>Ga0255755_1000867_pt1 | contig 30017 bp, 14 predicted proteins | sample 011ome_18_FD_179955 | JGI IMG/M metagenome (GOLD analysis project Ga0255755, IMG submission 179955) | Coastal salt marsh microbial communities from the Groves Creek Marsh, Skidaway Island, Georgia - 011501BT metaG (version 2) | ecosystem: Environmental > Aquatic > Marine > Intertidal zone > Salt... | reverse complement strand
TCCATAACAAAGAGAGAACGACGAAAAGCGCGCGCAGAAGCGATGACGAAAGAGAAAAAAAGCCGCCACTCGCGAACACCGCGACACAGAAACGTTTACTTAAACGCGCGGAGACGAAATCGTATTCCTCGCGTACGTAATAAAACGTTTCGCGTAAATACACAAACAAACAAACAAACGAGAGAGAGCGCGTACCTCGCATCGTGTCTTTGCGTAAAAAGTTGTGCGGAAAGGTTTTCCAAGAGCGAAAAGAGAGAAAAGAGAGGAAAGAGAGAAAAGGAGAGAATTACTTTTTTTTATGAAAAAAAGGTAGTTTTTTCTTCGTTTGGACTCGAGTCGTAGTTGCGCGTAAGAAGCAGCTCTCCAGAACCAGTAAAGGGTGTCACTCAAAGCATACTAATAATGGGCGGAAGCGGATTTCCACTCGACCGCGTCCTCTCGGACAACGTGGACGAGTTCACGTGCAAAATATGCTCCGAGTTTTGCGAACAACCCGTCGTGACCTTGTGCGAGAACAAACACATCTTTTGCCTCGCGTGTTTGGACGAATGGTTTCGAAACGGAGATAATGCGAAATGTCCGACGTGCCAAGAACAAATGAAGTACGGGACGGACGCGAGGTACGAAACCTTGAAAGAACACTCGCCGGTTTTATCTCGCGTGTACGAGAAAGTGCGCGTGCGGTGTCCGATGGACGACGCGTGCGATTGGATCGGTTCGTGTTCGGAGATTACGAGACACATGACATCCACCGATGCGCATAAGAAGAAGACGACGACGACGAGTAAGACGAGTAAGACGACGACAAAAACGACGACGAGAGGTAATAGCGACGCAAAAAAAGAGGAGAACGACGATACCGCCGATGGTTTACAGAAACAAGCGTTGAATAAATTCGAGGCGAAGCAATACCGCGATGCCGTGCAACTGTGCTCGAAGTGTTTATCGATAGATAAAGACTCGGCGAAAGCGTTACACTTGAGAGGCAGATGTTGGTCGCAACTGGGAGCGTTCCACGAGGCGATTAAAGATTTTAAGGAGTGTCAAGCGGTGGCGGAAGGTAAGGAGAATAACGAATACGCGATCGCGTGCGCCCAATCGTTGATGGGTATGTACAGAAAGACGGGCGATTACGAAGCGTCCGTACTCGCCGGCGAGGAAATCTTAAAGAGAGGATTGAAGATCGAGAACGAAACGCTCGAGGAAGAAGTCGAACGAATGCGGTATGTGCTGCGGACATTTCAAAGCGCCGAGGAAGACGAGCGAGAGAAACGATACGCGCAAGCGGTTGAGAGATACGCGCACTTATTGGAATTAGATTGCGGGGAAAGGTGCGAAATCGCCCGAGCGAGATGTTTGCTCTCGCTCGGAGAAAATTTGACGCAAATCTTAAAATTTACGTTGGATGCGATTCGCAGAGATGATTCGAGAGTAGATATGCACGCGTTGAGAGGCAGAGCGTTGTGTTTGACTGCCGATGGCGATTTTGAAAACGGAATTAAGTTTTTCAAACACGCGTTGACCCAAAATCCAGACGATACCAAAACCATGCGTCTGTTCAAAGACGCGAAGAAGATAAAAGTGTCGTTGGAAAACGCGCGAGCGGCGCATCAAAACAGAGAATTTGCGCAAGCGGTCGAGTCCTTCACCGAAGCGCTCGAGTCCACGGAGTTTATTCCAGAAAAGAGTCCCGTATGCGCTCGAATACTCGTGGAAAGAGCCAATTCGTATTTACGATTGAACGAAGCCGAGAAGTGCGCGGCTGACGCACGAAAGGCTTTATCCGCCGTGGACGATTATAAACCCGCTTATTTCACGCTCTCGAACGCGTACTTAAAACTCAAAGAGCCGAAAAAAGCAAAAGATGTGCTCGAGAATTTGCAGAAAATTCTTCCAGACGACGCGGAAACAAAGGCTCGAATAGAAAAATGCAACTTTGAGGTGCGCAAGCTGAATCGATGCGATTATTACGCTCTGTTAGGCGTGACGTCTTTAGCGTCTCCGATTGAAGTGAAACAGGCGTATAAGAAAAAAGCGATGGAGTATCACCCGGATCGTATTCCAATCGACGCCACGGACGAAGAGAAGAGTAAAGCGGAAACAAATTTTAAGCTTTTAGGTGAAGCGTTGGAGATATTAGAAGACGAATTAAGCAAGAGATTATACGATGAAGGGTACGATAAAGAAGCGATTCAGGAGAGAGTGGAAGCCGCCAAGAGATCCGCGTTTAACCGACAACACTCTCACCACGGTGGATGCGGATCGCACCATCATTAACGTAACGTAGTATTAGACAGTTAGAAACTCTATATTATATACAATTGACTAAATAAATGTATCTGGTAGCACCGCGTCTATCGGATATTGTTGGACAAGATAAACACTTTAAACAACATGGAAAGAAACGAGGCGAGGACGATGGACAAGAACAAAAACGCCATCTTCTTCCTTTTTTCCGACATTTCCTCTTCTCCGTATCCAGCAAACAAACTCTCGTCGGCGTCGCCGTCTTTTTCTCTCGCGCCCATTCTCGGCATCGTTTTCGAGCGTCGCGCGCTTTTTGTAAAAGACATACTCCCGCTCGCTCGAGATTCATCCTCTTCTTCTTTTTGCGAATTCGCCAACGCGTTCGATTTGCGTTCAACCACCGTTTTTACTTGCTTCTTATCGTCTACGAAATACTTTTCCGAGTATTTCGCGAAATATTTCGGGTACTGCTTTCTCGTTCTCTCGATGCACTTTTTGTGATGTAACCACCTCTCCTCGTTCGTTAATATCTCCTCCGCCGAGAGCGCTTTCCCCGGGTACCCTTCGCCTCCTAAACATTCAGGAATATCCTCTTTCTCTAATCCCCACGCCTGTTTCATCGCTTTTTGTAAACTCGATCCAGTCATGACAAACTTCATCCTCGCGGATTCGCTCATGAACAACTTCCCAAACGTAAATAACGCCATCACAGACATTGGAGCGTTCGCGATGACAAATCTCGAAAACGGTTCTGGGTGGAACATCGCCGCTCGAAACGTATCCGCCAGTCGAGCGACGTTTTTCTTCGTACAACTCATGAGGGATAACTTTTTAACGTCCGCGATGAAAATTGGCGGCGTTTGTAACTTTTTATCTCGCGGTCTCGTCCTGTTCGGTTGCGCTATCGTCCACTCGTAAAAATGATTCAACGCGAGCCAACAATCGGGAGCGCTCACGGAGAGTAAATCTTTAAACGCCTCGGTATCTGGAAAAGATAACACCAACGCCGCCGGATGTGAATCAGAAGCTTCCACGAACGTGAACGCGCGCATTTTGTGCGCGACATCTCTGGACAAACGAATCCGTTCGATTTGCGAGTCCAGCTTTGGATGCATAAAATTCGTGGTGATTGGAAACCGTTTCAGAAATCTCGTGTTCACGTACGCTTTCAAATACGCCAACGCGCCTAAATGCTGCGAATCGGAGATGTGCTTCATCCCAAACTCAATGCTCTTGTCTTTAAACTTTGAAAACACGGCGCCTTGACACCCGTCTAAACATCGATAGAGAAACATTTCGCACCGATCGACGTAATCTCTTTCATCCATCTGTTCGTTGCCGGAATCTATATTCACGCCTTCGAAGAAATTGACGCAGAAGTAAAACAACGGATGGTTCATGTACTCGCACCCGAGACCTCGTATGAGTTGTGCCATCCGCTCTTCTTTCTTTTGCATCTTTCTCGTGTCCGGTAAATGTAGCGCCGCGCTCTCTGACTCGTCTCCCGCCGCCGGCGCGCTACTGTCCATCGATCTCCTCCTCGCCAAACCACCCTCCGAGTCCTTCCCGCCGCTACCGCTACTCACTCGCATGTGTTTCATCACAAACGCGTAAATCGCAAACGCTCTCGCCGACGTCCACTCGTGATCGTCCCACGGTTCTATTTGCATTTTCACTCTCTGTTTTTTACTTCCGCCCGGCACTTCGCCTTCAAACCACACGGACTCGTTATCCTCCGTGCGTTCGTGAAACGCCAAAAACCGCCCCTCGCAATCTCCGCAGTACGATTTAAACGCGCTCAAATACGCCTCGTTCACTTCCGTCTCCTCTGGCCATTGAGGAAGAAGAGCACCACCATTACTAAACGCGTTTTCGCCGCTCTCCTTTTCGAAAATGGTCTCGTATTTTTTAAACAATACGGAGTTCATCGGTCGTAAAAATGAACTCTCGCATATTCTTTTCGTTTCCTTTTCGAGGAGAAAATCGTCGGTTATTCCGTTTTTGTTCGTCTTCTTCGTTCGTTGTTCTTGTTGTTTTATCGTCGGAGATATCAAAGACGACGCTGAATCTGCTTGTTTTAGCGGCGATCTCGATCTCGGCTGCTCTTTTGAGAGCGCGTTTGTCTTCTTTGTCTCCTCCGTATCGCCGACGACGGGGACGATGCCTTTTTGACTCTTCCTCGACCTTTGTTCCCTTTCGTCGTCGGCGTTTTCGCTTTGCGCGACATCAACTCCTTCTCGAACAGGCTTGGACTTGCAGCAGTTACCCATTTCGTTACTTTGACGATGATGCGTTGGTTTTGGCGCAAGTTTAATAAACGAGGACGACTAAGTTTATTACGTGTGATAACGTTTTATGCGCGCGAGATGAGAAAAAGTGAGGAAAGCGCTTTCGAGAGAAAACAGACAGTTGAGTGATTTTTACTACTCGCTGTACTACGAGACGCGCGCGCATGCGCGTTTCTTTAATTACAAAGCATTAATAATTAGTATTATTAGTATTACCGCTCGAAGAGTCTTTAATCTTTTGCGCGAGCGAGTACGCGACTCTTCGTTTTACGCCCAAATCTTGGCTCACTTTCCGCGCGGCTTCGGAGACGGAGAGCCTTTGGTTTTCCGCGCGTTCGAGGAGTAAGTGACGCAATGTTTTTTCGAGGAGTACTTTTGCGGTGTTTTTGTCGCTTTCGTCGTCGTCGTCGTCGTTTGTGTCGTCGTCATCGTTTATATCTTTGGGCGCGACCTTTGTCGCCAAAGTCTTCTTCGTCGACGCGGACAAGTCGGAGCTTTCGACGAGCAACGTAATCTCGCCTCTCGCTCGGCCTTCTTTGGAGAATTCTTCCAAACACTCTTCGCACGTGCCCCGAAAGAACTCTTCGTGTCGCTTGGTGAGTTCTCGAGCGACACACACGCGCCGAGGAGGCGATTTGGAGTACACCGCCGCGACGTCTTCTAACGTTTTTACCAACTTGTGCGGAGACACGAAGAACACCAACAAACTCGTCTCGGACGTTAAACTCTCTAAAACTTTCACTCGCTCGTTTTTCTTCGCGGGAAGAAACCCACAAAATCTATACCCGTCGTCGCATTTGAACCCGCTCCCGATGACTGCGGTCGTCACCGCGCTCGCGCCTGGAATCGGCACGACGACGCTCTTCCTCTCTCCGCCGCCGCCGCCCCCATTCGCTTCTAAAACTAAATCCACTAAATCCTGCCCTGGATCGGACACCACCGGCGCACCGGCGTCGGAAACCAACGCAATCACCTCCTCGTCTTCGTTCCTCACGATTCGATCTCTCAACGTTTCTCTCTGCTCGTAAAAATTGTGCGAGTGATACGCGAGCAACTTCTTTTGTTTTCCTTTCGATGACGACGACGATTGAACGCCCAACAGCGTCAACAACTGTCGCGTCTTCCTCGTGTCTTCGCACAAAATCAACGTCGCTTCGTTTAGGATTTTCAAAGCGCGAATAGTTATGTCCTCGAGATTCCCTATCGGAGTAGACACGACGTAAAATCCAGGCGCGATGGGAACTTTCTTTTTGTTCGAAGCACCAAACTGAAGCGAAGCAGCAGCTTTGAAAAATTCCACATCGTCCTCGTCCAAATCTTCGTCTGAGTTATCATCATCAATCATCTTCGAACCATCAAAATCGCCAATATCATCGTCGTCGTCTTTTCGTTGCTGAGGAACCGTCCTCTTTTCGTCGTTGTTACGCGTCCTCGTTCTGCTTCTGACGAACGCACTACATTTTCTCACCCGAGGGTGTTGATTTTTCCCGACGATGAGAGGAGGAGGAAAAGAACACCGGAAACAGCAGAGTTTGGGATTTGGAGGAGGAGCGAGTGGTCGTCGCGAAGAAAAGGAGGAAGAACGCGACCACATCGACCGTCTCTCTTTCTCTCTTTCTTTCCCGCGTTTCTGGGAGTATAAAATATAACGTGCCAGAATTGAAGTTTCTCCCTTCTTTGCTCTTCTTCTTCTTTTTGGCGAGAAACGTCTTTTTTTTTATCAATCCAAAAATAGAAAAAAGTCAAACGAAAGATATAAAAATAATATTTTTAGTAAAATCGGAAAGAAGAAGGAAGAAAGAGAGCGTTAAAGAGCGCGCACTTGAGACGACGGGACGGGCGAGTACTCTTCTTCTCGCGTCTCTCTTTCTGTCTCTCTCTCTCTCTCTGCGAAAGACCGAGGAAAATCGGAGCGATGATGATGCAAAACGCGACGACGTAAAACCACCACCATTTGCTGAAAAAAAAAGAGACGACAGACATGTTTCGGTGGTCGCACGAGCGCATGTGCGAGGAAAGAGTGCGAAGAAAAGTACTACTCGCGGCGGCGTCGTTTGATGATTCCCCAAGTCGCGGAGGAGAGGAGAACAACGAAAAGATAAAGATGAAGAAGACTTATGAGAGAAGAAGCGGTGGGAGAACGGATGTGAGATCGATCGAAGAGATTAAAGCGGAAATCGCGCTCGTGGAGAGACAGCTGAGAGAGAAGAAAAGAGAGGAGGAGGAAGAAGAGGAGAGGAGGAAGAAGTTGCGAGCGATGAAGATGCAAAGCGATCGCGAAAGGGAGGGAAATCGGAGGTATCGTCGATGCGGTATTAATAACAGTGGTGGTGTCGACGCCGCCGCGAACGGTCTCGCGTGGATCGATCGTAAAGGCCCGGAGCCGGCATCGAGGGCGATGGCGAGACGGTTGTTGGAAACGCTGGAAGAGAGATGGAGCGACGATGAAGACGACGCGTGTTCGTCGTCGTCCTCATCTGAATCTGGGTGTGAAGAAGATAACGAGGATGATATTTCTCTTGCTTCGAGGAGTCTCGTCACGTTTACATCGCGGAACAATACGTCAAAGAAAGAAGAAGGCGAGAATAAAACGAAACGTCACCATCAAAAATTGAAAATGCTGGAAACTATCGCGCGAGAAACGTCCCGGCAGATCCACGCGCAGTGCAGAGACCGCGGCGAGCTCGTCGATGCAGTTTTAGATCGATATCGAGATATAATAGACGTAAAAAATCAACAGATGGAAGAGATGCGCTTACAAAATCGAAGATTGTCTGCCATGCGAGATTTTGCAAACACGCAATCCGAACGCGACGGAGAGGAAAAAATCGCGTTAGCGAAGAGTTTAGCTGCCACGAGAAGAGAACAGAAACGCGTGCAAATGTTAAACGAAAAGATATCGAGCGAGTTTGCAAACGCCAAATTAAGATGGCAGGAAATATCGTCGGAGCGAAAGAACAGACGCGATTTAGAACGAGATGCTTTGCTGAAAGCGCAAAAGGAATTGAAACAGTTGAAAGAGACAATGTTTCGCGAGATTCGAGCGCAGACGATGGTTTTAGAGAAGAAGTTAGTGCACGCGTTGGACAGTCGCGACGATTCGAAAGAGTCGCTGAGGTACGCGGAGGAACGATTGCGCGTGGCTTTGGCGAAAACTCCGAGAGGAAAACCAGTTGATACGGATGCGCAAACGAATCGGCGTTGGATGAAGCACGTGATTGCGAATGGCGAGGACGGGTCGCTGCTTGGAATTGGTTGTGATGATATGGCAGACGCGAGCTCGCAAACGGACGCAGATTTGGTGATGTTGGGATGGCATACTCGTGACAACAATAACAACGACGACGGTATCGAGACAACTTCTGCGAGTATGAAGAAAAGAAGAGGGGATGGGCGAACCAACAGAAACGCTTCCGCTTCTTCTTCTTCTCCGAGCGCTGGTAGAAGTTTCACTCTCGGTGGGTTCGCGAGGCTCATCCAAACTTCGAAAATAAACGGTCGCGAGAAACCAAAGTCGTGGACGTTACGCACGGTTGCGCAGATTTATGCCGATAAAATAGCCGCCGAGAAGGATCAAGAGAAGCAGCAACAGCAACAACAACAACAACAACAGACATCGACTCATATCGGAGGCGGATCTCATAACGATCTCGCGAGTTTTGCGTACGAGTGGCACGTGCATCGGTACGGCTTGCGGCAATTGGCGGAAACAAACTGCTTGGATTTAATCGCTTCGTGCAAAGTTCACTCGACGTCGTCGCTGAAAATCAGACAGTTTGCGGCGTTTTGCGGACTCCTCGAATCGTCTACCTCCACTTGTTCTCCAAATGGTACTGTTTTAAACACGGACGAAAGCAATAGCGCTCACTTTGGCGGCGACCGGGATACGTACGATTTCTATTTGAAAGTACTCGACGCGTTGGCACCGAATGGTCACATCTCTTCACTATTCCCAGAAAACGAATCCGCGAACGGTAAAGCGATAAAAATTAGCGAAGTTCAAAGTAACACCGCGTCGGTCAAAATGATGAACTTTGACGATAGCGGTAAAGTGACGTTCTCACACGCGTGCGAAGCAGTAAAAGCGCTGCTGTTCCCGGACGTCTTGGTCAACGAGAAGACGAGCGCTCAATTTAGTAATAGCACTAGCAATAACAATAGCACTCTTCGATTGACCGAGAAGGAAAAGATGGACGCGTTAGCGCGAGCATTTCTCTTCCATCGAGGCGTAGAAGCGTCCTCGTCCTCGTCGTCATCTTCCTCTAGCAACGGGATCAAGAAAAAAGTAACTGGAACAACTGTAGATGCGGACGATGTCGTTTCGATTTTGATGACTGAACACGAGAAACGATCGAAACGGAATATGAGAGCTTTGATTGTATTGTTCCGCGCGATGAATTGCGAAGATCATGTCGGTGAAAGTATATCTACGAATAGTAGTCTTTCATCGTCTGGCCTGTCGAGAGAAGATTTTTACGCCGCGTTTCGAATCGCGAGCGATAGCGCGTTGACGGAATCAAACATACACGTGGCATGGAAAGAGTGCGTTAATATGTGTATTCGTTCATCGGCGATTGGCCCTGTCGACGCACCAAGCGACATCGGAAGGAAGAAAAAAATGACAAAGAAGAAAAACGCGAGAGGAACTAAACTGAGCAAACAAAGGAAGACGGCGCATATCGGAGAAGATGTCATGATTTCCGAAACAGTAGCGGCTTCGAACGAATCCATCGTCGATGTAGATGCTTTAGTTCGCATTCCTGACCACGTTTTCGTCAGCGTCGCTAAGAAGCGTTGCTTCCTCGGAGCGTTTGAAATTCAATACGAAAAACGTTCTCCTCGAGGCATCGAAGAAGTCCAAGAGGAACAAATCGCCTACGAAAATGCGATAACAACGAAAATCACCGCCGAATCCGCGTATTACGACTCTTTCGAAACCGAGTGTCGCTTTTGCAAAGAACTCTTCGATCTTCACGACGACTTGAAATCCAAGTTCGATCCTCCGCACCCGTCCGCAACTCTCGACTCCAGCGCGATGCAAATCATCCACACCTCTCTCCTTCGTTGCGAAAAACTGAGGAACAAATACATTCGAGAGCAGCAAACGCAAACGCACGCGGGGCAAAACCAACAACAAAACTTCTCGCGCAAAGAGAAAACGTTCTTGCGAGCGCTCGTCCTCAAAGCGTTATCCTTGGAGTTGCAGAAAATCCAAGTGAAAAGACGAGGAGGTATTAAACGCGTCGGTGAATTAGTACGCGCCACGGTGTCGTTCAAGTTACGGAACGCGTTTCGGGAGCAATAATAGCATTGTAGTTATACGATGATCTTTGATTGATTGATTGATTGCGCGATAAAATTTTAGTACGAGTGCTTTTCCTTGTTGTTTCGTGTATTTTTGGTTTTGTTTTGTTTTTTGTCTCTCTTTTTCCTCCTCTTTTGCCTCCACACAAAAAGAAAGCATTGACTCTTCGCCTAGTAACGCGCACAAACAGACGCACTTTGCAAAGACGAAGCGACAAAGAGAAACGCGACTTTTTAAAAAAAGTTCGCGCGAAACGAAACGACTTCTCTTCGAAGACGTTTACAACCAGAGCGAATACTCTTCGCGAGACAGACGACGAGAAGGAGAAGCGAGATTACAACTGTAAAAAACGTTCGTCATCATCATCTAGACAGAAAAAAATAGCAGAGAGAGAAACACATTAAAATGGCTTCGAAACGAATCACCAAAGAGCTCGTGGTACGTTTTCGCACTCGTTTCGAGTACAGATAGCATTCGACCAAGTTTCTTTCCCGGAATTGAGAGACTTTGGCGGTCGCGTCGGTGTTTTTTCTTTTGATTTCGCGCGTGCAGACATTTTTCTTCTTTTCGCTTCTTTTCTTTCTTCGTCCGTTCGTCGTCGGTTCCTTCTCGAGAGAGACAAATTTCATCGGAGACTTCGTCGGTCCGTCGCACTTGAATCGCAAACGCTGACCACGAAACAACATCAACGCATTTTTCCACCTCTTGCGCACCGCGTAACGAATTCAAACAGGATTTACAAAAAGATCCGCCAACCTCTTGCTCGGCCGGTCCACGGTCCGAGGACGATATTTTCCACTGGGACGCCACCATCATTGGCCCAGCGGATAGTCCTTACCAAGGCGGTCTCTTCTTCGTCGCGATCCACTTCCCTCCGGATTACCCGTTCAAACCTCCCAAGGTGAATTTCAAGACAAAAGTGTACCATCCGAACGTGAACTCGCACGGGAGCATTTGTTTGGACATTTTGAAAGAGCAGTGGTCGCCGGCGTTGACGATTTCGAAGGTTTTGTTGTCTATTTGTTCGCTGTTGTGCGATCCGAACCCGGACGATCCTTTAGTGCCGGAAATCGCGCACATTTACAAGACGGATCGACCGAGGTACGAGGATTTGGCGAGGGAGTGGACGAGGAAATACGCGACGCTCTGATATAGCATACAACGAATTTGAGAGACAAGAAGATGGAGAGAAGTAGCACAAAGAGAAGCGCGCGATAAAAAGGAAAGATTTGGCGAGAGAGAAAAAGACGGAGAGAATATGCACCCCTCCTTTCTGTTATATTTAAGTAAAACGACGTAATAATAGAACAGATGTGTGTGTGTGTGTGCGTGTTTTCGAAGAGAGAGAGAAAGAGAGGCGAGAGATCCGAGTTATATAAAGTGTGTGTAATATCAACAATTTTGAGTATTTTAGTTTGAAAATCTGAGGACGCGAGCGAAAGCTATGAATACAAAACTCTTCTTCTAAGAGGAATGAAACCGGTGTTTTTTCGGCACCGTCAGCTTAGATACCTCTCTCTCGCCCTCTCCGACACCGCTAAACATCGATTTCTTCTTAAACACCCCACTGCTCATGTTATCCAAGCGCTTCTTCTTGCCCGCTTTCTTCGTCTTGAAATCGTTCCAACTGCTCGCCCGTTTCGCGTGTTCGCTCACGTCTGCTTTTTGTTTCTGCTTATACTTAAACGTTTGCAACTGTTTCCTCTTTCGATCTCTGGTGACTTTATCGTCGTCGTCTTGTATTTGAAGCCTCTTCGGGACGATTAAATTCCCTTCCTCGTCGTACGTCGGTTTATCGTCGGCGCCGCGGTAGAGCAGATTTTTCGGCGGCGGCTTATTGTTACCGCCGTCCTCCTCCTCGTCACCGTTTTCTTTTCTAGTTCGTCCTCCTTTTGTTGTTGTTTCTATTCTTCCCTCGTCTTCTCCGTTCGAAGGTCGTTTCAAAACCTTCCACTTCTTCTCCTCTTCCTCTCGCTTCCTCTTCTCTGCCTCTTCCTCTTCCGTTTGACGCAAATTCTCCAAATCCTCCAACTCTTTCTCAATCGCTTCGTGTTCTTCTTCTTCTTCTTTCATTTTCATCGTCGTCGTTTGCTTCTTTCTCTCCTCTTCTTCTTTTTCCTCCGTCGCGCGTTCTTTCAAGACCTCTCTGGTTAACTCGATGACTTCCTTTAACTCTCGTTTCATCTCTTCTTTCTCCTCGCCGTCGTCTAATTGGTCGATATCTTTCATCTGTTCCGCGTATTCACGCAGAGCTTGTTCGAGCTCTGGGATGGATTGGACCGCTTCCTCTTCGTCCTCTTCGTCTTTGTTCTCTTCTTCATCTTCGGCGCGTTTTCGCTCTTCTGTCGTCGTCATTATCTTCCGTGAGACACTTTTTCTAGGGGAAATTGGACGAAAATTCTGCAGAAATCATGCGCGCTTTTGAGACCGTTTCTCGCGCGCAACTTCAACACACGCGCTCCTCCGCATCGAAAATCCGTTTAAAGAGGCGCAAAACCGTTCGACGAGGACTTGTTGCGATCGTTTCGAGCGCAAAAGAGGAGGACGATGACGAGGAGGACGACGAACCGCCGCCGGAAGTGTTACCATACATCGGCGGCGACTTGTTACCGAAAGAAACGGAGACGCATACATCCGGCTACGTCGCCATCGTCGGACGTCCAAACGCCGGGAAATCGACTTTATTGAACAAAATCTTAGGCACAAAACTCTCCATCGTGACGAAGAAACCGCAAACGACCAGACACCGGATTTTAGGCGTTCTGAGCGACGAAGAATCGCAGATGGTGCTGTTGGATACACCTGGGGTGATGCGATCCGCGTTTAATAAGCTGGACGAGACGATGTTGAAATCGGTGCGATCTTCGGTGAAAACGGCGGATTGTTTGATCATCGTTATAGATGGGGACGCGAAAGAGACCGCGGAGAAAGATTTTGAGAACTTGTTGGATGTAGACGTGATCGGGAAGGTACCGACGGCGGTGTGCGTGAATAAGTGCGATAGGATTAAAGACGTGCAAAGGATTAAGGAGTTGATGAAGTATTTTAGGCAAGTTGAGGGTGTTTCAGAGGTGATTCCGATTTCAGCCTTGAACGATACCGGCGTGAAAGAAGTCGTTCAATGGGCGAAGGGGAAGTTACCGGTTGGGCCGTCTTATTTTTCCAAGGAGTATTTATCGGAACACCCGGAGCGGTTCTTCGTGGCGGAAATCATTCGCGAGAAGATATTCGAGCTGTATTCGCAAGAGGTGCCGTACTGCTCGTCGGTTTGGGTGGAGGAGTTGAAGGAGAGGAAACCGCCGGCGAAGGATTTGATTCGGGCGACGATTTACGTCGAGAGGCAATCGCAGGTTGGTATCGTCGTCGGCGAAGACGGCGCGGCGATGAAAAAGTTGAGCACGGAAGCGAGGAAAGATATCGAAGTGTTTTTAGAGAGAGGAGTGTTTTTAGAGATGAAGGTGAAATCGAAACCGGGGTGGCGATCGAACGATAAGTCGTTGACGGAGTTTGGTTTGGAAGATCCGAATAAGACGAGTAACCCGGATTTTCGAGAATAATAATAAGAATAGTAAGAATAATAACGATAGCCGTAATATACTTAGGTAGTAGTTTGATTGGGGTATCTGCTCTGGGTACTTGTCGTGTACACAACACGTAGAGCAATAGATGCGCAGATGATCATTGAAAGAGCCAACGCGGAATTCGCATGTTCTTCGATTCGAGAAATGTTTTATATTTTTCAACAACCGCGGCGAGATTCGTAGATTCGCGACGATTTTGGTAGTGGTACATTTCGTCGTTCTCGCCGTCGTCGCTCTCGTCGTCGCTCTCGTCGTCATCGCCGCGGTCCGCCGAGAAGACCACGGAAGAAGAGGAAGATGATTTAGACGCCGCAGTCGTTCGTCTCTTCCGACGTCGTCGTTTACCTCGTCGTCGCGAAGCGGCTTCGGCAGCGTCTCCTCTCTCTTCGTTCTCCTCCGACCGACCGACGCATAAAAGTCCTCGAAACCGTCTCGTCGGCGTTCTGTACGCCAGCGGCACCACCACTTTTGCTTTTTCAGGAGCAGCAGCCCCGAAACCATCGTCCTTTTCATCGGAAGAAGAAGAAGAAGAAGAAGAAGAAGAGCGCGGCAAAATTTTACCATCGCTCTTCTCCTCGAGGATGAATTCCCATTTTCGAGAGCACCACCCCATCAGCTTCTGTTCTCGCGAAGAAGAAGAAGAAGACAAAGAAGACAAAGAAGAAGAAAAACGCATCGCGCTTATTACGAGTCGTTCGTTTCGTCGGAGGATCAATAATCGCAAAGTGCCCGCGCGAAGATGAAAATGTTTTCTGTTCCTTATTAGAGGAGTAAAAATAGGGGTTTGTCTGTCGTCGTGTATTTTTAGATCAAAAATTTCTCTGTCTGAAATCGTTTAAATCTCTTCTCGAAGCTCTCGAATTTTCTTTTTCGCTCTCGTCTTTTGCTCTTGTCTTTTTTTTTGATTTTTGAGATCTTTTTTGTCCGCTCCTTCTTTCGAAGTCTCTCTCTTCTTTATTATTCGGATAAAATTTTATCAATCACTTCATTCGATTCATTTTTGAAGAAGAAGACTCTGCTAAAGAAGACCACGATGGCGACGACGACGATGATGGCGAGACACGCGAGTGGTTGTAACGCGTCGTCGCTTTTGTCTTCTTCTTCTTCTTCTTCTTCTTCGAAAAGAGGAACGAAAAAGCGATTCGTATTCTCGTCAAAATCATCATCTTCACTCGTCGTGAAAAAGAAGCGCAAAGCGGAGAAGAGCGAGCGTTTCTTTTTCTCGTCGAATTGCAAAAGTGGTAGCTTTAACAAAGGCGTTTTTGCGTCTGGGATGAGACGGAGAGGAGGCGCGTGTTGTTCCTCTGCTTCTTCTTCTTCGGCCGCTTCCGCTTCGGGGGACGACGACGGGGAGGAGGAGGAGGAGGTAAAAAAGAGCGACGATGCGTCGACAAAGACGATTGAGGAAATCAAAGCAGATAAAACAACAACGGTAACATCAAAGAATAGAAAAGAATCCATCCCGAAAAACCACATAGACGCGATCATTCCAGAACCGACGGAGCGTCCACACGAGCGATGGGTGAATAACAAACCGTACAACCCGATGAGTCCTACGGTTGGCCAGTGCGAGCCGTTGCCGAAGACGTTGCCGAAGTTGTCGAGAGGCGAGAGGAAAGAGACGGCGTACGATTTGTTAATCGTCGGGTGCGGACCGGCTGGGTTGTATACCAGCACGCAAGCATCTGCGAAAGGTTTGAAAGTAGCGCTGATTGATCCGAAACCGTTAGCTGGATGGAGGAACAATTACGGCGTCTGGTGCGACGAGTTCCAAGCCTTGGGATTCGAGGACTGTTATCGAGCGAGTTGGCCGAGAGCGCAGGTTATTTTTGGCGACGCGGACACTCCCGAGGAGAACGACCGACAGACTGGGAAGTTTTTAGACCGCGCGTACGCGCAAGTGGACAGAGCGAAACTGAAATCGAAACTGATTTATAGAGCGATGGAAAATAAAGTAGAATTTGGGACGCAAAACGTGAAATCGGTCAAACACGAAGAGGACGACGTTTCCGAAGTGACGTTATCGGATGGGTCCGTGGTGTTTGCGAAAATGGTTTTAGACGCCACCGGACACGCGAGAAAGTTAGTGGACTTTGAGCGAGAGTTTACGCCCGGGTACCAAGCCGCGTTTGGCATTGTTTGCGACGTCGAATCGCACCCGTTTCCGTTGGATACGATGTTGTTTATGGATTGGCGAGACGACCATTTGGACGACGCGTATAAATCGGTGAATGATATCTTACCGACGTTTTTATACGCCATGCCGTTTTCCAACACGCAAGTGTTTTTAGAAGAAACCAGTTTAGTCGCCAGACCTGGGTTGGAGTTTGACGATTTGAAAGTAAAGTTGAAACAGCGCTTGGAACGATTAGGCGTGAAAGTGACCAGAGTGGAGGAGGAGGAGTACTGTTTGATTCCAATGGGCGGCGTGTTGCCGGCGTTTCCGCAACGGACGTTAGGAATTGGCGGAACTGCAGGGATGGTTCATCCGAGCACCGGATTTATGGTGGCTAAAACCATGCGTTCGGCGAACGTTTTAGTAGACGCGATTTTCGAGGCGTTGAGAGCGGGCAAATCCGGCATGGACGCCGCAGATTTAGTCGACGAATCCATTCCCGCGAGCGATTCCACTTTATTCTCAGCAAAATCAGCATCGGAAGACATTTGGAAGAAAGTTTGGACGGAAGAAGATTTGCGCGTTCGAACGTTCATGTGTTTCGGCATGGAAACGTTGATGGAGTTGGATATCAAAGGCACGCGTCAATTTTTCAAAACGTTCTTCAACTTACCCAGAGACGTTTGGGGTGGCTTTCTCAGTTGGAACATCGGGCCTACCGGTTTACTCTCTTTAGGTATCGCGTTGTTCGCTTCCTTCAACAACTACATGCGGTACACGTTTGTCACGTCCGCGTTGCCATTCATGGGAAGTTTCTTTGCAAACTTTGCCAGCGCGCAAAACAAATTCGATTCTAGCCGATGGGGAGGCGCGTTTCTAGAAATCAACACGACGCCGAAGAAGATGCCGCCAACCTTACCTGGCTACGGGGGCATTCCGACGCCGAAGAAAGCAAAAATGAACTTCAGTGAAACGCTGCCGACGAAAGACGATGTGAGCATGGATGAGGACGAGGAGGAGAAAGAGGAGAAGGAGGAAGAGGACGACGACGACGACATCGACGGCGTCTCGGGCGAAGGCGTCTACGAGAAGGCCAACCCGACGGAGAAACCAATCTTGAAGTCGCCGTTAGATTTCGAAAAGCTGTTGCAGGGCGAGTTATCTTACACGTCTGATAGTACGAGTAGCAGTAATCAAGTCTACCCGGAAGTGAAGATTGAGAGCTACAAAGACGACCGCGAGTGGATCGCGTTTCAACAGCGCAAAGTCTTCCCGGACCAACAACCCATCGTGGACGTCTTGGACGTTTTAAAAACCGGCGAGAAAGTGGATTGCTTAATCATAGGCGCTGGTCCTGCTGGGTTAGCCATCGCCGCTGAAACTGCAAAGAAGGGCTTATCCGTCGGCGTCGTCGCCCCGGACGCGCCGTTCGTGAACAACTACGGCGTCTGGTTGGACGAGTTCAAAGCGATTGGTTTAGAACACACTTTGCTTCACAAATATGAAGACACTTTAGTCTGGTACGACGATAGCGACCCAGAAAGTGGACGAAGTTTAGGTCGACCGTATGGACAAGTGTGCAGAAGGCGATTGCGCGAACATCTGTTGTCAGAGTGTAAAAAATCCGGCGTGAAGTACCTCCCCGGTATCGTCGATCGCGTACAACACTTCTCTTCTAGCGAAGAGAAACCGTCGGAGATTCGCGGACGATTTTTGAAAACGGACGCGTCCTCGAGAGGCAATTACGGTGAAGGGTCCACTGATGTCGATTTGGCCGGCGTCGCCAACGATGATTTCGAGAAAGACTTTGAAGTCTTTTCCGATTTAGTCGTCTGTTCGACCGGTCATAATCGCGAGATGTTGAGGTATGAATCCGGCCCGCCGCCGGGATGGCAAACCGCGTACGGGATCGAAGTGACCATCCCGAACCATCCTTGGGAGAAGAACAAAGCCGTGTTTATGGATTTTCGCCAAGCTGACCCGGAGTTAAAAGGTGAAATGCGAAACAGCCGAAAAGAGGACGGGAGTTGGAGAGTGCCGAGTTTCTTATACGTCTTACCCGTGGACGAAAACACGGTATTTGTGGAAGAGACGTGTTTAGTCGCGCGAGTGCAAATTCCTTTCGACGAGTTGAAAAGACGATTGTACAGGCGCTTAACGCGAATGGGTGTTGAAGTCGACCAAGAGAAAATCATCGAAGAAGAAGCGTCGTGGATTCCATTGGGCGGTACGCCTCCGGTGTCGCCTCAGCGCACGTTGGCGTACGGCGCCGCGGCGGGGATGGTCAATCCAGCCAGCGGCTATTCCATCACGAAATCGCTCGGAGAAGCTCCGGGAGTGGCTGAGGCTATTTATGAAGGGTTCCAAAAAGCGAAAGAAACGAAGGATTACTCGGAAATTTCTCACGCAGCCTGGGACCGTTTGTGGGGCTACGAACGAAGACGACAAATTGGCTTTTACCAATTCGGCATGGAACTTTTAATTTCCTTGCGCATCGAGCAAATGCGAAACTTCTTTGGCACGTTCTTCGGGTTACCGATTGAATTTAACCGAGGTTTCTTAGCGAGTAAGTTGAACTCCGTTCAACTGTTGCAATTCGCGATGATGATGTTTTTCCAAGGAAACAACGATTTGCGGGGCTTGCTTTTGGCGCATTTAGTCACCGAAGGCGGGTCCGGAGTTCGTTTGTTCACATCGTACACGCGACCGATTTTGGAAATGTTAGAAATCGACGTCGCTGGTTTGGAGGAAAAAGATGGGAAACCAAAGTCGTTACAAACGGCCGATGGCATCAATTTGTTGGACCGGAACATCCCTCCGCAAGATCGAAACACGAACATCATGATGAGAGAATTTCAACAGAGTTTAGAGCAAGGCATGACGCCTGGATTTTCCGGACGTGATTGGTGGAAGGTTGGTTCTTCATCATCATCTTCCGGCAACGGCTCTAATAATAACAGTAATAATAGCAACAGCAGCATGGCCGCCTCGGCCTCGCCAATGGTAACCAGGGAAAGTCAAACGACCGAGTATTGGTCCAACGGCTCGCAATCCATGGTCAAAACGGTCGTCAAAAACACCGGCTTGTCTGAAGCCGATTTGTACGGGAACGATCGAATCAAGTTTCTCCCGAAATCTATCATCAACTTACCCGGCGAGAACGTCATCGTTCCACCGCATTTGACCGGTGGTTTACCCGGCGATATCGGCTTTGATCCGCTAAAGTTCGGCGCGCAATCCGACTTGTTGAAATTCCGCGAGCGCGAGTTAATCAACGGCAGATGGGCGATGCTCGCCGCTATCGGCGTTTTACTTCCAGAGTTTCTCTTCAAGTTTGGTTTATACGGCGAAGGTACCGATCAACACTGGTGGTCTACGAAGATCATCCACGACGTTGCCGACGGATGGCAGCTCACGTACATGGGTTCGGAAATCCCGTGGGGTCTCTTTTGGTTACCGATTATTCATTTGCCGTTGATGTTCGTTGCGGAGATGTTGCGCACCGGGAAGTTTGAAATCGAACGGTTTAGCACTTTGGATAAGTTGTATCCCGGTGGACGATTGTTCGACCCGCTCGGTTTAGCCGCGAACCAAAGCGAAGAGGAAGTGAGGATTTTAAAAGCGATTGAAATTCAGCACTGCAGATTGGCCATGTTGGCGTTTTCCATCTTTTGCTTCCAAGGAGCGACTGGTAAAGGGCCGTTGGATTTCTTCTAATATTTTCTAGATGACTACTGTGTTAATATAAATGGTAATTTTAAGCTTGCGTGTAACGTCCTCATTCTGTTAAATGTCTTCTTTTTGCGATGTTTGTTGTTACAACAATGTTTTAACTATTCTGCTAAAAAGAGAATTTCGCGGGCGCGTGTGCCTTTACTTGATCAAAATGAACGGTATCTTCAGCATCACCGTCAAAGGATCTCTCCCACTCGTGTCGCTGCCGCTGGTGTCTCCCATCTCCCCTTCTTTCTCTCCTCTCGGCAACTCCTCGACTTCAATCTCGCGAATCTTTTCCACGTCGATGAAGAACGGAAACTCCGTTTGATGTTGCGTCGATTTTTCCCCGCGACGAAGGTCCTCTTTTTCGTCATCTTCTCCTTCTTTGCTGTGGTGGTCGTCGTCGAACGAGACGCGCAGCGTCGACTCTCGACTGCACACGTTTAATTTTGCGCGGTCTAAACTTTGTTCGGAATCGAAGGTCAATTTCACCGTCGCGAACGTCGTCAACGGTTTGTCCGGATAGGACGTTTCTATTTTCACCCTCAGTTTTTTCGTCGCTGATGTCGTCGCCGCGGCGGTATCAGCGGCCGCGGCATTCGCGATGGTGGTGACGTTTTTCAGTTGGCTTTGCTTTCGTTTCTTTTTTCTTTCCGGCGATAGGCGAAAGGCGAAGCCGCCTTCTTCTTCGTCTTCGTCTTCGGAGGACGTTTGTTCCATTCGATGATGTTGTCTTCTCGTCGTCGAGAGTGGTGACATGGGCGTCGCCCCTTCTGTTGCGTTATTATTATTACTAGTCGTGTTTATTTCGACGATTCTTCGTCTCGCGTGTTGTTGTCGCAGCTGCGAACGCGTCAAAGAAGAGGATAAAAATTTCTTCACGCGCATCGGCGGCGGAAGCGACGCTCCCGCAAACGCTCGCTTCGGCAACGTAAACTTTGGATCCAACGCGTTTCCTTCTCCTCCTCCCGTGGTGCACTTTTTCGAAACAACTTCCACGCATACCGTCGCCAACGTATCTCTCAGTTTCGCCTCTCTCGTCGCGGTGTCAAACATCGCCTTGGCGGCGACTTCGACAACCTCGTCGTTAAACGCCACGTCGTACACGTCGCACGCGTTCCCGTTGCGGTCGATATCCACCCTCTTATCGCTACACGCCAACGGGAACCGGTGCGTCTTTTCCAAGTCATTTATTTCATGATCGTCGCCTCCCTCCTCCTCCTCCTCCTCCTCTTCCGTTATCCTCCATCGCGCCGGTTTCGGCACTTCCTTCGCCCCGCACACGTTCACCAAAACTTTCCTCCCTCTCGCATCTTTCGTTTTCACCACGTACCCAGGTTTGAGTGTTCCCATTATTTCCTCTACACTTAAATCTGCTCTCTCCTCGACGACTTCTCCTTCTTCTTCTTTCTCGCCGTCCGTGGCCAAGTGCATCAGCAAATCGTCCTCGTACATCCCACTCGCGGCTTTTTCGAGCAAGAGCATCAAATCATCTCTCGACATGGTTTCGATGAGTGGTTTCAATTGTTCTAAAATCAAGCGCATCTCCGCGGGAACGTTGTTATTATTTTTGTCCGGTGAAGAAGAATCAGAGTCGACGGGGTTGATATCGCCTCCGTCTTTGACGTATTGCAACAGAAAACGCGCGAACGGTTTTAAGCTCATCAGAGATTGGACATCTTTTTCCATTCTCTTTGTCGCTGCTTTTGCGGTTGTTTCCAAAGTCGCTGACTTTTGGGGGGACCCTTTACTGGTACCACCACCGTCGCATCCTCCTAAAGGCATTCTCATCGAGATGACTTTATCCTTGACCGCTCTGAAACGACCTCTGTCTTTGCTTTCTCTGTCTCTGTTTGCGCAGAGAATTTGTTCGGAAAAGTGCGAATGCTTCTTCTTTTCTTTTGGTGTTACAACGCCATTCTTCGATTTAGGGTGTTATATTGAGACCCTAAACATAACAGTGTGTCTCTCTCGTCAGATTTGTGCTCGAAAGAAGCGGCAAAGAAAAGAGTCAGAGTGAGAGAGTACTAAAAGAGAACGAAAACGCACGGACGACACACACAAACAAGCAGAGGAGCAAAACGTACTTGTCGTTGCGTGTTCTTTTCGTTAAGCAGCCAGAAGTGGTCTTTGTCTTCTTCTTTTGTTGGACAAAAGAGAGAAAATTCCCGACGCGAAATTTGAAGGCTGCCGCGGCTAGAGAAGAGGGTGAAGACATTTCATTGAAAGACGACCACCAATACCAACAAAGAAGAGAGATGGGGAACTCCGATTATCAAGCGGAGAGAGAATACACGTCGCCGTACGATCTCACGAAACAATCCACGAGAGGAGGAGGAGGAGATGGGTCGGTATCGTCGCGGTATTATTATGATTCCGCTGGAAGGCAGTACCCCCAACAACAACAACAACAACAACAACAACATAAAGACGCGCTCGCGGAGCGGATGATGACATCATCAGCATCGAGCAGCAGCAGCACGAGCCCGATGATCGCACCGGGAGGAATAACGGCAATGTTCACGAATACTAATAACAACGAAAAGCAACAACAAAGAGAGCAAACGAACGAAGAGTTGAAAGATATCGTCTTGAACGTGACGCAGAGAGTCATCGCGAATAAGAAGAGAGTTTCCGTGGAAGATTTTGAATCCGGGGAAGCGACCGCGGCGTTGAGCATGGGCGTGATGATTATGATGATTGTGTTTATGATTATCGTGTCGATCGCGTTGAGACAGTTGAAATCGAAGTGGGTACACGCGTCCGGGGCGGCGTTGATGTTGGGGATCGTGTTGGGCGTGATTACGTACCAGGCGAGGACGGATTTGAGCGCGCAAGTCGCGGTGGAAGATAAATCGAGAATCATCCAGTTTGTAGATTGGATGTTTTTCGACGTGAAGTTTTTCTTTCTCGTTTTGTTACCTCCCGTGGTGTTTGAGGCTGGGTATACTTTACATCCGGGGACGTATTTCGGGAACGCAGACGCCATCGCGACGTTTGCGTTTTTGGGATCCTTCATGAACACGTTCATCGTCGGCGGGTTGATGTACTTGTGCGGGAGTTTAGGTTTGTCTTACGCGTGGGATCCGATTTCTGCGTTGTTATTCGGTAGTTTAATCACGTCGACGGATCCCGTGACCGTTTTATCCGTCTTCAACGACATCGGGAACGTGGATCCGGATTTGAACGCGATGATTTTAGGCGAATCGGTGCTGAACGATGCCGTTTGCATCGTTTTGTTCGAGATGTTTTCGAAGCAAATCACGTTGACTCGACTGAAATCCGATTACGCGCAAGAGATGGAGCTGAAAGATTTGATTTTCGAATCTATCAAAGGTTTCGTCCTGACTTTCGGGACGAGTATGACCGTAGGTATCGTCGTCGGCATGGGGTCCGCGTTGTTGATTAAATACGTTTCTGTCACGAGCGAACACGAAGACGGGTGGGTGTTTGATACCGCGCTGGTATTTTTGTTTCCATATTTAGCGTATTCGATTAGCGAATCGATGGAAATGAGTGGGATCGTATCGGTTCTGTTTTGCGGGATTGTTATGGGGAGATATACCAGGCAAAATTTAGAACGCGCGCCGAGGATGGTGTCCATGTGCTTGTTCAAAGTCCTCGCGTACGTTGCGGAGACGTTTGTGTTCATTTACATGGGCGCGAGTATGTATCGCGCGTCGTTCGCGTACATTACCACCGGTCTCGTCGCCTTAGTCGTCGTCGTAGTCAGTCGAGTCATGTGCGTCTATCCGTTGTCGTACATGTTGAACATAACGTCGAGAAAATCAAACGCCACCGGGTACATTCAAGGCAACACGCAGCATATGTTGGTGTTTTGCGGCTTGAGAGGAGCAGTCGCGTACGCGCTGAGCGTGAAGGCGGCAGCAGAGTTTGGCGCGGTTGGTGGCGCTATGCTCACGGCGACGACGTTTTTGGTGTTGGTGACAGTCATTTTGCAAGGCGCGTTTATGCGACCGGTGATGCAGTGTCTCGGATTCGGTTCCGCCGACGAAGACGGAAAAAATAGTGTTACCAAGGAGGAGAGCGGAAATTTGAACAGTGGTGATAAGGGTGGTGACGACGACGACGACAACGACATTCCAAACGTGGAATCCTTGCATCCATCGAGTGGGAAGAATAACAAACCGGACGAACCTTTGCGCCATCGCTCTTCTTCCTACCACGCTTTGGAAAAGTTTGACGCCAAATACATTCAACCATGGTTAATGTCAGAACCTCCTTCGTCGCCGAATCGAATGTTACGATCATCGACGAGTACCGCGAATAATAACAACAACAACGGTAACGGTAACTGTTCGCACCCGAACACGCCGTCAAGAGTGCGCAAAGGAAAGTCGTCCATCTCCGCAGCCGCCGCGGTGACTGCCGCGCAGAGAGACCTCTCCGCGAGCGACTTTTCCGGGCGAACGATGAACAAGTTCAACGCAGAATCCGGCGAACGCAAACCTTTACTTGGCGAACAAATACAACAACAACAACAACAACAACAACAACATCAACAACATCATCATCATGGGGGCAACAAGAAGCGTTCCAACTCCCCTCCCAGCACTCGCCGAAAAGAGGTCACCGCGGAGGATATCCGAGGCACTCTAAACTTTGACAAGTTTGGCGCGCACGACCGAGAAACCTCTCTGAACTCATCGACCATCGAGGAATCTTTGCGGTTATCGCGGAAATACGAGCGAGAGAAGCTCGGCGAGAACGTTACGCCACATCATCATCATCGTAAAGAGATTAGCGTCTCACTCGCCGCCGCCGCCGAGGAGACTTTTTACTGATGACATCAAAACCATACTCACGCTGCTCGCGCAATAATATAGCAACTATAATAATACTTTAGAGGTTTTAAATTAGATAACATAGGAGAAGAATGTTAAGAGAGAGAGAGAACAACGCGTACATAATAAACATCCTCCCGCTCGTCCGCCTTCACATTTTTCTCCTTATAACTCGTGTCAGGAAACGACATTTAATACGTATCAATACCACGTAATACTACTACTAAGAAGAAGAAGAAGAAGAAGAAACAAACGCCTTAATTCTCGAAGACAACAGTGAGTATTCTTCGTCGTCGCCGTAATGTCGAACGCGTCGACGTCCGTCCTCTCTTCCTTTGCCATTCGTGGCGGTAAAAGTGATGTTTCCCGAACGCCGCGGGGAAAGAAATCATCGTCTCGACGAGAACAAAACGAGGAGGACGAAAACGATCGCACCGCTGATCTACCACCACCGTCTCGCGCGGAACACTTAATCTTAGCGTGGATATCGATCAACCCGAGCGTGAAACGGTTGTGCGGGTACGGTTTGGAGCCGTTTCAAGAGGAAATTCGATTCCTCTTGGAAGGGTTGCTTTGGAGAGAGATACAAAAATGGACCAAAAACGAGGAGGACGAGGAGGAGGAATCTTCTTTAGCTTCTTCTTCTGACGCGAAAGAAGGAGCTAAACGAGTGTGGGTGAAAGGCATTCTCGTTCGAGCGATGATGGTGTTTTTCATTCTGTATCCAAACTACGTCGTGTTGGCGACGTGCGCGGTGTTCGTCCGGGCGTCTTTGCGAGCGAGGCGAAGGGCGAGTCTCGAGAGGAGGAGGAATACGAAGGAGAAGAAGAAGAAGAAGAAGAACAAGGAGGAGGAAGATGTCGTGGTGCCTCGGATGAGCGCATACGGTGTGATTGTTTTAGAAACCATAGCGGACCGGTTGGAAACGATCGCGTCGATTGCGAGCGGGAGAGACCCGTTGGCGCTGAGAGTGGCGTGTTTCGCGTGCGCGTGGTTGTTCGTCTTGTCGTTTTTCGTGAGTTTCAGCGCGTGGTTCGCGGCGTTGGCGCTGTTTGCGACGAAACCAAAAGGCGCGAAGCGAGTTTTAGAGGCGTGTTTTAGATGAGTGCGCGTGAATAGAAGATTTTTAAGCCGTTGTTGTTTAAATGTAGAGTACTAGTAAATTAGATGATATTACTTCTTCGCCCCAAATTTGAAGGTCAACTTTGGCTTGGGCGGCGCGTCAACGTCCATCGGAGCAGAGACCGGTGCATGGGGAGCCGATGCAGGCGCAACGGGAGAAGGAGCGGGAGGAGGAAAACCAACGGGCTCGATATCCAGCACTTCGCCTCCGGCGCCAAAGATTTGATCCTCTTCCGATTTTAATCTCTGCGCTTCGCGCTCCTGCGCCTCTCGCATCTTTCTCATGCGCTTTTCTTCCTTCTTTGCGCGTTTGCGTTGTTTCTCGGCCATTCGTAAAGCCGCGGCTGGATCGATCTTGTGCAAATCCGCTCGGCTCAAAGGTTCCGGATGTTGCGTCGCTCTGAGAGACGCCTTCTTGATTGCTCTCATGACGTCGTCGATTTGATACTCCTCGATTTTCTCGTGACGAGGCGACTCTTTTATTTTCACGGTTAACGTTCGAAGAAGTTTATTTGCCGCGACTTTACACTTCGCGCCGTCTGTATACGCGCACGATTTCAACAAATTTAACGTTTCCTTTTTCGCGCGATAGTGCACCAACATTTTTTCGTAGTATTGATCGAACGTCTCTTTCGTTTGGCCCAAAGAGGCATCGTTAGCGGCGAGACTACTCTTTTGATGCGAGTAATTCGTCACCGCGTCAATCGTGTCCCACAACAAATGCACCCGAGCGAACGGGTTCGGTTCCTTGCCAATCACCTCTAAACACTCGTGTAAATTACCCGCATCATCGTTCACCCCGACGGCGTCGAGGAACAACGTCGAAATGCGGTCGCGTCTCCCTCTCGCGTTTTCCGCGTTCAACCCGACCGCGTCGTCCACGCACTGCAACGCAGACTCGATGACTTTTTGCCTCTTCTCCACTTGAACGTTTTCATCATCGAAAGCGAACCGAGCTAAATTCGCCAACGCTCGGTAACACGATCTCGCGACGACGTTACGGTCGGACTTGATAAACACCGGGTCTCTGTGCGCGTAACGAACCGCTTGCGCCATGGCTAAATCTCTTCGTTTCGCGTCCGGCGGCATGGAAATGGACAGAGCCTCCAACGCGGCGACGATTAAACCGACGTCCGAGTTTGGATTCCCCGTGTTGTCGTTCCTCGACAAGCGATCGACTAAACAATCAAACGCGCTCGTTGGAGTAGAGATGACTCCGTTCATGCTATTTGAATCATCCACGGATGCTCCGAGCGCGAGTAACACCGCCTCGTCGACGATCGTTTCCGACACGTCTCTCGTATCGTTCGGTTTCGGAAAGCCCGTGTTTGGATCGCACTGCGTTCGTCGGTAATACGAAACCAAAGCGCTCAAACCGAGAAACTTGGACTTGACCCCGGTGCTTTTCCCTAACGCCATCGCCGCTTCCGCTCGAACGCGACAAAACGTCGTCTTGTTGCTGCGCAAGCACTTCTCCAACGCCGCGCAGGCGGTTTGGGAACCAATCTTCGCTCTTTCGGCGAGGAATCTCACCGCGCTCGATTGCGCCACCACATCCATTTCTTTGTCCAACAGAAGCGCTTGCATGGACTCTAATCCGACTTGTTCAGTCGGCAATCGGATGTTGCAGAGCCATTCCCCGTCGGGATCGACCCGCACCCAGGATACCTGGTTATCTTTGGCCGTCAACAAATCGTTATTTATATCCGCCCCGGTTCCGGATTCGACGACTGGCGCGGAGAACTTTTTCTTTTCGTAACGAGATTCTTTCGTTTTCACTTGCAACGGCATCTCGGCGAAGTGTTCGTGTTCGGACGGGGCCACTGTTCCAGGAGCTGCTGTCGCGCCTCCAGCAGTCAACGCCACGACGTGATCCGAAGCCGTCGCGTCTTCTTGCAATCGAATGGTCACGCTCGTTCGATGATTTCTCGCCACTCTCGACGCGGCTTCATCGGCAGCAAGAGTCGCCGGCGAGTGAATGACTTTCAGGACAAACTCGAGCTTGTTTTTCCGTTTGCGAATGCTGTACTCGACATCGAACGTCGGCGAGCCGCAGCCGTAGACCCACCGTTCGACGAAAGAAGCAATTTCGCCTTTGCCTAAATTTACCGCCGAGCGACAGTGGTCCAGGAAGTGCTGCGAGGATATCCATCGCGCGTTAGAGGCTAACGCTTCCCGTAACTTTTCCATTCTCTGCGCGTGTTCTTGATTTTGACTTTCCTTCGCGGTCTTTTTGTTCGAAGCATCTTTTTTCGAGTCTTTGTTCTTGGCGGCGTCGCTTTTATCGCCGCCTTTGTTGTTTTCATCCTTCGAGCTCTCTTTCGTCCTTTTTTGCTGCAAGTTGGCGAAATATTTGCAGACTTTTTGTAAACCTTCGCGTCCCATGCGTCGTTCGAGCAGACCGACGACGGCGACGGATTTTAAGCGAAGTAACCGCTCGATTCTCGGCGAAAGCGACAAAGGAGAGTGACTTCCCAAGACGGCGATGTCGTCTAGAGTTTTCGGAAACGGATAAAGGGAATCCCCACTAACTAAAACTTCTTTCGGCTCGACGCTTTTGATAACTTGCCCGGCAGCATTTGCGGCGACAGATACTTGCGCGTTCTTCTTTCCGTTCGCCACCGCTTCCACTTTTTTCGCGTTTGAGAATCGTTGACCTTTCCCGCCCGTCGTGCATCCTTCTCTCCACAACCTCGTCGCTTGCGAGCACAACGGCGGCAACACTTTCCCATCGTCGTACATGGCAACCTCCTCGGCTTCTTTCGCGCGACGGTAACTGATTTCATTCGTGCCACAACATTTTTGCACGTATGCGTTGGCTAAATTTCCGGCTAATCCTTCCACCAACCACGAATCGGAGACGACGTCTCGAGGGAGGAGCAACACGCCAAACCATAAATTCGCCAACGCTTCAGCTAGACTCGCTCGAGATTCCACGCATCTCGGCCCATCCGTTGGGTCGACGATAAAAACGTCTTTCGAAAAGAGCACCGTCGCGTTCGCCAAGGAAAATCCTCTAGCGTTGTTTGGCGCGAGAGAGTTCGGTAAGAAAACCAACCGCGTGTGTTCCGCCGGGTATAAATTTCCCAAATAGGATTCAAAACTTTCCATGCAATCGTACACGCCTCGACCGAGGAACTTTAATCGCTCGTAGTGTTCCAAAAACGCCACGTCCGAGTCTTCTTCGGTCGCGTTTGTCGCCATCGAAGTCTTTGGAATGTACATGGTGATGCCTTCTTTGCTTTGCATTTGATGCGTAATTTTTGTTGTCTGCTTTTTTGTTCTCGCGAAAGGGTTTACCGGAAGCGCGTTCGGGTCGACGGTTTCTATTGTGGCGTCTCGATACGCTCTGTGCGCGCTAAACGGACCAACCACGACGCACACGTCCCTTGCTACGCACGGAACGACGCTCCTGAACGTGTGCCTTCGCCTAAACTGTCCGTCGATATCGGAAACTTCTGGTTCCCACACGGCTTCTTCAAACTGTCCGGGAGCGATGGCGACTAAATGGGGCGCACACGAAATGTCGAAATCGAACTCAGTCAAACAATCGTGCACGTCCACGCACGGGAACCAACACGAAGGCTTCTCTAAAGTACCAGGAGCTTTGAAAAATTCCCCGTCGCACGCGACGCTCAGATCGGTTATGACGTGTTTCTTCGTATTTTTTGACGAAGGCGATGAAGAAGATGACCAGAACGATCTCTGCGCGCGCTGTTCATGGTCGCCATCACCACCGTTGTCGTCGTCACCGGTATTATCGACATCGATAGCAACGATACCTTCACCATCGTCCTTTGCGGCGGCGGCGGCGGGAAAATTCCCCGATCGAAATCGCATCAAAACTTCCACCTCTCTCCCTTCGTCCTTCTTCTTCGTATTATCAGTCTTATTATCATTCATTTCTTCGTCTTCGTCTCCCGCATCCTCCATTGCCGCGTCTGGATCATCTTCACCTCCTTTCGAGTTAAAATCAATCTCCTCCCCGCTCTCGAGCTCGACGAGGACAATCGAAGCGCCTGCCCCCGCGAACCTACTACTAATGAGAGAAGCCGCGCCGGCGCTCCCGGTACTGCCGATACTACCGCCGCCGCCGCCAGTATTCATCGTCATCAAACTCTCGTCTTCGACCTGTTTCATGAGCTTAATCCTCTCCACGATGGAATCGTCGAAAAACGCATTCGTAGCAGCTTTTGGGGTAGTGTTAGTCGTCGTCGTGGTAAAATTCGTATCCTCTTCTTCGTCGACGAAAATCCGCCTCCACCTTCCTTTCTGTCCATCGATTTCAATCGAATCGATTTCCACCAAATCTTTCTCCGCGTGAAACAGGAGCGTTTTTACCCTATTCCTCCTCCTTTCAGTCGTCGTTTCCGTTTCCGTCGTTTGAATAATCTTCGACTGATCGTCATTTTCAGCAGCGTTCGCGTTATTGCGAGGAGGAGAGATGCGCATCAACGTCTCCCCTCGCACCCACGCTCGTTTCGCGTCGATTGCTTCAAAATCATCATCCGTCGGGTTTCCATACACGACGTCCAATGTGAGCGATTGCTTGCGTATTTTCGGGATCAATAGAGACTCCATCATAATTCGTCGTAGGTACTCTTCCTCTCCTCTCGAGCAGCCCCGGCGAAAAGAGGAGGAAAAGCGTTGTTCTTTATTATTAGTAATAGAATTCTGACGATTTTGTTGGACGTGTGAAAGGGTTCCAGGAAAGAAAAAAGACGCATGCATAAAAAATGAGGAAGGACAAAAGACGAATGGAAAGAACATCTGAGATGATGTCTTCTTTATATTTCTCCGTTTGACTGAGAGATAAAAAGAAACTGCACTAACACA
>Ga0255755_1000858_pt1 | contig 30119 bp, 36 predicted proteins | sample 011ome_18_FD_179955 | JGI IMG/M metagenome (GOLD analysis project Ga0255755, IMG submission 179955) | Coastal salt marsh microbial communities from the Groves Creek Marsh, Skidaway Island, Georgia - 011501BT metaG (version 2) | ecosystem: Environmental > Aquatic > Marine > Intertidal zone > Salt... | reverse complement strand
GAAAGAATTAAAGAAAGAACATCTATGGACGGAGCAGTTTGTATTGCTCTTGGTCTTATGATTTTATTTTTAGCACCATTAGCTAAAATTGCTGCAGGATTGGCAATTGCTTATGGTGTGTGGACAATTTGGAAAGGTGAATAATGGCAAAAATGTTTAAAAATTATGTTGCTCATGAACCAATTAAACATGGAACATCAATTGGTCGTAGACCAAATACTTCAACTATGAATAAACATAAAAAAAGAAGTTTTAAAAAATATAGAGCTCAAGGTAGATAACAAATGATGCAATCTGAATCACAAGACGCTAGACTCGATCGTATAGAAGAAAAAATAGATAAGTTAGCAGACGCTATGATATCTTTAGCTCGAGCAGAAGAAAAAATATTATCTCTACAAGGTGATCATGAAAATATGCGAGAGAGATTAAATAAACTTTCTGTTAAACTAGATGAAATTCAGAAATCAGTAGACGACAATGCACGTACAGTAAGTCTTATAAATAAAGTAGTATATGCTGCAATGGTTGCAGCAGTCGGCGCTTATGTCGCCCATATGTGGATGTAAAGGAGAACACAATGGAAGAAAGTTTCAAGTATCATATACCTGAAGACATTCCAGCAAATGAAAGAACAGCCTTTCACGGCGCAGCAGCGGCAGCGGCAAAGACTGGTAAGAAATCTTTTAATTTTAATGGAAAGACTCATCCGGTCACTATGAAAAAAGATACAGCTAAAGCAATAGCAGATCAGAAAGAAAGTAAAATGACTTTTAGAGAAAAATTAATGTCAATCTTTGAGAATGACAGAGCTAAACACTATAAAGGCGCCGCTCAAGCAGAGCCAATGGATAATAATTTAAAAGGTGCTGGTGCTAAAAAAATGAAAGCAGATATTCAAGGAAATGCTGCAGATCCAGATTTAGAAAAAAAATCTCATGACGATGCTGCAAAAGCAGGTAGAGCAGGACCAAGCATGAAAGCTCGAAGTAATGATAACAAAAAAGGTGATAAGAAAATAATTAATCCACCTGCTGACGAAACTAAAAAAGGTAAAGCACCTAAAATGCCAGTAGAATCATACGGTATATCAGGTAATAAAATATCAAATGGCTTACTTGATGCAATAGCAGAAGTTGATAATAAAGGTAAAATATAATGATGCCAGCACAGATGTTAAAAGAAGCTCCTACAAATTTTCATGAAGCTAAATCTGAACTTATGACAGAAGATACTTTACCTAGTGAATATGAACCAAAGACTGAAAAAGAACTTGATAGTGTTAAATTAGATAGAAGAAAAAATAAACCAGCATTAGTTGAAGAATTAAAAGAAGATCTTTAAAAATTGAATATATAATTTTGTAATGATTTTTAAAGAACTAACAGAAAAGAACTTATTGCTATATGCTGCAAAGCATTATAGTAATCCTAAGTTTGCTGATATTGATGAGTTTTATGAAGACTTAAAGAGATTTAAGTATATAAAACGTTTGCTTAATCGTTACTTGGAAACAGATGATTTAGCTTATAGATTATTGCTTAATCATTTTATAGTTGTTTTTAATATGTTTGGTATTCAAGCTGCTCTTGATATATTAGAATTAAAACTTGAAAAGCAGCATTGGCCAATAGTAAAACCATTTTTAATATTTTTAAATTATATTAAAAACGATCAATATACAGGTATTACTATGGATCCATATGTTGTTGAAAAGTTAAGGAAAATTTAATGGGAATACTAAAAGGCGCAGCAGATACAGTATATGCTTTTAGATTTATAAGAATGATGGTTCTCGATTGGACAAGTTGGGACGCTTATAAAGAAGGTGTAATTGATGAAAACGGAAAAAGAAATAGAAACGTGAAACTTGACACTGATAGCAAAAAGTCTTCTTATACTCCTTTCGTTCGCCTTGTGGCTAACATCAAAAGGCTCGTTGCAAAAATTCCAGGAGGTGGAAGTAAACTCGGATCTTTTGCGTCAGCGCTCTATCTTGTTAAAGAAAAAGCAAATCTTAGCGAAAAAGGATTAGAAAGTATTTGTGAAAAATGTAATATCGAAATATTAGATTTTTTAAATGAGAACAATGAATGGTTTTTATTAAAAAATAAACAGTTGTCTCCTGGAGTATACAGAATACAAAATCCTAAGTTATTGAATGATTCTTGTGATGAATTAGTTTGGAGTAAAGATCAAGTAAGAATAAAGGAAGAATGTTTTCCAATTGGTGATGTATTTGGTGTTGATATATATGAAGCAACTCATATTAAAACAAATAAAAGTATATATGTTACAGCTGGAGAATTGATACGATGAGATACGCAGGCAGGCAAAAAGGCAGTAAGGTTAAACCATACTCACATGTTGTAGTACAGCCTAGTGCACCTAAGTCTCGTTATACATTTAGTTATCATAGTTCAGAAGATAAAGCAAAAGCTGCAGCAAAAAAATATGAAAGATTAGTAGGTAATCCTTTAAGAGTAGTTAAACAATCTGGAAAAAGCGCAAATACAGACGTTATGGAAGAGGTTAACATGCAAGAAAATATAAAAGAATCATTATGGGATAATATACGAAAAAGAAGAGCTGCAGGAAAACCTAGATTAAAACCAGGAGATAAAAACTATCCTAAGACTCTTAATGTAGGAGAAGAAGCTCCTTCAACAAATACATCGTCAATACCAAATCCTGCAACTACAGCAATGGGCCCTCGTCTTAAAACAACTACTATGCATGATAAACGAAGAAAAAAAGATAAATTTCCAGTATTACTTAAAAGATTTAGAAAGTATATAGAAGATAACCATGCTTAGAATATATGTTCTTATATTTGTTATTGGCATGATTGGCGCTATAGGTTATGGCGCAAAGTATTATTATGACACTACTCAAAATAAAATAGCAGTTCTTACAAAAAACAACGCTACACTTAAAGTGGCAGTAGAAACATCTGAAAAAAGTATTGGTGAATTAAAAGCTAATATTACAAAGATGGCTAATTTAAATAAAACATTACAACAAGATTTACAAAAAGCTGAAGCGTACCGTGATGAATTAAGATCTAAGTTAAGTAAATTAAATTTAGTAGTTGAAGCTCTTAAAGATTCAAAAGTTTTAGAAGGAAAGATGAATGGCGCAAGTTATAAATTGTGGCAAGGGATTATGGAAGAAACTGGTAATACTAATAAGTCTGATAAGCCTAGCTGGTTGCAGCGGCCTGAGCAGGCTGGTTCCGGAACCGGAAATAAAGACGGTGACAAAGATAGAACAGATAAAGATACCAGTAGTAGCGAGACCAAAACCACTTCAACTCAATAATACTCGAGTATTCGTAGTCACAAAAGATAATTACGAAGAGTTTGTAAAAGATTTTAAAGAAGTCTATGGCGATCTTGCTTATGTTGCATTAAGCATGAAAGATTATGAGAACTTAGCAATAAATATTGCAGAAATGCGAAGGTACTTGAATCAACAAAAAGAAATAATTGTTTATTATGAAAAAGCTGTAAAACCTAAAGAGGAGAAACAATAATGGAATTCATAATAGATCAACTTGTCACATGGTGGCAATTTACTGTAGTTGGAGTATTAATTATTATTGGGTTTATAATCAACATGTTTGGCGTTGATTGTGACGATGACCTTATTGGATTTAAGTATAAAGAAATGCCAAAACTAAAACCTATAGCAATACCTACAGCAGGAAAAGGTTTCTGGGGCGCAATATGGATGTGGTTGATGGGCACACGTAATTGGGAAGTTGCAGAAGATTGGGAGTTTAAACTTGGCCGTAAATCGTATGTCATACCTCAAGGATTCACTTTTGATGGTGCATCTATTCCAAAATTCTTACACACATGGCTATCACCGACTGGTGTATTATTAATGGGTGGATTAGTACATGACTATGCTTATAAGTATGCAACATTATTAGAAGCAGATAAAGAAAAAACTATGGGTACTATTACACAAAAGAAAGCAGATGAAATATTTCGTGATATTAACATTGAGCAAAACGGATTTCACTTATTAAATTATCTCGCTTATTGGGCTTTAAGAATAGGTGGATTTGTTGCTTGGAATGGTCACAGAAAAGTAAACGCAAAAATCAAATGATTAAAAAATATATTTTAAAAAATGCACATTAAGTCCTTTACAAAAATTGTTTTTTAATATATAATAGATACAATAATCAAAAAAAGATAAGAGGTAAAAAATGCAACAGTTTGTTGACACAAGGGATTTTTTGTCTCAAACTAAGTTTTATGAAGGTTACTCTCGTTTTATAGAAAACGAAGGTAGATACGAAACTTGGGATGAGGCTGTTGATCGAGTAATTGAAATGCACGATCAAAATTATATGAATAGTAATAATGAATTATCTGAATATTTAGAAGAAGCGAGAACTGCATATAAAGAACAAAGAGTCCTTGGTGCACAAAGAGCTCTCCAGTTTGGAGGAGAGCAATTGATGAAACATCAAATGAGAATGTACAATTGTACTTCGTCATATGTCAACAGACCAGAGTTTTTTGGCGAAGTGTTTTATATCTTGTTATGTGGAGCTGGTGCAGGTTTTTCTGTTCAAAAGCATCATATTAAAAAATTACCAAAAATACAAAATAGAACAAAACAAGCAAAAGGTTATATAGTTGAAGACTCTATTGAAGGTTGGGCATCAGCACTTGACGTGTTAATGTCATCATTCTTTGTAGGTGGTGGGAAACATCCTGATTATGAAGGACGTAGAGTATTCTTTGACTTATCACAAATAAGACCTAAAGGCGCACTAATATCAGGAGGATTTAAAGCGCCAGGTCCTGAAGGCTTACGTCGGTCTTTAGATAAAATAGAACATTTACTTCAAGGTATTGTAATAGATTCCAAAGATCCAATTGATCTTAAACCTATTAACGCATATGATATCACGATGCATGCAGCTGATGCTGTATTATCTGGTGGCGTACGTAGGTCAGCAACAATTTGTCTTTTTTCGCCTGATGACGAAGAAATGATGAATGCTAAAACAGGCAATTGGTTTATGGATAATCCGCAAAGAGGCAGATCTAATAACTCTGCAGTCATTGTAAGAAATGAGACTACACCAGAACAGTTTGGCAAAATCATGGAATCTGTCAAGCAATTTGGTGAACCAGGATTCGTGTTCGTTGAATCAAAAGAGCATACTACTAATCCATGTGTTGAGATTGGAATGTATCCTCAAATTAATAAAAAGTCAGGTTGGCAAGGATGTAACCTAACTGAGATCAACGGAGGCAAATGCAATACCGAGGAGGACTTTTATAAGGCATGCCGAGCAGCGTCTATCCTCGGTACCCTACAAGCTGGGTACACAGACTTCAAGTTTCTAACAGATACATCAAAACTTATTTTTGATAGAGAAGCTTTACTTGGAGTTTCAATAACTGGATGGATGAATAATCCTAAAATACTTTTCAACGAAAAGATTCTCGAAAAAGGAGCTCAAATCGTTAAAGAAGTAAATCGTGAGGTTTCTAAAATAATAGGTATCAATGCTGCTGCAAGAACAACTTGTGTAAAGCCAAGTGGAAATGCATCAGTGTTATTACAAACAGCTTCAGGTATACACGCTGAACATTCTGATATGTATATTAGAAATGTTCAAATGAATAAAGAATCTGAAATAACACAAGCGATCATGAAGACTAATCCATACATGGTTGAAGAATCAGTGTGGTCAGCAGGTGGAACAGACGTTGTTGTTTCATTTCCTATATTACCTAATAAAGGTTCAATGTATAAAGATGATTTATTAGGAATTAAACATTTAGAACTTGTAAAGAAAGCTCAGAAACATTGGGTTGAAGCAGGAACTAATGAAGATCTTTGTGCAGACAAAGGTATAAGACATAACGTATCAAATACTATTATTGTCGATGATTGGGATGAAGTTGAAAAATATGTTTTTGAAAACAGACATTCATTTGCGGGAATATCTTTCTTAGCAATGTCTGGAGATAAAGATTATAACCAAGCACCTAATACTGCAGTTATTACAGCAGATAAGATGGTTAAGAAATATGGTAATGCAGCAGTCTTTGCTTCAGGTATGGTAGTTGATGCTCTTAAATGTTTTAATAACTTATGGGATGCATGCGCAACAGCAAAAGGTTTTGGTGATGACATATCACTTGAGTCTTCAGAAAATGCTCTTAAAAATGACTGGATAAGAAGATTCAATAAGTTTGCAGATAACTATCTAGGATCTGATGCCGTTTTAGCAGAACATTGTTTGAAAGATGCTTACTTATTACATAAGTGGAATAAAATACAATCTACACTTAAAACTATAGATTGGAAAAAAGATATAACAGAAAAGAAATATACTGATGTTGATACACTCGCTGCAGCCGCATGCGCAGGTGGCGCCTGTGAAATTGACTTCTAATATTATTTCACCTTGTGTTAAAATATGTAAAGTCGAGAATAATACATGTTTAGGATGTGGAAGAACTACTCAAGAAATTGCAGAGTGGTTCAAAGCATCTGACAAAAGAAAGAGAGAGATCATTGAAGGATTACGAAATAGAATGCGAAGAGTGTGATGAAACAACATATGTAGCATCATACGAAAAACCTATTTTTTGTCCAATATGTGGAAGAAGAGTAGAAGCAGAAGAAGTCGAAAAATAAATGTGGCTTTTTGATAATGAAGAATTCACAATAACACCAGAAGAGTACCAAGGTTTTGTTTACGTCATCACAGAGTTGGATACAGGCAAGAAGTACATTGGAAAGAAAAACTTCTGGAAACCTAAAACTTTACCCATCACTAAAACACGTAAGAGAAGAGTACGAACACGTGTCGAATCTGATTGGAGAGAATATTATGGTTCGTCCAATGAAGTACGCAAGCTTGTGGAAGAATTTGGATCTGACCGATTTACCAGAGAAATATTAAAACTCTGTAAGACAAAAGGTGAAATGTCTTATTACGAAGCAAAGCTTCAATTCGATAATAATGTGTTATTTAGAGATGACTACTACAACAATTTTATAGGTTGTAGAATCCATGCAAAACATTTAACAAGTTAACAACAAACTTGTGTACAATTCCGTTTATTTATGGTATAATAATACTATAATTTAAGGAGGAATTTATGTCCAAACAATCTAATGTTCTAAGTTTTCAAAAAGCAGTCAAGCAAAAATTTAACAATGAAAAAGAAGTTATTTTCACACTAGATGATGAAAGCGATGAATCAACAGAATTTGTTTTTGAAATGGAGGTTGATAATGACAACGAAGACTTATAATGAAGTTGATCTTTTAAAAAAACAAATAGCAGAAGAGGTTAAAGAAAAATATTCTTTATATAAAAGAATTAAAGAGTTGACTGAAGAACTTGAAGAAGCTAAGAATAAAAATATATTTAATTGGAAAGATAGTTAATATGTTAATCACTTTTTTTAAATTAAATGCATTTTTTCCTTTACAAAGGCAAAAAAATAGTGTATAATATTATTATAAAATTGAAAAGGGAGTTTAAATAATGACATAGCGAAAGTAACCGACAAGGTGTTGTGATGGAGAAGTTGCATTAGGCAGAAGCAGAAGCACATCGGGGTTTACAGGTAAGGAACTACCCAGGGAACCATAGTCGGAGTATAAAACGTTCCCCTTATCTTCCGCGGAGGGGTATACCTATGGAAGATAAGGATGTGTTAGAGAGCCCCTCCAAAGAATTTTAACAGAATTGGAGAGTGGCATATGCCTAGCCCATCAGAGATACAATCAATGCTTCCACTATTTTTTCAACTCCTCTTCTTCGCAGTAGCTGGAGCATTGATTGTAGGCGTCTTCTTTTCCATAGTTGGCTGGTTTTTTCGTCATGCTGTTTTGATTATGATTGTAGTTGCAATCATTTTTGCAGTCAACTATGGATACATTGATTTAACAAAACTATTTGGAGCAATTAATAATGACAATGCATCTGTTACCAGTTTACTACAACAATAATAGTTCTAAAAAGAAGAAGCCTTTTCGTAAACCAGGTTGGGCTAAAGCTCAAATAGAACACGATAAATGGTTAATGGCGCGTGGTGTACATCCCAGTCAGCTTAAAAATAAATCTAAAAATTCAGGAATCAAAGCTCCTAATTATAAAGAGCTTTCACGGTCTCTACCAACAAGTGATAAAGTAGGTAAAATTGTTGGTAAGTCTAAATCTAATGCATACACTGGTACGTTCATTACTGGTATCGCTACTATGCATAAATCAAATATGGTACCAGTAAATAAAAATGGTGATGCAAAAGAATATGCAACTATGAGGAGAAATTAATTTCTAAATTGTGCATTTTTTCCTTTACATTTGCTCAAAACTATGGTAGAATATAACTATAAAATTAAAAAGGGAGTTTTTATATTATGGCTAATTACGATACAATAATCAAACAAATAGAATCACTAAATCACGGTCAAAAGCTTTTATTCGCTGAAAGATTGGTTAACAAAAATGAAACACTAGCTTCTACTTTATCTAATTACATTGACGTTACTTTAATGGATAAAGCTTTTCTAGCTAATGAAAAGAAAGTTCAAAAGGCTATAGCTTAATGAAAAACCCTATAGCTAAATATTTAATGTGTGCATATGCTTATTATCAACTTGATAAAAATTTAATAACTGATACTGAATTTGATCAATTAGCAAAAGATATTCTTGCAAACTATGATAACATTGAGCATATGCATAAACATTTAGTTACTAAAAAAGATTTAGATGCTGGCACATATCTTGGTGAATATCCAAATATAGTTATCGGCGCAACATTAGATTACATTAAAACACACAACATATAAATGGGAGTTTAATATGGGATTACAAGCACTTAAAGGTAAAAAATTAAAAAAGAAAACAATAAGATCTAGAGCAAGAACTGGACTCGCTGGTGTCCCGGTTGATAAAAATTTCAATGCAGTGAAGGATTACTTTCATTTACATGTTGATAGAAAAGATTGTATTAATCAAGTAAAAACTTGGGTTAAGAAAAACTTTCCAGATGCATCGAAATATATTTTAGCAAATCCAGAATATAAGTTTACAATGACACATCATGCAGCTACATCATTCTGGTACAATAATGATCTACATAAAAACAATGATGTAGATAGTGATACTGCTAAAGATTTCTTAAACCATTTATTTGATAGAATGATTCCTTTAATTGATGAAGGTAAAATTTTATATGAAGAAAAACAACGAGAAAGAAAAGCTCAAAATAATGTAATTACTATATCACCACAAGAAAAATTAACACGTAAGATTAATAATACCATTATGCAAGAATTACTTGAACTAGAAGACAAGTGGATCGATGGTGAAGATGCCACAATTAACATATACGATAGGTTCAAGTTCCACGGCTTAACAAACACTGCCATAAGTCATGTTAAGCCAATGATTGAGGGCTGGCTTCTTGATTATGAAGACGCATATCATAAGAGATGCGATCAAGCTGTCGAAGGTTACTCCCACCTTAAACGGTCAGTCCTCAATCAAAGAATTAAAATATGTACTGCAATGTTGGAAGATCTTGAAAGAATCAGATCCGCTACTAAAGCTTCAAGAAATGTTAAAATCAAAAGACCAAAATCTATTGATAAGCAGGTTGCTAAAGTGCAGTACAAGAAAGAAGATAACGATTTTAAAATTGTATCAATCAATCCAATTCAAATACCATCAAAAACTCGGTTATATGCATTCAATACTAGAAGTAAAATGATTATTGAGTATGTTACCGAAAGTGTTAATGGATTTGAAATATCAGGTTCAACCATTAAGAATTTTTCAAAGGTTTCAAGTAGAACAGTGTGCTTACGTAAACCACTTGATTTCTTACCGATTGTTTTACAGAAAACACCAAAGCAAATTAATGACGCTTGGCAAACTCTTAAAACAAAAACAAAAGTACCTAATGGACGAATCAATAAAGATACAATATTATTAAGGGTTTTAGACAAATGAAAATAGAAGAACAATTTTTAACAAAGTCTAAATTCACTAAGCTTATCGAAAATACCGTAGCAGATCTCAAAATTCCATATATGGATGCAATACTGAAGGTTTGTGAAACTAACGATATTGAAGTCGAAGACATTCGAAAGTTCATATCACCAGTTATAAAAGATAAGCTTGAAGCCGAAGCGATGGAACTCAATTTCTTACCAAAGAAAAATGCTATTGATTCATCGTTTTTTAACTAGTATATATAGTATTATACTTCAGTCAATATTTCAGTAATAAGGAGACAATACAATGTCATTTGAAACACTTAAACGCAATCGCGGTTCTAATATCAGTAAAATCATCAAAGCAGCAGAAGCCACTAATACCGGTGAAACTAAATCATACGTTGATGATAGAATATGGAAACCAACTGTTGATAAAGCAGGTAATGGTTATGCTGTTATCAGATTCCTTCCTGGTACAGAAGAAAATCTTCCATTCGTAAGATATTGGGATCACGGTTTTAAAGGCCCTACCGGTCAATGGTATATTGAAAACTCATTGACTTCAATTGGTCAACCAGATCCAGTTGGTGAACTTAACTCTAGACTTTGGAACTCAGGTATTGAGTCAGATAAAGACAGAGCAAGAACTCAAAAGAGAAGATTGCATTATGTAACTAATATCTATGTAGTTAGCGATCCATCTGCACCTCAAAATGAAGGTAAGGTATTCTTATATAAGTTTGGTAAGAAAATCTTTGATAAGATTTATGATCTTATGAATCCTGCATTTGCCGATGAAACACCAATAGATCCATTTGACTTTTGGGAAGGTGCTGATTTTAAACTTAAGATCAGAAACGTTGAAGGTTATAGAAACTATGATAAATCAGAATTCTCTTCTGCAGCTCCGTTATTAAATGCTGATGAAGCTCAGTTAGAAGAAGTTTATAGTAAGTTGCATGATTTATCAGAATTTACTAATCCTAAAAACTACAAATCATATGATGAGCTTAAAGCGAAACTTATGAGAGTGCTAGGTGAACAAGCTACTGCTGGTGCCTATACTGTGAAAGAAGAAATTAAGTTAAATAATCCTGAGCCGGCTGTTGAGCCAGTCACTGCTGAAGATATGAGTAGTGATGATGAGGATACTTTATCTTATTTCTCTAAACTCGCAAAGCAAGATTAACCAACAGTCCATCCAAATTGATCTTGTAAATCTAAAACTCCACCTCTGCTACTCACTGATGTATTCGAAACATTTGTATTAGTGGTAGAGGTGGTATTATCAGAATTAACTTTATTTCCAGTAGAAACATTAGTAATGCCTGCGTTGCCAATTCCGGCCATATTGTACATATTGTTTTTTAATCTTTGATTGTAATCATTCTTTGCAAAATTAAGATCCGGATTCTGTATACCAATTGTAGAACTAATATCTTCAAATGTGCCTCTGTCACCGCCTCCACCTTGAGCTTTTTTTCTAACTCTATTAAGTGATGTTAGTAAGTTTTTTTGACTTTCATTCATTTGAGGATTTCCACCCATAAAAAAGTCTGCTAGCATTTCACCAGCAATATTTGGAGCTAATGCGCCTAATATACTCAATACACCGCCACCTATAACTGCACCTTTAGGACCAAATGCTAGTCCTCCTAATGCAACGCCTAATCCACCAAGAGCTAGTGAGTTTAGTTCTGTTCCTAATATAGCTCCTAATTTTTCTTTCTTTTCTTTTTCAGATGCACCTGAAGCTAAAACATCTTGAACTTGAGACATTGCAAACACACCACTTAACGCTGCGAGTGGACCAAATCCTTTTAAAAATTTAAGTATTCCTGATTTACCAAATATACGAGGGTATTTTTCTCTTATTTTCTTTTGTGCTTCTTTGAAACCTTTATCTTTTTCTGATATTACAGTATCTTTGCCATCAACACCTACAAGACGACCAGTTTGTTTGTTAACAGTTCCAGGTCTATTTGTTTTATACTGTTGTGTTCGAGCTCGAGCATCATTATCTGTTGGAGTTCCTCTATTTGCTAAACCTTTTATTGTTTTAAATCCTAAATAAGATCCGCCTCCAACTAAAGCTGCACCTGCAGCAAAATCTGCCATATCATCACCAAAAGTAGGATCTTCACTGTTAAGTAAATCATATCCAATTTTTCCAGCAGCTGCCCCTGTTAATAAAGTAACTAGTCTTTTTAAAATCTTTCCTTTGCCACCAAGTGCAAACGCTGCTAGAAACTTAAGAGCTTTCATAAATCTTCCTGGCATTAATAAGAATGCTACTGATCCTAGTAGACCAACGCCTTCTACCCAGTTCTTTTTAAACTCTTCATTATTAAATCCAGACTCAGTAAATCCTCTTATTGCTTTTAGTCCCTTTGTTGCACTACTTCCAATAAATTTCAATATGTTATCAAAGCTTGGTAAAAATCCTAAGATAGGCTCAAGATCTTTTGCAAACTTATCCCATTTTTCTTTAGCGTTTTCACCAATATCTTTTAATAACTCTTTATTTTCTTTAGTTGCAAGAAGACCAAGAGCAGTAAATATTGGAATAAATCTTCTGCCTAAAAGCATACCAAATCCAGCACCTTTTATACCACGAGAAACTGTATCTTTAAAATCCTTTGGAAAGTCATCGCCTAAGATAGCATCAGCAATTTCATCAGAAAATCCAATAAGACCCAAACCTGGCAATTTTCTTAAAACAGCTCTACCAACACTTGAACCTAATCCTAATAATCCACCAGCACCAAGCAATGTACCTGGAGAAAGTTTATCAAGAAAACTTCCACCGGTTTTACTCTTCGAAGACGATGAAGAAGAACTTTGAGAAAGCATTTTAGTTCGAGCAGCTTTAGCTTCTCTTTCTGCTTCAAGCTCATCTCTTTTTTTCTCTTCGAGATATTTAACAAAGGCCGATATTCCTTTACTTGTCTTTTCAGTATTCTGAGAGACTTCTAAAAGGGTGTCATTTACTGCTGCTAGTGTTGCCATTTATCTTACCTGCTGTTCGTTTTTAGCTTTTTCTTCTATAAACTCATTTAGTAATATTAAATAAACCTCTCTCTCCCACGGTAACATTTGTTCTAACTCTGTTAAAGAATAATTAAAATGTTGCATCATCAAAAAATTAGTCTTGAAATAATTCTCCAAGGTTTCATGAGAGAGGTTAATTAAAAAAAATCATTAAGCCCACTTAATTCTAAAACATTTTTATGCTTACATTTTTTACACTCATATTCTTCGCTGTGTGTTAATGCTGGCATTTTTTCTACAAATCCAGTAATTTTTTCTAATTGCTGATTTGTCAATGAATTCATAAACCTTTCTATTTCTTCTTCTGGTTCATCTTTAACTATAATATTTTCGTCTCCTGTTCTAACACTATGTAAACATGAAATAATTGATTCAAATAATACTTCAGTAACTGGACGTTCCATATTATCTAAAGTTTTATTCTTAAGAATATCCAAATAAGTTGGATATTTTAATTCGACCATAATCTCTTCAGTTATTGGAATAAGTTTTTCTTTTTCCCAATTTTCACTTGTTTCAATAGTAACATTCTGTAGATTTAATTTTACTTCATTTTCTTCGTTACATTCTTTACAAGCATGAAGAACTTGAGTAGTTTCTCCTACAGATTTAGATCTTACTTGTGTAAACATATAGTCAACATCAAATGTAGCAAGAGAATTTACGTTTATATCTTGAACACATGATCCTAAGCAATTTAACATTGCAGTAAGAATCTGTTTAGGATCTTTTGATTCAAATGCTATGAGAAGCACTTTTTGTTCTTTTACTAAAAAAGGTCTAAACTTAACGACCTGTTTAGTTGATGGCACAGTCATTTCATATTTTGGCACATCATTTTTAAGTTGTGGTAAACCCATTCATATCACTCCTATAATATATCAATTCCACCAAGAGGTGTATCAATATCCATGTTAATAAAACCTTGTGTATTACTTGATCTTCTCCAGTTGGTGTAAGCAAAACTTACAGATAACTGAACAAGCCCGTCAAGCTCATTGTTTAATTCAATCGCACTAGTCGATACAGGAAAGGCGTCTAATAAATCTACTGAGTACACAGTTCCGCCACCAAGTCCTGCATTAAATCTTATTGGACCAACCTGCTTACTGACACCAGCTAGAGGCTGTCTTAATTGATGTATTGTTATTGTTCTAGCATACTGGCTTTTATAATTACTAGTAAAAGCATTTCCTCCTGCTTCTGGTATCGCAGTATTTTTCCAAGCGTCAAAATATTCTTTAACACCATAATCATTCATTAAATAGAAAGTCATTGAGATATCATCAACAGCATATCCATAAGCAACTTTCTGAAATTCCATACCAATTCTTCGATCATTGGTCAATGTTTGTTTAGCAGGAAGTGTTGTGTTCGAACAAAGTATATTTAACTCTCTCGCAGAAGCACCCCCGCCTCCACCAGTTAATAATCCAATTATACCTTGTAGTAGACCACCGCCCCCACCAAAGTTTGTTGGAAATGTAACTAAAAATCTATTATTTCTGGCAAAACCAAGTTTAGTGTTAGCCAGAGCTTTTAAATCGTCAACTGAATTAGCCATTTGCTATCTTTCTTGAATCTGAATATACTCTTCCAGCAGAAGCTTTCTTCCAACTTGCAGTTGGTAAAAATGTAGCAATCTCCCACTCTGGCGCCGGCACTTGTGCAAATCGTGATTTAACGTGATCTAAAAGATAATGTTTAAAGCAAGGTTGAAAATATTTAAATCTTGCAGCGCCTTTAAGTAATCTATATGTTAATGTAAATCGAGTTGATTCGTCGTATTTTTTATTATTAACAACATCTAATAAACTATCTAAAAACTTTGCTCTTAAAACTGGAGGAATATAGTGTAGGTTTAAGCCTTTAAATCCACCATCAGCTTTTTCAACTGGTATTACTAATGGAAAGGTGTCGTAATATGGAAGTTTATCCTTAAGTTTTGGATCATAGAAAAACATCATCATACTACCAAGTAGAGGACTACTTATTTTATTAATTTCATCTTCTCTCATTAATGCTTCGCGATTTACTCGAGTAAGTCTTTGTACTCGACGACGAAACCAATCTCGAGATTCTTGTGTACGAGGCGTAATGCCTTTTCTAAAAGCTTCAAGTTCTAGTTTTTGAAATAAGTTACTCATAAGTCTATTTATATCGTTTTCTACGTTTTTTTCGATATGTAGGTAGCGGTTTATATGCTTTAAGTTTTCCAGGAACTGGCTTTGTTAGTAGCTTCATTTCTTGTAAAGTTTTTTCTGTCCATACCTGAAATTCCCATTTTCTATCTTTTGCATATTCATTTGCTGCTTCCCATTTATTCATATTTTTAACATATGTAAGACCTTCAGTAATATATCGTTTAGTTCTTTTTGGTCCTACTGGAGGAACAGTTTCTTTTTCAGGTTTTATTTCTACTAGTAAAGTTTTGTCTTCAAATATTATTTTAAGATCAACATAATATTTATGATATTTTTTATCAACATCATAATAGTAAGGAATAACTACTTCTTCTGAGCTCCAGCCTTTTACTTTTGGATTTTTATCACACCATGCAAAAACTGCCTTCTCCCACAAAGACCTATATACCACAGAAGAAGAATCTCCTTTGTATTTCTCCTTATCTTTGACTTGATATATACCTGAATAAACCATGTGTAACTGTTATAAATATAAAAATAAGATTCTAATATTATCTATAAGGATTAAACATGGCAATACTCAGCAATAAATCTGGTCCTCTAGGAGAGAAAATAAAAAATCCATTAGATCCTGCATATAGTGATTTTTCTAATGGTGGAAGTACTAAAGTTAATAGCACTAGTTTTGATTTGGGACTTGAAGCAGATGTAATTGCGCAAACTTTTATACAAAACAAATTAGATTTTATGTCATCAGGCGGAGGGAGCAAACTTGAATATCCTTTAGATGTAAGTGGCAATCCAGCATATGCAGCAACAGTAAAATTTCAAATCATGGAATATGCTATGCCAAATGAAGGTGAATCACAAAAGAATCATGCTCAAACACCAGTAGATAACATTTCTAAAGAAACTGAAAAACCTAAAACAGAACAACAAGTTGGCATAGATGAACGAGCAAATGCTGTTGCAGCATCTGCTAGATTTTCTGCTTCAGCATATCAAGACAATGCAGATGCAGCTAATGTAAGAGATCCAGGATTTCAGTTTTTTGATGATGAAGCTGGTAAAAAATCTTTTGTAAAAACAAAAAGTGAAGATGATGCTGATACAAAAAACGTATTAGCTGGATCTGCTTCTAAATTTAAGATAGGCTTTCAGAGGAAGATGGGTTCTCCTAGCATTGTAATGTACTTTCCAACTAGTCAAACATTTTATGATAACATTGCATATGGAAGCGCTGATTTGCAAGTTGCTGGTGCATCTATTGAAGGGGCAGCACAAGCTGGTAGCGATCAAATTATGAATCAAGTGAGGGGAGTTTTAGGAAAGGCCGCCAAAGATACTTTAAATGTATTATCAGATATTTCTGGTGCTATTTCTGGTGCTGCAAAATCTGAGGCTGGTAGATTAGCAGCATCAAAAACTTTAGGGAGAGCTCCTTTTGGAATAGGAACAGCAGCTACTCTATTAAATAGAATGGTCATTAATCCTAATGTTCGAACATTATTTAACGGTGTTAATGTAAGAGAATTTGCTTTTCAATTTAAATTTATATCAACTTCTCCACAAGAAGGTGAAATAATACAAAAGATAATAAAGACTTTCAGAAAAGAAGCTTATCCAGAAGCCTTTAATATGAAAATAGGTGGTGCTGAAAATGTTGCTTTAGGATATAATTTTCCTAATGCTTTTCAAATAACTTTTAATTTTAAAGGTGCTCAAAATTTAAATATACCTAAAATTCTACCTTGTTATTTAAGATCAGTTTCTCATACAATAAATCCTACAGGTGGTGGATTTAGAAATGATGGAAAGCCAAATGAAATCGATTTAACTCTAACATTCTCTGAATTTAGAGCTTTAACTTCTCAAGATATAGAAAAGGGATATTAATGTTATTTTTCAACGATTTTGCTAAAGTTCAATATAAATTTGGAAATGAAATTGATCCTGTAATTTTTCAAGACATATCAATATATTCTGATGTTGCAGATCAAGTCAAAGATTCTATTTCTTTTCTTAATGTTCATACAATACAAGAAGGGTTTAGACCGGATCAAGTATCAATACAATTATACGGAACTTCATTATATTACTGGACATTTTTTCTCTTAAATGATAATTTAAGACAACAAGGTTGGCCATTAACGAGATATGAGCTTTCAGAATATATTAAGAAAGCTTTTCCAAATACAACCCTGACAGTAAGAGATGAAGATCTTCCAACTAAATTTAAAGTTGGTCAAACTGTTACGGGTGGTACCTCTGGCGCTTCAGGTAAAATAATAAGAAGAAATTTACAACTAGGACAAATTGTAATTGAAGATGATTTAGGTTTTACAGAAAGCGGAGAACTTCTTACATCAGTAAATTCTTCTGGCGTAAGTGAAACAATGTCTTCGGTATCAAGTTCAAAAGAATATCTCTCTGCTGCATATTATATTGATGGAACATCAGCATTAGTTGATATAGATCCAGCAACTGGACCTGGTGCTTTGATTACAGAAAAAACACATGAAGATGTTTACTTTGCAACTAATGAAAGCTTAAGACAAATTAAAGTTATTAAACCTAGTCAAATTACAAATATAGTTACTAGTTTTAAAAAATCTATAAGAGGCTAGTATGTCGCGCTCTTTGCCAAATATTTCTAAAACGGTTGATACCTCTACTGAATATATTTTGTTGTCAGCTCTTATATCTTCTGATCGTACAGAATATTCTACAGAAATATCTGCTGTAGTATCAGAATTTGTTATTCATGAACATATTGAAAAACCATATTTGACTATGACTCTTTCATTTTTAGATCAATTAAACATAGTTCAAACAATTGATTTTCAAGGTGGAGAAAAGTTAACTATTAGACTTCAACAAACGGAAGAGATTGATAGAGGAACTGAAATACAAAAAGAATTTGTAGTTGATAAAGTAGCATCAGTCGTTAAAGTAGATGAAAGATCAGAAATGGTAGTTCTTCATTGCACAGAATATCATATGTTTGAATCGATTGTTCAAAATGTTAATAAGTGTTATAATGGTCCTCCATCACAAATCATCAAAAACATAGTTACAAACTATACGAATAAAAAAATAGTGATAGATGGAATTGATTCTGTAAATGATATGAAAGTCATTATTCCTAATTTGAATCCAATAGCAGCAGCTATGTGGTTAAAAGAAAGAACTACGACCGGGCTTGGACTTCCATTCTTTTTATTTTCGCCTTTAGGCGTGAATAATCTAGTGTTAAGAAGTTTAGAAGAAATGTTAAAACAAACAGTAGAAAATATTACTACGCCTTATATCTATGCTTCTAGTCTTGCAAACTCTGAAGGCATATCTAAATATTATGCTATAGAAGATTATAGATATGAATCTTCAGATAACTTGACTAAATTAATTCAAAATGGTTTAGTTAATAGCACATATTCTTTTTATGATATTCATAGAGGAATACCTGAAACATTAAATTTTAAAGCTGAAAGCATGTTTGATACTTTAACAAGTTTAAATTTACTTGGAGGAGAAAATAAAAGATATAACTATGCATCAGATTATAAAGTGAGAGACAAAAAAATATCAAGTTATTCTTCGCATGACATTACAAAGATAACATCTACTGGTGCATATCGAGGAAGAGAAAATGCAGAATTTAGAAGTTATGGAGATGAAACTTTAGGCGGTGATCATAATAAATTAATTACTAGTAAAGCCATCAAAGGTTTTATGTCAAAAACACCTTTAATGATAACTGTAAAAGGCAGAGAATTTATTACTGGAAATAATAATTATACATTAGGAAAAGCTATAAGAATTATATTTTTAGATACAGATCCTACTGCAGATAAAACTGCAGGAAGAAAAGATTTAAAAAAATCTGGTGATTATATAATAGTAGGTGCAAGACATTCATTTGACGGTGATTCAGTAAAAACAGAATTGTTATGTGGAAAGATAGCGTCTCTAGGTGAGGAGATACAAGTTTAATGTTTAATAATTTTTATGGAGATAACATTAGATGGTTTATAGGATTAGTAGTTGACACTAATGATCCTCTTAAACTCGACAGAGTAAAAGTAAGAGTTTATGGAATACACACCTCAGATACAGAAGCAATTTCTACTGATGATTTACCCTGGGCTGCTGTTTGTATACCAGTAACAGAAGGTGGAAGTTCAGGAATTGGAGCTAACTCTCAAATAAAACCTCGAGCTCAAGTTTTTGGCTTATTCTTAGACGGAAAGGATTCTCAGCTTCCATTAATCTTAGGTTCAATTCCTAAAATAGAACAAATAAGAAATAATATAAACACTGCTGTAGAAACATACAATAATGATCCTATAGGTGAATCAGGCAGTGGTACTGGAACTGGAGTTGAAGATGACATCATACCATATAATGAATCAGCAAAGGCAGGAGCAGATGGAAGACCTGGTGGTGATCTTCCTGGAGCAAATAATAATGAAAAAGCTATAAACTTTTTTATGTCGGTCGAAGGTGGCAGTTTTACAATAGAACAAGCTTGTGGTATAGTTGGTAACTTATTGAAAGAATCTAATAATAGAGGTGTTATTGATCCAGCTGCTCACAATATACCTGAAGGTTCACGCGGAATAGCACAGTGGAATCCTAAGGGAGTTGGTAAAAGACTTCAAGAATTACAAAAATGGGCTGCTAGTGAAGGGTTAAACTGGAGACTGTTGTATCCTCAACTTAAGTTCATAATTTATGAACTTCAAAAACATTCGTACCTAGGGCTAAGCAGACTTAGAAGAGCAAATAGTGTAAATAAAGCTGTTGCTGCTTTTGAAGAAAATTTTGAAATGCCACAGAAAACGGGTGATATAGATAGAATTGCATATGCAGCTGAAATGTATTCTAAATATGGTCCTGGTGCAACACTAGTGGCTTTACCAACATCAAGGCCAACATTAGGATCAGCGTAAGGTTAAAGTAATGGCAGAAGAAGATTTTATAAAAATGCAAGTCGGCGAATCGCCGAGTCCAAAAAATAATTTTAGTAGATTTAATGGAAGAACTTTTACCTTTGGTTCTAACGTTAGAGTTGGTAAAATAGTTCAAATACGGGTTGCTAAGAATCAAACTCAATCACGTAACTGGGAAAGAACTTTTAATCCTGGAACACCTCTTAATCTTAATGAATATACAGAAAACGGAAACGTAATTACTTTAGTATCATTTGCTGCTAAGATAAAAGTTATCTATACTGTAAGAGCTGAAACACAAGCTGAATTTGAAGCTCGAGCAACCCCTGAACAAATAAAAGCACAACAACAGCTAATAGGCGAATTGACTAATGGTTTTAATGGTCAAATTGCAACATCAAAGATACAAAATTTAATAGGTAACTTTTCATCACTTAGTAAATCTGGACAAACCAGTAATGGTTTTAAATGTCTTACCAGTTCTGCAAGACCAACAAAAGATTTTACAAAGAGGCCAATGATAGGAGAACTTTTATCAGGTGCAGTTGATGGATCAGGCGATGTTACTTCTACACAAACTTCTGCATTGAGTACATTGTTTAAATCATCAAAGATAACTTCTTCGCCTAGACTTACTAAAAAAGTTTATGATCAACCAAGCGCTAATGCAATATTAAATGTGTTTAAAAATTTTACTTCTGCTCCAAAAGAAACTATTAAAGAAGTTACTAAGAAAGTTTTACCTGCAAATCTTTCCACTAAAGTTTTAGAACAAGCAGATACAACAATAAACGACACAGAAGCTGGTGTTTCATTAAATAATAAAATAACAGAAAAAACAAAAGCTGAAATTAAATCAAAACAAAAAGAAATACAAAATGCTGGAATATCTCTCAACATCGATGGATTAATACCTCAAGCAGGTAGATCTAGTACTAATATTTTTGCAAGTGCTCTTGCTAAAGTCAAGAATATTAAAACTTCCGGAACTGGTAATATCTTTGAAAAGATTAAAAGTTTACCAGATGGTGTTACATCACCTGAAGGTGTTGATTTAGACGATATATTACCAGGATTAAATGAACTAACAGGTGACTTTAATTTAAATACTAACACAAATAAGTTTATAAGTAAAGGAGCTTTAACGCCAGATGCTGGTATTAGCGCTGTTAAAAATTTAAGTGCAAGTACTTCTGGTTTTAACGGATATTCAACTGCAAGAAAATATAAATTTGAATTTTTACAATCAGTTGATGAGATGAAAACAGAATTTGAAAATAGTTCTCGAATGAAAACTGGTACTAATAACTTAATTTTAGCTCTCATAATTGGTTGGACAGATAAGTTCTACGGACCACCTGAAAAAGTAAATGCTACTTCAATTCATGAATTAACTAAGTTAAGCGATTTGCAAATACAAATTAAAGCTAAAAAATCTCAAGAGGCTGCTATAGCGCATCTCACAAGCAGAAGATACACGAAGCTTTATGGAATACAACCACACTATATTATACTAACAGATGGAAGAATACAAAAAGGAAGACCAATAGATGAGATAAGAAATTCAGAATCTTGTTTATTTGATCTTACTGGCGTAGAAGTTTCTATTGTTGCTAATCAAGAAAATCCACCAAATCAACAACAAGTTAATAGTTTAAATACTTTATTAAAGTACGCATACAGCACTCTTCCTGGCTTGAATATATTTGGAGAAAATGAATTAAAAGATGGAAATACTGGTCCAGGTATTGATGTTCAAGGATTACGAGAAAAATTTGGGAAGACTAATAGTATTGATAATCCTGAAGAAGGCGGTGTTGGATTAGATAGAAAGAAGATAGCGTATATAGTACCTAAAGATGTTGCAAAGGGAACTAAGAGCGCTTCAGTAATTTCTCAATCTTTAAGTACAGATAAAACTTTGTCTCAATTTGAGAGAATAGATCCTACAACAGGAAAAGAACAACCAGTAGATTTCGAAAAAGATATTGATGCAATTAATACAACTTTATCTGATCTTAAAACTGGTAAGATAGATATAAACAATGAAATAAACAAAGCGTTTACTCAAGCAAAAGGATCTCAAGGAAAAATTCTTGGTGATGCTAATATTGCAAAATTACAAGAAGGTATAACTTCTAGTATAGGGCAATCAGAAGGATTAATTAAAAACTTTAAAGTCCCTGATGCAGCAACATCGTCTAGCCTTTTAAGTAAAATTAAATTTCCATAGGAGAACATGAATAATGCCATTCGCGAATAATTTCACTTTACCACCTGGTAAAGCAGAATCTCTTAAAGATAAAAGAAATGGATTTTCAGATCCAAATGGAGTATTTCCTAAAACAGAATATGAAAGACAATCTTCTGTTAATGAGATAGCACGAGGTTTTAAAAGAGTTAATGTTGAACTTGGTGGTTCAGTATCAGATATAGATCTAGACTTAAATGAAGAACCAACTTCTCTTTATCCTAACAATCAGGTAAAAGAAACAGCGTCTGGTCACATAGTAGAATATGATGATACGCCTGGAGCTGAACGTGTTATGATAAGACACACTTCTGGTTCAGGCGTTGAAATGCGTGCAGATGGAACTGTTATCTATGGATCTACTAAGAATACAGTAAGAGTTACAGCATGTGATGAAAAAGTTATAGTAGACGGTGATGGAGAATTACAATATAACGGTAATTTAAAATTAAAAGTTGCTGGAGACTTTGATGTTGAAGTTGGTGGTGATTATAATGTTACAGTTAAAGGTGATATGGAACAAAACGTTACAAGAGGATTTGTTCAAGATGTTGCAGGTGATATTGAAACTCAAGTCATAGGCAACAAAAAAGAAATGATTGGCGGAACAGCAACATCATTAGTACACGGAGAAAGAACAAGTTTAACAAAAGGAAACTTTGAAGAATACGTTAAAGGTGATCACAATTACGGTGTAGGTGATACCTTAAAAATGACCGCTGAAAATGAGTTTGTTGTTTCAGCTTTAAGTGCAAACATTACAGCATCTTCACTTGCATTATTAGGAGACAGTGGAACTGTAGGTGGCCATGAAATAGTTTATTATGGCAATACTGCACATATACCTAGAGTAAATGCAACTTCTGTACATGCAACTCAAGGAGTTATTGCAGATGTAGCAATGGATGCACCAACATTTAACGGTAATTTATCAGGTAATGCGAGTACTGCTGGAACAGCTGGTGCTCTTGGAGCCGGCTCTGGACAAAGTTCTGTATCAATATCTCCAGCACAAAATACCGCAACAGTTTTACCTACTACGGATATAGTAAACGATGCCCTTGAAAAATCAGCTTTTGCAATTACAAGAGTTTTTATTGATGAATACAATGAGATGTTTAATGCTTTAAATCGTTTAGTACACTATGGCGGAGTATCTAAAGTTGATTTAAATACAAGGCAAGCAAGATCTAAATTAAGAGATCCAAATAATTTAAACAATGAAACATTTATATCTGCTCTTTTAAAAGATGGAACGATATCTCCATTCGGCACTCGTATTTCTCCTGTATCAACTGGAAGAGTTGTCGGTCAAGAAAAATCGCCAAGACGAGGTTCTGGCTCTATAGGTAAATCAACTAATTTAAATAGAACGTACACTTAAGGATTATTATGAGCTTAGTAAAAACAGATTTTTATATAGATGGAAAATATAATCCATTATTTCAAGATAGTATTACAAATAAAACTAAACTAGCGCCTGGTATAACTATGGCTACTTTTTTAGGAGGAGTTGGTGATCCTGTTACACTTACTCATATACTGGAAGAAAATGAAAGATTGATTTTAGCTAAACAATACGCGTTACATGCAAATGCTATGAAAACCATTAACGGCCCAGAAACAGTTGATGAGTTTAAAGATTTTAGATTACAAGTTGTAGAAGGATTATATAGACCAGAAGATAGTGAAGATTTAGATATTAGTGATGGCGTTAATTATTTAATGTCAAAAGGCCGCGCTGTTGTTTATGAACTGATAGATCTTCAAGGTAATATAGCAGTTGAAAAAACATTCAATTTAGCAATATACTGGAAAGACAATTTAAATTTTGATAAGATGATTTTAGATTACGATAATTATAATCCTGATAATAGTTTAAATGCTCAAATAATATTAATAATGCCTGAAGTAATACCACCTTGGTCAGTAACATATAATAATAAAATAGAAACTCGATATAATAATATAAACCAGGTTACAGGCGAATTATTAGAAGTATTACCTACTACAGCTAGCGCATAACTGTTATAAATAGAACAAAAGGAAAAAAAGTATGCCTACAAGAGCTTTTTCAGTAGAAGACGGAAATATTGGATCTAAAACTATACTTTCATCGGTCAATAAATCGTATAGTGATATTGATTTGACATTTGCGAAAAAAGTCTCAGGTGATGTTTTTAAAAAAGAACACGCAGCTGCTGTAAAACAAGCTGTTAAAAATTTATTATTAACTAATTTTAGTGAGAAACCATTTCAACCTAGATTTGGTGGCAACTTAAACGCATTACTTTTTGCTCTTAACACTGATGTTGACGATGACGAATTAAAAGAACAAATTGCAAGATCAATAGAAACATTTGAACCAAGAGCAGAAGTTTTAAATATTACTAGTAATTTAAAAGACGATTCACATGAAATAAAAGTAACAGTGACATTCAAAGTGGTTAATACGAGTCAAGTTATTACTACAGATATAAATTTAACGAGGTTAAGATAAATGGCAACAATCATTAGATCAACTCAACTTGATTTTGATACCATAAAAGCAAGATTAAAAGATTATCTAAAACAGCAATCAGAATTTGCTGATTATGATTTTGAAGCTTCAGGATTAAGTAATATTTTAGATGTGTTAGCATATAACACGCACTTCTCAGGTTTAATATCAAACTTCGCGCTTAACGAATCTTTTATTAATACTGCACAACTTCGAAGTTCAGTTGTATCTTTAGCAGAAGGTTTAGGATATGTGCCTAAATCATACACATCACCTCAAGCTGAATTAAGTTTATCTGTACAAATTACTGCTGATGACAGACCAACAACATTAACACTTCCAAGAAATACTCAATTTACTGCATCTGTTGCTGGTGTAACTTACACATTTCAAACAAGAGAAAATTTTACCGCAATAGATAGTGGAACAGGTTTTTATCAGTTTATAAATGATACAGACGGCGAATCAATACCAGTGTTTGAAGGTACAGAAAAAACTAAAACATTTTTTGTTGGAGACACCGGAGATTCTCAAATATATGTAATACCAGATACAACTATGGATCATGCAACTATGAGAGTGAGAGTTTTTAATACTGCTTCATCACCTTTATTTGATACATATACTAATATTAATAAAGCAGTAAGAATCACTGATGATAGTACGTTCTTTCAGATTAAAGAAGCACCAAATGGTTATTACGAACTTATATTTGGAAATGGAATAGCAACTGGAAAGAGACCTGTTGCTGGAAATAAAATTGTCGTTGACTATCTATCGACTGTCGGAACTCTTGCAAATGGAGCAGCAACTTTTACTCCTACTTCAACTTTCACTGTTAACAGCGTTGATTATAATATAAGCACGACTACGGTGACAGCCTCTTCTGGTGGAGCATATAAAGAAAACATAGAATCAATAAGACAAAATGCACCTATATCTTTTATATCACAAAGAAGATTAGTTACAGCAGAAGATTATAAAGGTCAAATATTAGCAAACTACGGTGCGTACTTAGATGACGTTACTGCATATGGCGGTGCAGACGCAGTTCCACCTATATATGGTGTAGTTTATGTTGGATTAAAATTTAAAGATAATATAAATGCAAATACACAACAAACGGTTAAAGATGATATTAAACTTGAATTAAGTGCTAATATGGCTGTAATGTCGATTCTTACAGAATATGTAGATCCTATTGAAACACTATTAGAAGTTCAAACAACTTTTAATTTAGATCCAGATCTCACTAACTCAACTGCTCAGGCTATTCAAAATATAGTTCAAACAACAATTAACAATTATTTTACTGCAAACCTTGGTAAATTTGATAAAGTATTTAGAAGATCTAATTTGCTTACAATAATAGATGCTATCGATCCTGCGATATTAAACTCTAAAATGGACATTAAAATGAAACAAACATTTGTTCCAGTAATTAATAGCTCTCAATCATATACAATTAACTTTCCAGTTCCTATAGCAGATCCTGAGCCTCTAGTGCCAACAATTTTATCAACACAATTTACTTTTAATTCTCAAACGTGTTTTATTAAAAATCAAAGTAGTAGTACTAAATTACAAGTAGTGTCTGTAGATGGAACAATTGAAGTTGATAATGTTGGATCTTATAATGCTGTTAGTGGAACAATAAGTATAGTTGGATTTAAACCTTCTTCGTTTGAAGGAAATTCAATTTCATTAAAAGCTACTCCTGCTAATCAAAGCACTATAAGACCTTTAAGAAATTATGTTGTAGATATAGACACAGCACTTTCATCATCTCGAGCGATATTAGATTATCAAAACACATCGGTAAGTATATAAATGTCAATAGATTATCATAGTCAAAGAAGATTTAAAAATTTTAATGTTAGGAAAGTAAGAGAAGCTTTACCTGAATTTTATACTTCAGAGTTTCCAAAACTTGTTACTTTTCTAGAAAAATATTATGATTTTTTAGATTCTGCAGACGGAACACATGCTTTTGGCGATGATACTCGTAGAATTTTTGCTACAAAAGATATAAGAGAAACTCCTACTGATAGACTCGATAATTATGTTACAGAATTAAGTGGTGGTTTAAAATCTGGTGATATCTTTAGTGATACTCGTTATGCGTTAACTCGATTGGCTGAACTAACTAAGTTAAAAGGCAGCCGATTTGTTATGGAAGAATTCTTTAGAATGTTTTTTCAACAAAGAGCAGAAGTTGAATACGGTAAAGAATCGATGTTTATCGTTGGAGATTCTGCTAGTCAAATTGGCGTAGAATCTTTAAAATTCATTCAAGACAATGAACTATATCAAACGTTTGGATTGTTAATAAAAACAGGAATATCTGTAAACAATTGGAGTGAGTTATATAAAAAATATGTGCATCCTGCTGGTTTTTATTTTGCAGGACAAGTCGTGTCTGACGCTGAAGCTGTAAATCCAGTTCTTGCACCATTATCTATTGCTGATAGTGAAGATCCAGTTATTATTGGAGAAGCCACAATTTCATCTATTGGATCATTCACACAACTTACTTCATTAATTGATTCAGATGGATTTGAAGTCAGACAATCAGACTTGAATGAATTAGTAGAAAATTATAGTGATATACCACTCAGTCAATTAGACTTAACATATCACAATGTAAAACAAATTATTACTCCGAACTCATTTACATTTGATGATAGTAGTAGTAGAGGTACATCAGTAACTGCTACACCAGACTTCTCACTAAATGTAGAAACTATGGATAATGATATATTCACAAGACAGATAACTGACTCGTCTTTCTAGTATAAATAACAGTATTAATTAGGAAATAAAATGACAAGACAAGATATTAATATAGGCTCTGCAGCCAATGACGGTACAGGCGATACACTAAGATCTGCTGGTTCTAAAATAAATTCTAATTTTCAAGAACTTTATTTGCAATTTGGTGGAGACAGTGACGTATTAAGTTCATTGATAACTATAAAAGATTCTGCTGGAACAGGAGCAATCATATTTGAAGGTACTAGTGCCGATGATTTTGAAACTAAATTAATGGCATCAAACCCAACTACTGTTGATAAAACAATTCAATTGCCTGATGCTACTGGAATAATTGTTCTTCAAGATACTACTGATACATTAACAAATAAAACATTAACATCTCCAATTCTTACAACGCCGCAAATTAATGATACTAGTGCTGATCATAAATACATTTTTTCTCCAGGTGAATTATCTGCAGATAGAACTATAAACATTCCGGTATTGTCTGCAAATGACACAATGGTTTTTGCTAATAATACTCAAACATTAAATAATAAAACTATTACATCTCCTAAAATTGGCGGAGGAATTACAGATCAAGCTGGTGCAGAAATAATAAAATTTACTTCTGTAGCAAGTGCTGTTAACGAAGTAAAAGTATCAAATAATATAACTGGTAATAATCCTATAATATCAGTTGACGGTGATGATACTAATGTTAATTTAAAACTTGAAGGTAAAGGGTCTGGATGTGTCGAGGTTGCTAAATTAGCTTATACTGCTGCAACTATATCAACAGATGGTGTGGCACCTAGCAGCGCATCATTAATTGTAATTGAATCAAATACTGCAATTGCAATATCTGTAGCAGATGGAACCACAACAGGAGAATATAAAATTTTCATAAATGAACAGGCAGGTACTGCTACAATTACTCCAGATACTTTTAATCATGACGCAGTAAGTACTGACGATATTACTTTGAACCAATACGACTCAATTACATTAGTTTGGTCTGGATCGGCTTGGTATATATCTGGTGGCAACAGCGTAGTAACAGTATCATAAAGGGATAAAAAAATGACTGCAATTATTACGAATACTTTTAAACAACAATTAATTCAAGATGTATATAATGAAGTGTACTTTCCTGATTCTGGTTCTACTCATAAATATTATATTGGAATAGGAAAATCTGAACAATGGGATAGCAGTGAAACTGTTCCAGATCCAGTAAATTCTCCTCGAGATATTAGAAATTTAAGAGCAGGTTTGCAATCGATTAAATCTGCTGGTGATTTATCTTTTGTCATTCCAAGATATAACTGGACTTCAGGTGCTATATATCAAGGTTATGATGATAATTTTAGTGCAATACCTAGTAATAGCTATTATGTATTAACTGAAGATAATCAGGTCTTTATATGTTTACAACAAGGTAGAGCCGCAACTGGAACAATTAATACTTCTACAGTAAAACCAACGAAGCCTGGAACTGACGCTTTAGCTGTAAAACCTTTTAAAACGAGTGATGGCTATATCTGGAAATTTTTATACTCTATTGGTAGTGTTAGATCAAATTCATATTTGTCTGCTAACTTCGTACCTGTTGAAAAGGTATTAGATTCTGATACGCTAGGAAGAGCACACACTCTCGTTGAAGAAGAACAAATTTTAGTTCAAAATGCTAGTGTTCCTGGACAAGTTATTGGTGTTGCTGTTACTGCTGGCGGAACTGGATACACAAGTGCTCCTACAGTGACAATTAATGGAGATGGAGTAAGAGCATCTGCTACTGCATTTGTAAGTGGCGGAGCGGTTGTTAAGATAGAATTAGATTCAAGCACAGATAGTGCTATATCTATGGGTCAAGGATATAATTTTGCTAGTATTGCTTTTAATGGCGGTGGTGGTACAGGCGCAAAAGCTCGAGCAATTTTAGGACCTGATAGCGGAATGGGATCAGATCCTAGAATTGATCTTAAATCTACATCATTAATGTTTAATACAAAGCCAGATGGAATACAAGATAGTGACTTTATTGTAGGCCAAGATTTTAGACAAGTAGCTTTAATAAGAGATCCAAAAGTTGCAGGCGGAGATTCAGATTTTAATGGAACAAGTGGTAAAGTTTTAAGATATCTTCAACTTCAAGCTGTTGCAAGTGAATCATTTAAAGATATTATTATAGAAGGTGTTACATCTGGAGCTCAAGCTCATGTTGATGATGTCGACAGTGATAGATTATATTTTCATCAATCTGAGCTTACTGGATTTAAAGCATTTAATGAAGGTGAAGTTGTACAAGGTGGCGGTGTTTCCGGAACATTAGTTGCATCAGGTGTTGACGGAGATACAGACGCTTTCACTAATGATGATATAGAAAAATTATCTGGAGACATCTTATATATAGAAAATAGAGCACCAGTATTTAGGTCGGCAAACCAAACAGAAGATATAAAA
>Ga0255755_1000849_pt1 | contig 30356 bp, 26 predicted proteins | sample 011ome_18_FD_179955 | JGI IMG/M metagenome (GOLD analysis project Ga0255755, IMG submission 179955) | Coastal salt marsh microbial communities from the Groves Creek Marsh, Skidaway Island, Georgia - 011501BT metaG (version 2) | ecosystem: Environmental > Aquatic > Marine > Intertidal zone > Salt... | reverse complement strand
CAAAGGGGAGCTTCTGGGTAATTGTCTTAAAGGCTTCCGTTAAATCAGTTGCGAGTGTCCATGGTGGATTAATCACTAGCATTCCGGTCGAGGACATTTTTCCGCGAACGGATTCATCGCTAACGGCGAGCTCGAATTGCCAAAGTTTGGAGTCGACGAACGCCTTAACTGAATTGAGCATCGAGAGATGTGGCGCGCCATCGAGTATGGGATACCAAAGGGCGAACACCCCATTATTCATTCTGAGGTAGGCCGCTTTCAGACTGGCGGCAGCATCAGTGTAGTCTGATCTAAGTTCATAGGGGGGGTCGATAAGCGCCAATGCCCGAGCGTGCTGCACTGGAAGCAAGGGGGCGAGACCTTGAAAACCATCAGTTGATGACACGCGAACACGTCTGTCTTTTGCGAAAAGCGCTTCTAAACGAGGAGCTTCAGTGGTGTGCAGTTCGAAGAGCTTTAGTTCGTCTTGGGGTCGAAGAAGATCAGCAGCGATAAGCGGTGACCCCGGATAGCGTTCCTGCGACAAATAGGATTCGATTAGTCTGCTGTAGACTTGCAATGGAGCAGGAAAATCATCGAATGCAAGGCTACCTACACCCTTTGCGAACTCTCCAGTCTTAGCCGCCATTTCACCGCCAATATCATAAAGCCCTCCACCTGCATGGGTATCAATGTAGCGGATTGGCGCCGGCTTACGCTTAAGATACTCAATAACAAGTGATAAGACAGCGTGCTTAAGCAGGTCAGCGAAGCCCCCTGCGTGGTAACCATGGCGATAACTAAGCATTCGACTCAGCACTCAAAATAGGTCTATGTGTGGAAAGCCACTCCGAAGAGGTGGCAGTGTGTTGGTACAGGTTTCAGTTGTCTTAAAATCCAAGCGTTGATCCGGCTCCAATTAATGTCGCGAGACCTAGGATTGCAAATATCGCTGCAGCGATCGAATGCACCACTCTCATTGGGATCTTATTGGCAAGCTTATCGCCAACGAATACAGCAGGCACGTCTGCAATCAACATCCCGAGGGTAGTGCCAAGGACCACCAGCAACGGTACTGCGTAGTGGGCAGCTAAAGCAACTGTCGCTACCTGAGTTTTGTCGCCCATTTCGGCGAGAAAGAAGGTAATCAACGTTGCGCTAAAGACGCCGAACTTCGTCGCTATCTGTGTTTCCTCTTCCTCAATCTTGTCGGGAATCATCGTCCAGATAGCCATCCCGATAAAGGATAGGCTCAAGATCCAGCGCAGTATGTCTGGGCTGACCGTCGCTGAGATCCATGCACCAACGGCGCCGGCGAGGCCGTGATTGGCAATCGTAGCAGCAAGGATGCCAAGAATAATCGGCGTCGGCTTTTTAAAGCGCGCAGCAAGGATCAAAGCGAGAAGCTGGGTTTTATCTCCAATTTCAGCAAGGGCGACGACCCCGCAAGAGATGAGGAGCGATTCCATAAGAATTCCTAGGCCGGTTTAGAGGCAATTAATCAGGGCGCAATTTATCCCGTTTGCGAAAGCGTGATGGTTAAAGATCTTGTCCAATCGCGCACGCAGTAGTGCATTGCTATTTGGTGGAGCGGAGGGGGAAGTAAAAAAGTAGATGTATTATTGATCAAAAGCATTATTATTTCTAAAAAATTCTATCGAAAGGTCACTATGACTATCTCAATGTCTCCCGCACGACAGAGTAATCGAGGCGTGGTTATTGCCGCACTGGGTTTTTCTTCACTATTCGCACTTTATCTCGCCGCCAGTTTTGATTGGCGTCAAAGCGCACTCTTCTTGGTAGGCTTAGCGGCCGGAACGATTCTTTATCATGCCTCGTTCGGGTTCACTGCGGCTTGGCGTGAGGTCGTGAACACCGGCAACGGCGCAGGTCTCAGAGCGCAAATGATCATGCTCGCGCTAACCGTTTTTATCTTCACGCCGTTAATCGCTTTGGGTGAATTCGGCGGCATCAGCCTTAGAGGCAGTGTGGCTCCTCTCAACATCGCGGTCGTTATTGGCGCTTTTATTTTTGGAATTGGCATGCAGCTAGGCGGCGGCTGTGCATCTGGTACTCTCTTTACCGCTGGCGGTGGCAATATGCGTATGGTTGTAACCCTAGCCGCCTTTATTGCAGGGTCCCTACTCGGCAGCTGGCAATGGGATCTCTGGCAGGATGCTCCGGGTTTCGCGCCCGTCGCGTTATCGCAAAAATTTGGCGTAGTAGGCGGCATAGTTGTTAGTTTCGCACTCTTTGCTGCTGTCTGGCTGGCCTCTAAAGCCTATGAGGTGAGACGCGCTGCTGCCACAACGATGGCGTCTAATACCTCGCCCGGTTACTCATTTTTTCGTGGTCCTTGGCCGCTGATTGCCGGCGCACTCGCTCTCGCTGCCGTCAATGTCGCTACACTACTTCTTGCCGGACGCCCTTGGGGTGTGACCTCAGCATTCGCGCTGTGGGGTGCCAAGATAGTTACGACACTTGGTTTCGATGTCTCTCAATGGGCGTTCTGGGCAAGACCAGGTTCTGCAGCGGCATTAGAGAGTAGCGTGTTCGCAGACGTTACGTCGGTTATGAACTTCGGCATAATCGGTGGTGCACTCCTCGCCGCGGGTCTCGCAGGAAAATTCGCACCTAGCTTCAAATTGCCTTTACGCTCTTTTTTAGCTGCTGTAGTAGGCGGCATTTTGCTAGGCTACGGCGCGCGCATCGCCTTCGGATGCAATATTGGCGCTTACTTTGGCGGGATTGCATCAACCAGCCTACACGGCTGGCTCTGGTTTGTGGCGGCGTTCCTTGGGAGCAGTGTTGGGACGAAACTGCGCCCCTCATTTGGTTTATAACGAACGGATAAAACGGTTACGAAGTGCAGCTTAATTTTGGTGCCTCGGATAGCGCTAGGCTAACCGGCGATCTGCACTTCATCGGGGGGATTAATCGATGGGAACATAATTCCAAATCGATTCTCCGATCAGAATCTAAAGGTATACCGGAACTTAATGCTCAGATCCGAACGGGCGGAGTGAAAAGTGTTATCACGATCCCAATCCTGCATGTTGTGGTTCAAGACAATAAATGCCTCTTGACCTGCCTTCGGGATCCACTGCAATCGCGTATTGATACCGATCTCTTCTGAAAGATTGTCATATTGGACGAGGCTTATCCAATACAAAGTTGGCGAGAAGGCTATTTGCGAATTCGCGCTCGTCAGCCGCGTGATAAAACTACCCTGCGGGAGCACGATATCATTCCAGTCGCTGCGAATCGTGGCTGTGAAGTAACGTGACTGATTCCAAGTAAAGCTCGCGTTTACGTTATTGCGAGTGCCGTTATAAAAATCTCCCGTTCTGTAACTGAAACTACCAGAAAATTTTCTTTGACCGCCGCTGGAAATGCCGAATTCTTGCTCATTGAACTCATAGGAGCCTGGCTGAATCACAACCTCCCGGCTCGGATCACGATAAATTCGGAACGGCGCACGCACGATTTCTTTATTGGTGACGTAAGACAAGCGGACGCTGTCACGCGTATTCGACTCTAGTTCTAGCAGGCGGAAGGCGACAACTTCACTTTGCAAACCGTCGTCGAGTACGTTCACTCTCTGCAGATCTATGCCAGTAAATGCAGTTTGAATGAGACCGTTCTCGAAAAAATAGGTGTAACCCAAGTCCGCGGTGATGTCTTCAATATTTGTACGATTAACAAAGCCCATCGCTGGATTGAAATTATCTTCAACCACCTTATAGCCTACCCGCGTGCGCAGTCCTTCACTAGCTGGCAGTGCTATACCGAAACCATAAGACGCGTCATCACCTAATAATCCAGGCGTGTCAGACTGTTGGAAGAACACATTACTCTGCAAACGACGTCCTGCACCGAGATCATTGTTCACGTACATGAAATCTGCGCCCATGACGGAGTTATCTACGTTCGACGTCGGATCACCGTTTGTATAAATGAAGCCGATCCGTGAATCTTCGAGCACGTTCGCTGAGATTCGAGTAACTAACATATCCGCCGCTGCAATATTCTCTGCTTCGCCTTGACGAATCGCCAACGTCCCGATGTTAAAGCGACCCACGCGACCACTTATTCGCCCTCCGTATTCTATGTCCACGGGGGAGCCATCGGCCGCCAAGCCTAATTTACGAGAGAAATAGGGACGCGCATTTTCGCGACCTGCTCCACCCGTGGCGTTGTTACCTGCTGCCATGCGACTGATATCGCCGAATTGAAAAAGGTCAGAGTCATTAAGAAAGAAATCGCGCTTCTCGGGGAAAAATAAATTAAAACGTGTCAGATTTACCTGTCGATTATCAACCTCAACCGCGGAGAAATCGGTGTTTACCGTGAGCGCCGCATTCAAAGATGGAGTTAATCGATAGAACGCGTCGAGTGAGGGTTGAAGCGAGTTATCCGAGGCGCGAGGCGAAAAACTACGCTGCCTCAGGCCGATGAAGGATGGCACGATGTCTAGGCCTAGTCCCTGATTCATGCCTTCTAGACCGCTCATTTCGCCCATGATTGTCGGATTATAAGTTCGGTCTAAAGAGACCCATGACATCTCTTCGTTGCGGCGACGAATCCCACGGCCGAAATTAAAACCCCAAGTATCGAGGCGTGGATCGAAGGGCAATGATTTAAAGGGGATTTCAACTTCCGCCACCCAACTCTTGCCGTCGATACTCGTCGCGGTCTCCCAGATGGTATTCCAGTCCAAGCGAAACGACGTCGGCGTCTCATAAAGCGAGTCATGACGCACGCCATTCAAGTTTGTCTCAAAGCGATAACCCGCGCGGCCTTGATTAAACGGATCTAAGATAATGACGAGACGATCATCGAAAGGCAGTCCCTGCCCGTGACGAATAGTCGGTGCAGAGATTAACTCCGGATTGCTGTCGTACATGCGCGCCGCCACGTAGAGCGCGTCTTCTGTGTAAACGACATAAAGCTCTGTCTCTTCCGAAGGCTCCGCGTGATCGCCCGGACGACTTTGATGGAAATCTGTGATCCGTTCAGCTTGCTGCCAGACTTCATCATCGAGCTTACCATCGAGCACCGGCGCACTAGCGACTTTCACTGCACGGAAGCTCTTCGCCTCAACACCGCGTTCTTGAAGCTCACTTTCCTGTGCTAGCGACAGTTGCTGTAGAGCAATCCCGCCCAATAGCGTGCCGCCAAGTAAAAGTATTTTAGAGTTAACGTGAAAATCGAACACAAGAAATCCCTTTAGCTTCTCGAATCATATTGTTCGCGAGGAACGCGAGTAATGCAGAGTGCTTACTCGAGAGAATCAAACCAATCGCAATCTAAGTTGGAGACTAGTAAAAAGCGTTGAAATTGGGGGGGTCGCAACGCTTTGCTTGTCCTCGGCTAGCCTTACAGCTTAGCCATACGCTTTTTCCGGAAGCGAGTGCCCTAAGTATATAAGAAATCGCATTCATTAATATGACTTTAAGGACTTCGTCGAACTTGCGTGGAGTTGTGTTTGGTGGAGGCGGGGGGAATTGAACCCCCGTCCGTCAGCTCTCTATCTTCGGCTCTACATGCATAGCGTCGTCTACTAGGTTAACCCTCATCGGCCCGACGGGCAGGGTGAATTGGGCGAGCTTGATACTATTTAGCCGCTTCACGTCAAGCGCGTTCCACTGGCGATCCCGTTCTAGATGACGATTACCAAATACCAGTTTACGGGCATCCCGGCGGTAATCGCTAGCAGGCTATTAAGCTGCTAGGGCGTAGCTTTCGTCGTTGGCAACTATAAAGTTGCAGTAATTGATTTACGAGAGTTACTACCCTCTCGGCATGCACCTAAGGTTTCAATACCGGCGTCGAATCCAAATCGCCCCCTAAGTTTGTAAAGCATAGCACGAATAGGCTATTGCCACGATAACTCATTGAAAGCTGGCGTTGAGAAGGTCTAGCGATTAGCGTGGCGCACGATACGCTGCTTGTCGACCTGCCACTCACGGTCTTTCTCGGTGGCGCGCTTGTCATGGTCTTGCTTACCTTTGGCTAGTGCTATCTGGCACTTCACAAGGTGGCCCTTCCAATACAATTTCACGGCAACACAGGTGTAGCCCTTCTGGTTTACGGTCGCGAAAAGCTTCGCCAGCTGCTTACTGTGTAAGAGGAGTTTTTTGATGCGCGTAGGGTCGGCGATAACGTGAGTGCTCGCTGTGTCGAGCGGAGTGACTTGACAGCCCAGAAGGAAGGCTTCCCCATCTTTAAGTAGCACATAGCTGTCGACCAGCTGAACCTTTTTCATGCGAAGACTTTTGACTTCCCAGCCCTCGAGAACCACGCCCGCCTCGAAGCTCTCCTCAAGGAAGTAGTCGTGTTTTGCCTTCTTGTTGAGAGCGATAGTGCCGTCAGAGACGGTGGGTTTTTTCTTTGCCATGGCCGAAGTATAGCAGTTTCGGTCTGCGGAGCTCACAAGAACTTGAGGTTAATCACGCGGCTGCCGCGTTGTGCTGCCCTAGAGCCGCTGATAGAATCCTCAATCTACGTAGAGCGCTTGTCTAAAGCCATGCGAAAAAGAATAACAGACTAAAAGGAATAGGATCCCATGGCTCAAGCACGCGGGCAATTTAGCTCCAAACTGGGGTTTATTTTAGCGGCTGCGGGATCTGCCGTTGGGCTGGGTAATCTGGTCGCATTTCCTGTCATGGCATCCAAAAATGGCGGTGCCGCTTTTCTTATTATCTACCTTCTTTTTGTTGCGTTTATTTGCTACCCCGTGATGATGGCCGAGATAGCTATGGGCCGACGCGCCAAGCGGAATCCTGTGGGCGCGTTTGATGCCATCTCCGGTGGTTCTGCTAAGTGGCGGCTAACTGGGATGCTGGCGATCATTACGCCGTTTATGATTGCCGTGTTTTATACGGTAATTACAGTCTGGCTCGTCGTTTACTTAAAGGAGCTCGCAAGCGGAGGTCTCGATAGGCTCTCGCAAGAGCAGACCTTCGGCGAGATCGTTGCGGCGCCCTCGCTATTTGGCTATGCAACCTTGCTCCTTGTTGGTGTGTTCTTGATTCTTCTCGGTGGTGTTAAGGGAGGTATCGAGCGTCTCGCGAGGGTATTGATGCCGACGCTCGCAATTATGCTTGTTGCACTGACGATGTTTGTATTAACTCTCGACGGCGCCAGCGCAGGAATTGCTTACTATTTAGTTCCTGATTTTGCGAAGATGAGTTTGTCGACGGTCAATGGCGCGCTGAGCCAGGCATTCTTCTCGCTCTCGCTAGGTATGGGAATCCTAATCACCTATGGCTCGTACTTCAGCCGTGAGGACAGTATTCCAGGGTCGGCGCGTACGGTGGCTGTCATGGATACCAGCATAGCTTTTTTCGCCGGCCTACTTATTTTACCGGCGATATTTGCCTTTGATCCGAATACGAATACTGATGATCTATCGACGAGCAGCGTCGGTTTGATCTTCTCTTTCTTACCTAAAATCTTCCTCTCTATGCAAGCGGCGGTGGGTTATCTGGGCGCGACCATTGTCGCTATCGTCTTTTTCCTCTTGGTATTTTTTGCAGCGCTGACCTCGCTTGTATCGATTATCGAAATTCCCATTTCGTATTGGATAGACGAATTTAAAATGACCCGCCGTAAAGCGGTGTTTACACAGGCGGCTCTACTCACGCTGTTCGCGATACCTGCAACACTGTCTTTTGGCATGTCAGACTTTTTCACGGCGTTTACGAGCTACGGTGGACTCAGTAAATCCTTTTTCGACGTGGTCTACGATGTGTTCTACGAAACCATCTTGCCGCTTGTTGGCTTCACCGTGTGTTTGTTTACCGCGTATCGCTGGAAAATGAGCGGCCTGACTTCCGAGCTTGTCATTGGTGATGACGACTATGAAGGCTCACTGCTGCAGCGGTATCTAAACTTCGCGCTTGGGACGATTATCCCGATGGTATTATTTTCGGTTTTCGTCAGCACCGTCATTCAGATTTATCTCTAGCGGGCGTAGCTATGGCACACGTTTCGCGCAGCGCGCTCATCGGCTATTCGGCGCAGCAAATGTTCGATTTGGTCAATGATATCGAGCAGTATCCACAATTTATGCAGGGCTGCCGCTCGGCGCGGGTTATCTCTAAAACCGACACAGAACTCGTCGGTGAGCTCAGTTTGGCCAAAGCGGGCGTCACGCAAACCTTCGTTACGCGCAATACGCTTATTGCACCTAGCCGCATAGAGATGAGGTTAGAGGAAGGTAATTTCTCCAAATTCTCGGCGGTCTGGCAATTCGAGGCACTGACCGAGGCCGCTTGCAAAGTCAGTTTCGATATGGAGTTCGAATTTAAATATGGACTCGTCGATCTTGCGGTGGGCAAACTGGTGAGTGGCTCTGCTAACAATCTTGTAGATGCGTTGGTAGATCGTGCTAAGTTGGTATACCGTTAATACAGATATCGGAAACGAAACTGTACAAAAAATTTTATTGGGCCGATGGAAACTCAGAAAAACAGCGAAATTCAGATAGAAGTTGTCTATGCCTCACCAACTAAACAGAAGCTAGTTACGCTAACCGTGCGACATGGCACTACAGCGTTGGAGGCAGTGAGGCTGTCGAATATTGCGGCGGATTTTCCAGAGATAGAAATGGGAAACCTCGACCTTGGCATCTTCTCCCAGCCCCTCGATGGTAAGGGACGCCCCTTGCCGGATGAGTACGAGGTGCAAGACCTCGATAGAGTCGAGATCTACAGGCCTCTTACTATTGATCCGATGCAGGCGAGACTGGCCCGAGCAGAGGAAAAACGGGCGGCTAAAGAAGCTGCCAAGAAGCGTAAAAACGAGCACCCTGCCTAGGAGGCACGCGACAGCGCGATGACAGATTTAGAGAAAAACAACGCAGCTAAAGCACTCGGAGCGTTACGCGATATTCTCGCGAGGGTCGAAGGAGGGTTGCATGAATTCTATGTGACGCCCTATCGACGCTCTTTCGCCCGCGCGCAGCGCGACGAAGAAGACCTTTTCATGTTGCTCATTTTTGCCGAAACACTTGGCATCCCCAACCCCGCGGCTTTTTATACTATGGAGCTGCTCCCAATCGTCTACGACCGTTTTCATGATTGGCATACCCGCATGGGCATGGAAAGGTCTCCGTTGGATCATGTCCATTGTTGTTAGCGCTCGCTCAGACCAAAAAAATACTGTTCTTTGGGGGCAAAGGGGGCGTTGGCAAGACGACGGTTTCTGCTGCCACTGCGCTAGCGCGTTCCCAGGCTGGAGGCAAAGTGCTACTCGTGTCGACAGATCCCGCACACAACCTTGGACACCTCTTTGATCGCGCAATAGGCCCAAAGCCCGTTCGACTCGCGCCGGGGCTCGATGGGCTCGAATTAGATCCCGACGAAACAGTGCGTCTCCATCTAAAAGAGATCACGTCGTCGCTGCACAAACTTATGCCAGTTCACCTGCGCGGTGAGGTCGACAAGCACATGGCGCTATCGAAGGATGCGCCCGGTATGCAGGAAGCAGCGCTAATGGAGCGTATTGCCGAGGTTGTTGAACAAGGCGTTAAAGACTATGACCTAATCGTTTTTGATACCGCGCCCTCAGGTCATACCGCGCGGCTGATGGCGCTGCCGGAGATGATGTCGGCATGGACGGAGGGGCTTATTAAAAGGCAGGAGAAAGCTGATAGTTTCGCGCAGGTTGTGCGTGACCTAGGTCGTGATTCGTCGATGGAAGAAAAAACTTTCAGTGCTGAGTCCCAAGATGCTGAAAAGATGCGCGAGTCTGGAATTCGCGGGATCTTGCACCGCCGTCGCCTAAGATTTACTCATCTGCGTGATCAGTTGAGCAATAAGGAAACCACCGCCTTCGTGATCGTTCTTGCCGCCGAGCGGCTCCCAGTGCTTGAATCTATCGAACTCTATGCCCAGCTCAAAGCCGCTCAGGTGAATGTCGCAGGTCTCGTGGTGAATAAGCGAACGCCGGAAGAGGGCGGTGAGTTTATGCGCGCTCGTTACCAACAAGAGCAAGCCCACCTCGACGTGTTAACCTCCGCCTTGCCGCATCTGCCGCGGCACGATCTTTATTTGTTGGCTCAAGATATCGTCGGTGCCGATGCGCTTTCAAGGTTCGCAGAATCTCTCTAGTTACACCGTGATGAGCTGCAGGTCAGTCTGGGCAATCAAGAAATTTTTCACCACGATTAATTCGATCGATCTTAAACTGTTGCATTGTTTAAGCCAGCTGGTTTATAAGTTGTAAGCACTAACCAAAGATCTGAATCATGTCCACCTTAAAGCGACTATCCCGAAGAGTAAGCAGGACGAGAGGCCATCAAAGCAACGTGCCTTCTCTGAGCGCTGTGCGCGTGAGGTTTACCGAGACTCGGTTTGCCAAGATGGCGCTTGCTTGGTTGTTCTCGGCGTTTCTGCTTTTCGGGCAGGGCGTCGATCTAAGCCATAGCCATGACGGCGACCTTACTTCCCGAATCGACTGTGAAATCTGCTTTGTCACGGGGACGCTAGGGCAGGCGGTAAGTGCTAGCAGCCTAGTTATAGAAATTCCATCCGCGGTTGTGGACTTCGATTCGCCTCCAGCCTCTCTCGTTAGCACAACACCACCGACCTCCAAGGCGCGCGCACCCCCAGTTTCCTAAATAGCATCAACTATTTATCGCAGGCTGAGTTTCTCATCCTCTGCGACTGCAGTGATTCTTAAATTTAGGGAAATACCATGTCTTATTCTCGTAGCGTGCTAACCAAGCAAGCAGATTTCCATGCTGCTGCGCGCGGTAACTGTTTTAGTTTTTCAACATTGGCTGTCGCTATTACAGCAAGCCTCGCCCATTCGGCGCTTAGCGCACAAGAGCTCGATCACCGCGAAGAGCACCTCGAAGAGATCGTGGTCACCGCTACACTCCATCGCAGTCGAGCGGATACCGTGCTTCCCGTAAACCTTCTCGCGGGCGAAGAGCTCAGAGAAAAGCTCGGGGCGACGTTGGGCGCAACGCTTTCAGAGCAAGTTGGCGTTAATTCGGCAAGTTTTGGCCCAGGGGTTGGCGCGCCGGTGATTCGTGGGCAAAGCGCTAACCGGGTTCAAGTGCTGCAAGGTGGAATTGGTAATATCGATGCTTCCTCGGTAAGTCCCGACCATGCAAATAGTTTGGAGCCTTCTCTAGCAACGCGCATTGAGGTTGTTCGAGGCCCAGCGACGCTGCTTTATGGCAATGGGGCGATCGGTGGCGTGGTCAATGTAATCGACAATCGGATTCCAACTCAACTGACCGAAGGCGTCGAAGGAATGTTGGAGAGCCGGCACAACAGCGTCAGCGATCAGCAGGTCAGCGTCGGGCTACTCGAGGGTTCTGTCGGTCAGCTCGCGTGGCATGTCGACGGTGTTTATCGAGAGAATAACGACTTGGAGATTCCTGGATTCGCGCTAAACCCGCTGTTGGTGGATGCCGCAGATTCCGAAGCGCTAGAGGAGCTAGCAGAGAGTCGTGGTGTAGTTCGCAATACCGGCGCGCGCTCTAATGCGCAGTCGGTGGGCGCCTCATGGATATTCGACGAAGGCTATGTTGGTGTCGCATTTAATCGTCTCGACAATCAATACGGCATTCCTGCAGGGTCACATGTCCATCATGAGGACGAACATCACGATGAAGAGCATGACGAAAGTCACGAGGATCACGACGATCACCACGATGAAATGCACGCCGATGAGAATTTGCTAATCGATATGCAGCAGGAGCGCTTCGATCTCGAGTTTGAGTTGCCCCTCGCAGGTTTTTTCGATGAGGTGCACGGCCGCGTTGGTGTCGTAGATTACGAGCACGTGGAGATTGAGGGCGCGGAGATTGGAACACGGTACACCCAATCAGGAATGGAAGGGCGGATAGCGCTGCACCAAGTTGAAACTGGCGGGCGTCAGGGCGTGGTCGGGTTTCAGGGTTCCACCCGTGAGTTTTCGGCATTAGGCAGCGAGGCCTTCATTCCAGAGACCGACATTAGCGCCGCTGCGCTGTTTACCGTGCAGAGTTTGGATGCGGGATCTTGGCTTTTCGAAGCCGGCGCGCGTATCGAAAGGCAGAAGCTGGATCAGGTCGCCGGTAGCTGCGATCAGACAGAGACAACCTGGAGCGGCAGTGGCTCGGCGCTTTGGCGATTCAGCGATGAAACTAACGCTATATTCTCGATCTCGCGCTCCGAACGCGCGGCGACAGTAGACGAGCGCTATTCGAATATTCAGGGCAATTGCACGGAGCTACCCCTCGAGGTCATGGTTCAGCACGCTGCGACGCAGCGCTTGGAGGTCGGTCTTCCCCAAGCGGAGACCGAGCGCGCGACGAACTTGGAATTTGGGCTGCGCAAACACGCGGGCGACCTTACTGGCGAGCTTAATTTCTTCTATAACGACATCGCTGACTACATTTACCTTGCGAATACGGAACTCGAGTACAACGAAGTGATGGTCTCCCGTTTTAGGCAAGAGGATGCGAGTTTCATGGGTTTTGAAGCGCAGTTGAGCGCTCCGCTGCGCCGCAGTGGTGATCACTTAACTGAGATAGCATTCTTTGCCGATTACGTGCGGGCAGAGCTAGACCAGAGTGGTGATGCACCGCGAATTCCACCTCTGCGGGCCGGGATCGAGTTGCAGCACTCGCATGTACATTGGCAAGCGAAGCTGCGCTGGCAAGAAGTGCAAGAGCAAGATAACGTGGCTTTCGGAGAGCTCGCGAGCCCGGGTTACAGTTTACTTAGCGCCTACGCCGATTGGCATTTCGATCTTGGTAATCGTGAGGCGCTCTTATTCCTTAGAGGCACGAACCTACTCGACGAAGAAATTCGTGAGCATCCTTCTTTCTTAAAAGAAGTGGCGCCAGGTGCAGGTCGCGCTTGGGAGCTTGGGGTGAGAGTTAACTTCTAGCAGTCGGCTTCTAGCACTCGGCTTCGGGCGTCGGCTCGAAGTCGCCGCTTAAGCTCACTAGCTGGTCGTTTTCGAAGAGAACCGAGAGGCGTTCTTGGCCTCGTTCCCCGCCGCCCGGCTGGAAGTTATAGACATAATCCCAGCGGTCCTGATGGTAGGGGTCGCGGATTAACGGTGTCCCCATGACGAAAATGACTTGGCGTTTGGTCATTCCTGGGCGCAGCTGATCTACCATCTCCTGCGTGATGATATTTCCCTGCGGTATCGAAATCTTATAAACACCCGGGAAATCCATTGATCCGATATTGTTGCAGGCGCTAAGTAGCAAGAGAGCGGCGACTGCGAGCAAAGAGTTTAGTGTGCGCATAGCTTGAGAGTTGTTCCTTTTTTTGCCGTTGATACGGCTTAGGGGCATAATGGTAACCCAGTTGCGCGGCAAGCACGAACCGCGTTGCAGTGTTAACGATGGCATTACGCCCCCATTAGGCCTATAGGGTAAACATGAGCTCAGAGAATCAAGAACTTCGCGATGCCGGACTCAAGGTAACTCACCCGAGGGTTAAGATCCTCCAAATGCTCGAGAGTTCCGAAACCAAACACGTCTCTGCAGAAGATGTCTATAAGATGCTGCTCGAAGCCAACGAAGATACGGGTTTGGCCACAGTCTATCGAGTGCTTACTCAATTTGAGGCCGCTGGACTCGTAACCCGGCACCATTTCGAGGGTGGAACATCAGTATTTGAACTTAGCACTGAGCATCATCATGACCACATCGTCTGCAATAAGTGTGGCCAGGTGCAGGAATTTTACGATGAGGTAATCGAAGAGCAGCAAGAAAAGATTGCGCGAAAATACGAATTTAAGATTACCGATCACAGCCTCTATTTGTATGGGCTTTGTAAGGCCTGTCAGGTTTAGCTGTGTCTCTAGTCCTGTTTCTGCGCTTTTTTGGGTGCTCTTTGCTTAACCTTTGATTTAGAGACAGGCACGGCCATCATTTGCTTCGCATGTGCCAATGACTCGGCGCTGCAGTCGTCGCCACCCAGCATGCGTGCAACCTCTTTTAAGCGGCTATCTTCGTCAAGTTTTTCAATTCGAGTAAGTGTTGCATTCCCCTTTGCCTGCACTGACTTGCTCACAAAATAGTGGCTATGTCCCTGGCCTGCAACCTGCGCCTGATGTGTCACGCAGAGTACCTGACTCGACTCGCCAAGCCTGCGCAGTAACTCACCAACGATCTTGGCAACGCCTCCGCCTATGCCAACGTCGACTTCGTCGAATACCAAGCTTGGCGTGCGCGAGGTCTGCGCCGTGATGACTTGAATAGCGAGGCTTATGCGCGAGAGTTCTCCGCCTGAGGCTATTTTTATCAATGGCTTCGCGCTTTGGCCAGGGTTCGTACTTACCAAAAACTCAACAGTCTCACTTCCAGTTACGCTGGGTTTGTCAGACGCGGTGGCAGTAAGGGCAACCTCGAGTCGCGCATGAGGCATGCCGAGATTCTTTAACTGCTCGTTGACTTGCAAAGCGAGTTTGTCGGCGCCTGCTTTGCGCTGCTCGCTTACCTTTTTGGCCGCTTTGCTAAATTCGGCACGAAGCGTCGAGTCTGCCGCTGTCAGTCGCGCCAATTCTTCGTCACTATTTTCAATTCGTTCAAGCTGAGCGCGCATATCAGCGGTGAGTACTGGAAGTGCTTCTGGTTTTACACGATGTTTACGAGCAAGTGCATAGATATCACTGAGTCGTTGGTTTACCTCGTCGAGGCGCTGCGGGTCGGCTTCGAAACTATCAACAAAATAACGTAGGTCGTCTATCGCTTCATCCAGCTGAATGGAGGCCGATTCGATGAGCGTCGCTGCATTGCTCAATCGGGCCCCTTTGCCCTGTAGCGCCGTAAGTATTCCCGTCGCCTTGGCGAGAAGATCCGCTGCATTGCCCCCACCCTCACCGGCGCAGCAGTCGAGCGCGGCCTGGGCCGAGGCGATGGTTTCGTCAGCGCTGCTTAGATTTTTGAACTCGGCTTCGAGGTTTTCGAGTTCTTCATCGCCAAGGGCGAGTTCATCCAATTCACCCAGCTGATAGCTGAGCAATTGCATCTGCGCCGAGCCCTCTTCGCTGCGCTCACTGAGTTGCTCGAGCGACTGCTTGTTCTTGTGCCAGAGCTTAAACGCTGCAGCGAGGGATTGTGCTGCGTTTGAATCGACACAGAAATCGTCGAGCAGGCGCTGATGGGTTGAACGCTGCAAGAGCGACTGGTGTTCATGTTGGCTGTGGATATCGATCAGCATTTCGCCGAGGGTTTTCATGTCGCCAAGTGTTGCAGGTGAGCCGTTGATAAAGCCTTTAGATCGTCCATCTTCACCAACAACGCGTCTCAAGAGGCAGCGGTCGGGTTCGTTCTCATCGGCAAGCTCATGTTCTGTTAGCCACTCGATCGCAGGCTCGATAGCGGTGACATCGAAAAGCGCGCTGATCTCTGCCTTAGTCGCACCGCTGCGCACAATGCTTTTATCGGCGCGGTCGCCGAGAGTTAGCCCTAGGCCGTCGAGCATGATCGATTTGCCAGCGCCTGTCTCCCCGCTAATCGCGGACATGCCCGGGCCGAAATCAATTTCGAGGCTGTCGACGGTGGCATAGTTTTGGATGGCTAGCTGCAAGAGCATAGAACATTTTCCGCGATCAAAATTGTTATCTTCATTACTGCGAAGTATAGGTGAAGGGGCGTCCGGTATGCACTAAATCTCGTGATCTGGCCTGCATACTTTAAGCGCTTGGGGGAGTTGAAAGCGGTAAAGGCGACCCCATATAGGCTCAGTCGAAAGCGTTGTCGGGGCTCCGGTGCTAGGAGCGACGGCCTAGAACGCCTCTTTATGGGCTGCAAGCAGCTAATAACTAAGGGAATTACAAGAGGAAGCTATGAGCGATAAGAACCCCGACCAGGAAAATGTCGAGAGTACAGCAGACCAAGAGGTTGACACTGCCGAGACGACTACCGTCGAGCAGCAGAGCGCGCCTGAGAGCGAGCAACCGAAAGACGAATTGAGCCTACTGCGAGAGCAGCTCGAAGCCGCGGAAGCGGCAGCGGGTATGGCCAAGGATGAGTTGTTACGGGTACAGGCCGAAATGCAAAACCTGCGCCGCCGGACTGAGCAAGATATCGAGAAAGCCCACAAGTTTGGCCAAGAGAAATTCAGTATCGAACTCCTCTCCGTGATGGACAACCTCGAACGTTCTTCTGCGGCTGCTGAGGCGAGCGAAGACGAGGCAGTGAAAGCAATCAAAGAAGGCGTTGAGTTAACGTTGAAAGGCTTCATCGACTGTTTTAAGCGCTTTAACATCGAACCAGTCGATCCCCTTGGAGAACCATTCGATCCGCAGCTTCACCAAGCAATGTCCATACAAGAGACCCCAGACGCCGAGCCAAACTCCGTGATTGCGGTGATGCAAAAGGGCTACACGCTTCACGGTAGAGTCATCAGGCCAGCGATGGTCATGGTGTCCAAATAGCAGGCATGACTTTTTCCGCATGCAGCCTTGAATTATCAAGGTTTGCGCCAATATTTACGACCAAGACAGACTTAAAGACCGCCAGCGGTGCTGCCGGATTAATGGAGAATAAAGATGGGTAAGATAATAGGAATTGACCTCGGCACTACCAACTCCTGTGTGGCAGTGATGGATGGTGGCGAAGCGAAAGTCATTGAGAACGCAGAGGGCGACCGCACGACGCCTTCGATCATCGCCTACGCAAACGATGGTGAGGTTCTGGTTGGACAGCCGGCCAAGCGTCAGGCTGTGACTAATCCGGACAACACGTTGTTTGCGATCAAGCGCCTGATTGGTCGACAGTTTGGAGACGATGTCGTACAGAAAGACATAAAAATGGTGCCTTACAAAATTGTGAAGGCAGACAACGGAGACGCGTGGGTCGAAGTGAACGGCGAGAAGATGTCGCCTCCTCAGATTTCGGCGCAAACGTTGAAAAAAATGAAAAAGACCGCCGAAGATTTCTTAGGTGAACCTGTCACCGAAGCGGTGGTTACCGTGCCAGCCTACTTCAATGATTCCCAGCGTCAGGCAACCAAAGATGCGGGTCGCATCGCAGGCCTAGACGTTAAGCGCATCATCAACGAGCCAACTGCGGCCGCGCTTGCCTATGGTATGGACAAGAAATCAGGCGATTCGACAATCGCTGTCTACGATCTCGGTGGTGGTACGTTCGATATTTCGATAATCGAAATTGCGGAAACCGACGGCGAGCATACTTTCGAAGTGCTGTCGACCAACGGTGACACATTCCTTGGAGGTGAAGACTTCGACCTGCGCCTCATCGACTACTTAGCGGATGAATTTAAAAAATCATCAGGCATGGATTTACACAGCGACCCTCTCGCTCTTCAGCGGCTAAAAGAAGCAGCTGAGAAGGCGAAGATCGAGCTGTCTTCTTCGCAGTCTACCGAAGTGAATCTGCCGTATATCACTGCTGATGCGAGTGGCCCGAAGCACTTAGTGCAAAAGCTGACGCGCGCGAAATTCGAAGCGCTTGTTGAAGACTTGGTCGAGCGCACGCTTGAGCCGCTAAAGCTCGCACTCGCGGATGCAGATCTTCAGATCGGCGGCATCGACGATGTCATTCTCGTCGGTGGCCAAACGCGTATGCCTCTCGTACAGAAGCGCGTGTCAGAGTTCTTCGGTAAAGAGCCTCGTCGTGACGTAAACCCTGATGAAGCGGTAGCGGTAGGTGCGGCTATTCAGGCGGCGGTACTGTCTGGTGACGTCACTGATGTTCTTCTTCTCGACGTGACGCCTTTGTCGCTCGGCATCGAGACTATGGGCGGCGTTGCGAGTACTCTGATCGAGAAGAACACGACTATCCCGACGAAAAAAACCCAGGTTTTCTCGACGGCTGACGACAATCAAACCGCTGTGACAATTCATGTGGTGCAGGGCGAGCGAAAGCAAGCATCACAGAACAAATCGCTTGGTCGCTTCGATCTGTCAGACATCCCACCGGCGCCGCGCGGTATGCCACAAATTGAAGTTGCATTCGACCTCGATGCAAACGGCATCTTGAATGTGTCAGCCAAAGACAAGGCGACTGGCAAGGAACAATCAATCGTGATCAAAGCGTCGAGCGGATTGTCGGACGAAGAGATTGAGCAAATGATCAAAGACGCCGAGGCCAATTCTGCAGACGACAAGAAGTTCGAAGAGATGGTAATGGTTCGCAATACGGCCGACGGCATGATCCATGCGACTAAGAAGACACTCGAAGAAGCAGGTGACAAGGCGACCGACGAAGAGAAAGAAGCAATCAACACGGCAATCGCTGAGCTTGAAGAAGCGCTAAAAGGCAGCGACAAAGAGGCTATCGAGGCTAAGACCACTGCATTGACAGAGGCGTCCTCTGCACTTGCTCAAAAGATGTATGCGGATGCCGCAGCAGCCGAGGGCGCAGAACAAGAAGCCAAGGGCGGCGGGGAAGACGACGCCGTCGACGCCGAGTTCGAGGAAGTTAAGGATGAAGAAAAGGATAAGTAATCCTTAACAACTGAGAGTCTTATGTCAAAACGTGACTACTATGAGGTATTGGGTGTAGATCGGGGAGCAGACGCGGCGACGCTTAAAAAGGCGTATCGCCGTGTTGCGATGAAGAACCACCCCGACCGAAATCCAGACAACCCCGATGCGGAGAACATTTTTAAAGAGGCTAATGAAGCCTTCGAAGTGTTGTCCGACAAAGACAAGCGCGCCCGCTATGACCAATATGGTCACGCGGGCGTTGACGGTCAGACGAGCGCGGGCGGTGCTGATTTCGGCGATATGTTCGGCGATATTTTCGGCGATATCTTCGGAGGTGGCCGCGGCGGTGGCAGAAGTCATGTACGCAAGGGCTCCGATCTACGCTACAACCTCGACCTAAGCTTGGAAGACGCGGTACGTGGAACGACTGTAAAAATCCAGATTCCGACTACCGTCACCTGTGAAACCTGTGACGGCTCTGGCGCAAAGAAAGGCACGCAGCCAATCGATTGCACTACCTGCGGCGGCCATGGACAAGTGCGGATGCAGCAGGGCTTTTTCTCTGTGCAGCAGACGTGCCCGCGATGTCAGGGTGCGGGTAAGCAAATCACGGATCCGTGTAATACCTGCCATGGACGTGGCGCAGTGCGCGAGAATAAGACGCTATCGGTCAAAGTTCCTGCGGGTGTCGATACCAGCGATCGCATACGTCTTACCGGCGAGGGTCAAGCGGGTGAGCATGGTGGCCCGCCCGGCGATCTCTATGTCGAGATGAACGTTAAGCCGCATAAAATTTTTGAGCGGGAAGGCGCTGATCTTTTTTGCGAAATCCCCATAAGTTTTGGCGACGCGGCGCTTGGTGGCGAACTCGAAGTGCCGACACTGGACGGGCGGGTAAAGCTAAAGATCCCATCTGAAACACAAACGGGTAAACTCTTTAGACTGCGCGGAAAAGGTATCAAGCCGGTCCGCGGCGGCAACGTTGGGGATCTGCTTTGTCGTGTTGTGGTTGAAACGCCTGTACATCTTACGAAGCGTCAAAAAGAAATTTTAGAAGAGTTTCAGACTATTCAAGTCGGTGAAGGAAAGAAGCAATCGCCGAAGCGTACCTCATTTTTTGACGGGGTGAAGAGCTTCATCGATGAGCTGCGAGGCTGATACAACAAATTAAAAACGCGGCTTAGTAGCCGCGTTTTTTTGTGCCGAATTAAATCGTATACAAGACTGCTTACGCGAGTATTGCGGTATGTTCTTCGGGCGTGAGCCGTGGTCCGAAATTAGACACAACCTTTGCGGACGCAAGGGAGGCTAAATTACCGGCGGTTTCGAAGTCCATGCCATTAGTGATACCGTAAAGAAACGCGCCGGCGAACATATCACCAGCGCCGTTCGTGTCGATTGCATTGACAGCATTTGGTGCAATAGGGATGCGGCGCTGGCCATCAAACAACAAGGCGCCTTTGGCACCGAGGGTGACGACGAGCTTTTTCGCGAAGCCCTGGGCTTTAGTAAATGCAGTTTCAAAATCGTCGGTCTGCGCCCAGAGTCTTAGCTCTCTCTCATTACAGAATAAAAGGTCCACGCCGGTGCCGAGCACTTCGTTGATGTTGTCGCGGAAGTATTCGAGCATCGACGGATCAGAGAAAGTCATTGCCGTATTGACTCCTCGACTCTGTGCATATTCCTTCAGCTCGATAATCGCTGCGCGTGCGCTCGGTGAGGTGACCAGATACCCTTCGAGGTAAATATATTTCGCTTGGTCAGCGGCATTTAAGTCTAGGTCCGAACTATCGATAGACCCTGAAACGCCTAGGTGTGTGTGCATCGTGCGCTCCGCGTCGGGGCTGATCATGACGACGCAGCGGCCACTTACGCCGTCGGCTCTCTGGCTTTCTGTATTGGTTTCGATATTTTGGTCGCCAAGCTGTGACAAAAAGAAATCGCCTGTTTCATCATTGCCTAGTTTGCAGGAGTAGAAGGCACGGCCGCCAAATTGACTCAGCGCATAGAGCGTGTTCGCAGCAGAGCCGCCACCTGCGCGCTTTTTTAGCCCGTGCTCTGCCATTAGTATCTCGATTAATCTAGCTTGCTCATCGCCTTCAACGAGTGTCATCAAACCTTTTTCGATGCCATGCGTTGCGAAGAATGCGTCGCTTACCTCGAACTCTTTGTCGACTAGAGCGTTGCCCACAGCATAAACATCGTATTTTTTTTCCTGAGACATTCAGCAATTTCCTTAGGGTAGCTGCGCTAGCTCGCGAGAGCAGCAAATGCGTTTTCGGCTGCAGCCAGCGTCGCTGCAAGCTCGGCTTCACCGTGTACTATTGAAATGAATCCCGCCTCGAACGCCGAGGGGGCTAGATAGACACCGCCATCGAGCATGAGATGGAAGTAGCGCTGGAAATGGTCTGAATTGCAGTCCATCACCTGAGCAAAGGTAGTTACTGTGTCCTCCTCGCTGAAGAAACAGCCAAACATGCCTCCAACCTGATTCGTTGTGAAGGGGATGCCCGCTGCCGCTGCCCGCGACTTAAGTCCGGTCATGAGCTTCTCAGCGCGCGCACCTAAGTCGTCATAAAAGCCGGGCTGCGAGATAGCATCGAGCATGCAAATGCCGGCTGCTACGGCGAGAGGACTGCCCGATAAGGTGCCTGCTTGATACACCGCGCCGAGTGGAGCAATCATGTTCATAATATCGGTGCGTCCGCCAAATGCGCCGACGGGCAGTCCGCCTCCGATAACTTTGCCCAAGCAAGTCATGTCGGGTGTCACGCCGTACACTTCTTGCGCGCCACCGCGCGCCACGCGAAAACCTGTCATCACCTCATCGAATATCAGCACGGTACCGTGTTTGTCGCAGACGGTCCGCAGCGTTTCGAGGAATCCCGGCACCGGGGGTACGAGGTTCATGTTGCCAGCAATAGGCTCGACGATTATGCAGGCGATCGTATCGCCATGTTTATTAAAGAAGTCTTCGACTGCCTGCGCGTCGTTGTAGGGGAGCACATGCGTAAGGTTTGTGTAGGCCTTTGGGACGCCAAGTGAATCTGGCTCGCCTAATGTGAGTGCACCTGATCCTGCCTTCACGAGCAGGCCATCGGCGTGACCGTGGTAACAGCCTTCAAATTTTACGATGGCATCTCGCCCAGTGAAGCCGCGCGCTACGCGGATCGCGCTCATCGTCGCCTCAGTCCCCGATGTGGTGAGCCTAACTTTCTCGATCGAAGGAACGATGTCGACTATTTTGGTCGCGATGTTGATTTCAGCCTCTGTCGAGGCGCCGTAGCCGATGCCTTGATCTAACTGCTTGCGCAGCGCGTCGACGACAAGTGGGTTGCCGTGACCAAGGATTAATGGACCCCACGCTCCGACATAGTCGACATAACGATTATCGTCGGCGTCGATTAAATAGGCACCTTCGCCCCCCTTAAAAAACAGAGGATTGCCACCGACGCTACGAAATGCGCGAACAGGAGAATTTACACCACCCGGAATGACTTTCTGGGCAGCGTCAAAGAGTGACTTGGAATTAACATGGTTCATCTGGGGTCCTTCAGGGCCTTGAATTTAGTTGCTCTCACGCTCACTGCGCTATGCGTTAACACTCTGCTGCTCACTACGCTTACCGTCGTGACAAAGTTTTACGCCTGCTGCCCCGCGAGCGAAACTTGGACGGTTCTGATCAAGTTATCGCGTTCAGCGGGAACAGCCGTGCATTTTCCTTGTTGAGCACGCCAATAGCAACTAAGCGCTGGGATTATCAACTGTCGAGGGACGGAGTTGGCTGGCTGGAGCTAGGCGCCAAACACTGGTTTAACAACAACGAGGATTACAATCGGTACCATCATAAGAACTGGGATTTCGTTAAACACGCGGAAATATTTGTGGCTACGCACCTTACTATCCGTTTTCAGCCTATTCAGAAATTGCCAACACATGAAATGGTAGATAAGAAGCAAAACAACTAAGCCGAGCTTCGCATGCATCCACGGCGCTGAGAGGTAATAGCTTGGGCTGCCAGCGATAAGCCAGGCGCCGAGGGCAATCGTCACCGCAGCGGAAGGTGTCATAATGCCCCAGAATAATTTGGATTCCATGATGCAGAAGCGGTCCTTACTGATCTGATCCTCGCTCATCGCGTGGTAGACAAAAAGACGGGGGAGATAAAAGATGGCGCTGAACCAGGTGATTACTGCCATGATATGAAAAGCCTTGATCCACAACATCGTGAAGCCTCTTGGAGTCGAATAGTGTCAGAATTTGTTGACCGCGCAGAGGTTGAGCCACGCATTGAAGACTGCACCAGGCTCATGCAACGAATCCGAAAATGTGCAGTCAAACTGCCTAGTTAGTCTACCATAAGGCGCGCCCCAGGGTTTTCTGGCAGATAGGGTTTTGCCAGCTCGATTATGCCTCTGGCGGGCAGCGGGTGTAACATGGCATGTTGGGCCTTAACGGCTATGAATACAAATGGCAGGCTGCCACGGCAGCGTTAGAGGTGATATCGAGTGATTAAAGTAGGAATTGTGGGCGCGACCGGCTACACAGGCGTTGAGCTGTTAAGGCTGTTAGCGCCCCGCTCGGATGTGAAGATTTCAGTCGTGACCTCGCGCGAACTCGAAGGAACCTTAGTTGCGGATTTGTTTCCGAGTTTGCGTAGCCACATCACACTGCCGTTTAGTGCCCCTGATGCCGGTGCACTTGGGGAGTGCGATGTTGTTTTTTTTGCAACGCCTCATGCGGTCGCTATGCATTCGGTACCTGAGCTTCTCGACCTTGGCACGCGAGTGATCGATCTCTCTGCAGACTTTCGCCTCAAGGACATCCCTACTTGGGAAACTTGGTACGGTGTCGCGCATGCCTGCCCCGAGCTCGTCCCTGATGCGGTGTACGGACTGCCGGAGGTTAACCGCGAGGCGATTGCCAAGGCGCGTCTTGTTGCAGTGCCTGGCTGCTATCCTACTGCGGTGCAGCTTGGCTTCTTGCCTTTGCTCGAGGAGGGCATGGCGTGCCTTGACAGGCTGATTGCCGATGCAAAATCGGGTGTTAGTGGCGCAGGACGTAAGGCAGCGGTTGGAAGTCTATTTAGCGAATCTGCAGATTCAATTAAGGCCTATGGCGTCGAAGGGCATCGCCATTTGCCAGAGATAAAGCAGGGTTTGCAGGCGGCGGCGGGATCGGATGTCGGTCTTATGTTTGTGCCTCATCTCACGCCGATGATCCGTGGCATCCTGGCAACGCTCTATGCGCCTTTGAAGCCCGGGGTCGAGGCGACGAACGAGAGCTTGCAGCTGATTTATGAAGCGCGGTTTGCCAATGAGCCCTTCGTCGAAGTGCTTCCTCAGGGCCAGCTCCCCGCGACACGCGATGTACGTGGCTCGAATCGCTGCGAGATATCAGTGCGCTATAATGCCGAGACACATACGGCGATCGTAATCGCAGCCGAAGACAATTTGGTGAAGGGGGCATCGGGGCAGGCCGTGCAGAACATGAATCTGATGTTTGGGTTGCCCGAAACGTCGGGTCTTCAAGGAATTGCATTACTGCCCTAGCTCTAACCATTCATTGCAGCGAGCGTTGTAAAAGCAGCAAGCCGGAGAGAAGTCAGCAATGCCTAATGTCGTTAAAGGCAGCAAGCAGGAACGCATGATTGTTGTGCCGCATAGGCCTGGCAGGCGTCTTATAATCACACTCGGGCTCGCTTTTTTTGTCTTGGCGTCAACTCTGGGTGGTGCTTATTTTGGCTTTACGCGTGGATTCGACGCGCAGCGAGAAGAGCTGAACAGCCGCAGAGAATTGGACGCCATGCTGCAGGCTGTTTCGATCGAGAACGAGGAGTTGCGGCGGCGACTCGCGCTAGCCGAGCGTGAGGCAGAGGTTGATCAGTTGGCTGCGCAAGAGGTCAGCAGGGAGCTCAATGATCTTCAGGCGCGCATAGCCGAACTCGAATCAGATTTGCTGTATTATCGCAAGGTTGTTTCGGAGCAGACTGACAGCACCGGATTGATGATCTCTCGCTTTGATCTCACGCCAACGGCTAAACAGAACACAAAGCGGTATAAACTCGTTTTACGACAGCAAGACGCGGACGGAGACACCTACCTCGAGGGGCATGTGAATGTCACTCTCGCGGGGCGGCAGGCGGGTCAACAGAGACGACTTGCACTGAGGGAAATTTCCTCGGAGCAAGATGAAGATAATATACGCCTGAGATTTAAGTATTTTCAGAACGTCGAGGGTGAGTTGGTAGTCCCCGACGGATTCGTGCCAGAGAGAATAGAAATCAGCGCGATTGCAGAGGCGCCGGTCGCAAAAAGAGTCGATCAAACATTCGAGTGGGGCAAATAGCCCCAGTATTGTTGTAATATAAGTAACAAGTAGCGAGTGGGTCGCGCGTTAGTTCGCTCGGCTCTCATGAACGGAGAATCTATGTTTAAAAAAACAGACACAAGCGTCGCCGAAGCGTCGGTAAAGCGTAGCAGCCCCGCACATACATTGATCTCCCGTGATACCGAGGTCATTGGTGATATTCATTTCAGTGGCGAGCTCATCATCGAAGGGCGTGTGCGCGGGTCAATATTCGCGGAAGATGCGAGCGATTCGATAGTCCGAGTTGCTGAAAAAGGCAACGTCGAAGGCGAAATCAAGGCGCCTTCAGCGGTGGTGAATGGCTTGGTGCAAGGGAATGTCCATTGCTCGAAGCACATTGAGCTCGCCAGCAAGGCAATTGTCGTAGGTGATCTTCACTACAACATGATTGAGATGGTTCTCGGTTCAGAAGTCAACGGTAAGCTTGTTCATATTACCGCCGAAGAGGGCGGAGCACCAAGGCTCAGCGAGGGTGCTAAGCCCGTTGAACAACTCGATTTGGCGGATTCGGAGCAATCCTAGCGGCAGCTATACTTGACTACTTTGCTTGGTTATTGCGACAATACATTTAGCGCGGAATCTGCGGCGCTCAACGAGTTGTCTCCCTTGTGTTTAGTACTAGCGAAAGATAATCACGATGTCTGTTGTTCAATCACAAGCACCAACCATTATGTCCTTAACGGATAACGCGGCGGCGAAGGTTCAGAGCCTGATAACTGAGGAGGGCAACCCTCGTCTAAAGCTGCGGGTTTTCGTCACTGGAGGTGGTTGTTCAGGATTTCAGTACGGCTTTTCGTTTGACGAGGAAGTGGCCGAAGACGATACCCTCATTCAAAACAAAGGCGCTAGCCTGTTGGTAGACCCGCTGTCCTACCAGTATCTTGTCGGCTCCAAAGTCGATTATCTCGAAGGTCTGGAGGGCTCTCGCTTCGTGGTCAATAATCCCTTGGCCACGACAACCTGCGGATGCGGGTCCTCTTTTTCGATCTAATTCAATCCAGTGAATGTCGGGCAGGGATAAATTCCCCCTAGTAAAACCGGTTTTTTCGCGCCGGTGAAAGGCGCGGTCGTCACTGTCATCCCATCGAGAGTCTGCTGAGCCATCCAGGCGAAGGCCATCGCCTCTAGCCAATCGGGATCGATACCGAGTTCGGTCGTGGTGGCCACAGAGTTTTGTGGCATAAGTACTTTTAGGCGATTTAGCAAAGCCGTATTGTGTGCGCCGCCGCCACAGAGATAAATCTCGCCCTGACCTAATCCTGCATTGAGCGCCTCCGCGAGAGTGGTTGCGGTAAATTCCAGAAGCGTCGCTTGCACGTCTTGTGGGCTTGGCCGCTGCCCGATTGCACCGAGTTTTTCGTCGAGCCATGCGCCATTGAATAATTCGCGGCCTGTGCTCTTCGGCGCTGGTTGAGCAAAATAAGGCTCGTTTAATAGTTCTTGCAGAAGTGCTGCGTTTACACGCCCTTTTTCTGACCACTCTCCATTCATGTCGAAACGCGCGTCTTTATGCTGCGCAATCCAGTAATCCATTAAAACATTGCCAGGCCCTGTGTCGAACGCCATTTTCTCGCCGTTCGCGAGAAGGAGCGTAATGTTTGCGATGCCGCCGATATTTACGATTGCGCGATTCTCGCTCGCTGAAGCACAACAATGCTGATGTAGCAGTGGTGCTAGAGGGGCGCCTTGACCACCGGCTGCCATGTCGCGGCGGCGAAAGTCTGCGATAGTTGTTATGCCTGTTCTCTCTGCGATGGTATTAGGGTCGCCAAGTTGCAGGCTGAAAGGTGCGGCTGAATTTGGCTGATGGAAAACGGTTTGGCCATGGCTGCCGATGGCTTCGATCTCATCTGCTGTGATACCGGCGCGTAGGAGCATATTCGATGCGGCCTCAGCGAAGCAGCGGCCAAGCTCAATGTCCAGCCTGCCAACTTCTGCAAGAGGCGCCTCTTTGTTCGCGCATAGTTTGAGAATATCGCGCCTGAGATCTTCTGGGAGAGCGAAACAGTCAGCAGCAATGAGGATAGGGCTGTCGCAGGCCAAATCGACTATTGCGCAGTCAATGCCATCGAGGCTCGTGCCAGACATCAGACCAATAAAGAGGCGTTTTGCTGCAGGCACTTTGCCCTCCTGGGCGTCGGCTGTTGTGTTACCGCTTGCTATTGCGCGAGAGTCAGCAGTGCGCGCTTTTGGCCCTGCGCTGCAAGCGTATTGAACTGGTCAACCAAGCCGGCAGTCTGGGATTTGAAATTCTCCAGTTGGTCTGGATCGACCGAGCGCGCCTTTGGTAATTTGTCGACTATTGTGCGGGGATTCTTGTGCACACCATTAACTAAAAACTCATAGTGCAAATGCGGCCCTGTCGCGCTGCCCGTCGAGCCGACGTAACCAATGACATCGCCCTGGCGAACCCGCGCGCCTTTTTTGTAAGCGCCAAATTTATTGAGATGGGCGTACTTTGTTTCGAATCCACCTGAATGCTTGATGATTACTAAGTTGCCAAACGACCCCTTGCGACCAGAAAATGTGACACGCCCGTCACTGGTAGCACGAATTGGTGTGCCCGTTGGCGCCGCATAGTCTGTGCCCTTGTGAGCGCGAATAGTATTCAGCACTGGGTGTCTGCGACTGGGATTGAAATTGGAGCTAATGCGAAAAACATCCAAAGGACTGCGAAGGAAAGCTTTGCGCATGCTTTCACCCTCAGGATTATAGTAGCCGACCTCGCCTTCATCATCGATATACCTAACAGCAGTGAAGACCTTGCCTTGGTTAACAAAACGCGAGGCGAGAATCTCACCATGACCAATAAATTTTCCGTCTAGGTACTTCTCCTCGTAGAGAATACTAAACTCATCACCGGCGCGCGGATCGAGTATAAAATCGATAACGCCGCCGAAGATATTCGCCATCTCCATAATCGTTGTGGCCGGAATCTGTTCGCGCTTGCCGGCAAGGAACAGGCTGTCGCTTATGGTGCCGACTTTAAAGGCTTGGCGAATTTCTGGGGTTTTAACGATAGTGTCTACTGAATACGTTTCACCAGTGCGTGTAAATAAATAACCCTCAAGTGGGTTTTTTAACACGCGTAATTGCTCCAGCTCGCCATTAGCGGGAATCTTAAATTCCAGTTGATAGCCAGGATAAACGCGATTGAGGACTTTCGCTTCGGCGCTGCTGTTGAGAAGCGTAAAGAGATCTCCGTCGTTTAATCCTACTTTGCTAAACAATGAAGAGAGACTGTCGCCAGATGCGATAGAGTGCTTTTTCCATTGGGGCGGTTGGGTATCTTTTTCAGACGAAACCAGAGAATCCGATTGGGTGCTCGCGCTCGCTGAATTGAGGTCTTCTACCCGATCCCCGTCCACTGCCTCGAGAGTTGGCATTGGATTTTGCGCAGCCGCAGCAGCGGGTTGTGGTGAAATGGCTATGCTTTCAAAGCCCGTATTGGAGTCGATAGCCTTCGAGGTGACCGGCAATGTCGTGAGAGCGGGACCGGCGTTGCTCGATTCGCTGGGTAGTGCGAGGAGTCCGAGCATGCATACGCCCAGGCCTCCTAAAAGGTACGCATGGCCGCGGGGGTAGTGGCTAATTATCGAGAGCTGCCTGCTAATCAACTCACTTAGTGAGCTCAGCCGCAGTCTGATTTTCTTAATATGCTGATCAAAGATCATGTGTTCGTTCATAGCTCTAAATAGCGATTAGCCAGAAATTATAGCAATAAGTGGCGTAATTCCCACCGTCATTTAGCAGTGGGGGATAAACTCGTGTAAAATCTCGCTCCCGTTCGTCTGCCTAGTAGCAGCGAAGCGTGGGGTACAAAAGAGGCTCGCTCAGCAATTTATGTAATCGAGCAGTTTAGGTCAACGCCTCAAGATACAGCGATTCGACCTACTGCGGGTTAGAAAGTTCACCTAACTCAACCGTCTATTTTGACTTTGTTTGACTTTGTTTGGCTTTGTGAATAGACCTCGATGGCGGGCGATCCAGTAGACAGTATTCATTAATCTAGAAAGAAGAGAAGTCATGACACCCCCTCAAGATATTGTGAAAGACCTCGAGAGCCGCGCGCTGGTAACCCAGTTGGCTGGCGGAGACGACCTTAAAGCGCATCTCGCTGAGGCATCGCGAGTAGTCTACTGCGGCTTCGACCCAACAGCCGAGAGTCTTCATATCGGGAACATGGTGCCTTTATTGGCGCTGAAACGCTTTCAGATGGCAGGGCATAAGCCAATCGCGCTTATCGGCGGCGCCACGGGCATGATAGGCGATCCGAGTTTTAAAGACAGCGAGCGCAAGCTTAATTCCACCGATGTGATTTCCGATTGGGTTGAGCGCATCAAGCCGCAGCTCAGCCAGTTTCTAGATTTTGACTGCGGTGACAATTCGGCGATCTTGGTGAACAACCTCGACTGGACGAAAGGCTTAGACGTGCTCGACTTTCTGCGAGACGTCGGAAAGCATTTTTCGGTTAACGCGATGATTCAGAAAGAGTCTGTAAAGCAACGTATCGACCGAGAGGGCGAAGGCATCTCTTTTACCGAATTTAGCTACATGATTTTGCAGTCGTTTGATTTTGCGCAGCTAAACGAGCGCTATGGTTGCACCCTGCAGATCGGAGGCAGCGACCAGTGGGGCAATATCACCGGGGGCATCGATCTCACGAGGCGCATGCATCAGAACCAAGTCTATGGCCTTACGATGCCACTCATTACCAAGGCTGACGGCTCTAAGTTTGGCAAAAGCGAGAGCGGCACCGTCTGGTTGGATCCGGCGAAAACCTCCCCTTATGCGTTTTACCAGTTTTGGCTTAATACCGCCGACGCCGACGTTTATCGTTTTATGCATTTTTTCACTTTCCTAGGATTGGAAGACATAGAGGCGATTAGAGCGGCGGATGCCGCGTCGAGCACTAAGCCTGAAGCGCAGGGAATACTCGCTCAGGAGGTGACGCGTTTAGTTCATGGGGAGTCGGGCCTAGCAGCAGCCCAGCGTATAAGCAGCGCTTTGTTCTCGGGCGATATAGCCTCGCTTACCGAGTCTGACCTCGCGCAACTCGCACAAGACGGGTTGCCGACAACGGATTCTAGCGCCGGAACGATAACGGAGCTGCTCGTTGCTACCGAACTTGCGAAATCCAACAAGATGGCAAGGGAATTCCTGGGCAATAATGCTGTAAGCGTGAACGGGGTGGTGGTTAGTGATGGGGACTCTGTCCTAGGCGCCGAGAATGCATTGCACGGACGCTACTTCGTTCTGCGCCGCGGCAAGAAGCTATTTCACCTTATAAGGCTCGTTTAGGCTGTATTAAAGCTGCCAAAGTAAGGTATACTGGTCGGCCCAGCACGAGTTGCAGAGCATGATGTAGGAGCCTGCAAACTGCGCTGAGAGTAGTAAGAATCGAGTATCAAATTTCTTTAGAAATTATTTCTCAAAACGCTTGCTAAACGAATCGGCGTACGTATAATGCGTCCTCCCTGAGACGACGTCTCAGGGCAAAGTTCTTTAAAAATGTAGATTAAGTAATAGAGGTGGGTGCTTGCCGAGGTGCTGTCTGTAATCCAAAAGTTATAGATAGACACTCAAGG
>Ga0255755_1000839_pt1 | contig 30596 bp, 33 predicted proteins | sample 011ome_18_FD_179955 | JGI IMG/M metagenome (GOLD analysis project Ga0255755, IMG submission 179955) | Coastal salt marsh microbial communities from the Groves Creek Marsh, Skidaway Island, Georgia - 011501BT metaG (version 2) | ecosystem: Environmental > Aquatic > Marine > Intertidal zone > Salt... | reverse complement strand
ATCCATATAAAATTAATATAGGTGATACCTTTTTGAAATATTCCACTTCAAATGATGATATGATATTTCTTGGATTACATAGCAGTAATGTTACACCAACAGCAATTGGTTTTTTAGATACAGAAATAGATTTTTCTTCAAATTTTTCTTATATATCATCAAATAGTCATTCGCTTTATGTTAAAAATGGTATATATACTGACAAACTAACAATAGGAAAGTTTGATTCATCGAATATAAATAAATATTCTATTTCGTTGACATGTCCACTGGAACTTATATCAAATATCGAGTATGTTCTTCCTCAATTTCCAGAAAATTACAAAGACATGTTTCTTACAACTGATGATCATGGTATTATGTCGTGGAAAGAAGTTAATGTTCAGGGGCAAATAAATGATAATTTAAATTTAGATAAAGTTCGAAATGGGACAAGTAATCAATATATCCAGAATGGAGTATATAAATCAAATCTTCACGTAGATGGTTTACTTGTAGTAAACAAACTTCAAGTGTTGGGAACTGATATCACAAATTATAATACTCAATATAATCAACAATATAATGCAAATATGTCAAACTATACAATAATTGAAATAGATAAAAAAATAGCCAATTTACGAAGTATATATGATCAGCAAATTGAAAACATAACAAGTAATATACAAACATTGATAGATGAAATTGAAGTTTCCAATGGTGTTATCAATAATCTTTATACAGACAAGGTGATTTTGAAAGATCCAGAAACACAAAAAACTGTAAATATTACATTTAAAAATAATGAATTAGTTTTCGAAAGCGATGGAGTTCGATTGAATGTATTTGGTTCAGGAGAACAACGTATTTTGAATCAACATATTTGGATGTTCTTTTCGCTATCATCTGCACAATTTGATATAACTGATATTCCATTTTTAACTAATATAGAAAATACAAACTTATCCAAAGTTTTATATGTATCAATCAGATCAACAGAGATGGAAAATATTGTAATATATTCAGTTATGCTTGTTTTAGATTTTAACTCATCGAAAGTTATACAAAATGTTTCTTTTCATATTCTATATTCATACTATCCTTGTGATACATTAACATATGATGTTATTGAAAATATTCTATTTCTTTTAAACAATACTATCGAAATAAATGAAAATAATATAAATGTAGAATTATCAAACGATAATCAAATAACACTGATTGCCAAAAATCTCAATATTGATATTCCAATGTTATTTTGGAAAAAAGAGACTGATGTTTCTACTCAATATGATATTTATACTATTCAATATAAACATATAAATGATAATACAAAATGTAAAGTTTTTCAAATATCTTTAACATCATCTTCTTCAGGAGAATCAATTATAATATATTCGGCAATTGTTTACGCCATATATAATTCTTCAAATGTATTTATTGGCATATTTTATCATTTAATATATTCACACTATGAACCTAGTACAATTCGAATAATAGAAAATAACGGTATATCAAATGAAATCAAGTTTTCCAACAATTCTATTAAAATAGAGAATGCTGTAATTAGTATATTACTGGAAAACGATTGTAAAATATTTTTGTCGAGCGAATCTACTACATATTCAGAAAAATTGACAGTGCCGTTTTGGTCAATACAAACATCTGAACCAAAAACATATGATATTGAGAAACTTTCCTTAGTGAAAAGTTTAAGTGATTCAAATATTATGAATAGAATTTTCGATGTATCAATATTTACAAAAGATTTTTTCGTTTATTCTGCTTGTATCAATATTCAATACGATATTATATCTAAGCAACAATTGAATTTAATATCATGTGAAAATTTTTCGTATTTATCACTTGAAGAAATAAAACCGATATATAAAAATAATGTACAAATAGGATTAACTGTAATGGGAACAGAAATTTCTTTTGATAATAATGCTTTAATTGTAAATACAACAGAAGAATATACTGTTTCTATTGTGTCTTACTAATCAAAACGTAAAAAACAAAATATATATTTTAATATTCTTTTTTTGCTAAATATAACTTAAATTCTAAATATACGGTTTCTTAACAGTGAACACAAATGCTTCTCGTGGAGAACTTCACCTGTATCATGGACATAAACAGAGAGGACACATTTGCTTCTTGTGGAGAACCTGTAACATATAACATACAACACATGGGTTTTCGACAGAACAGAAACCCATATGACATATGCACAATGACATGTATTCAGAGATGTCAAATAATTCAGAGATGTCAAATATGGTTGGAGACAGCAATGGCGAGGAATAAGCGAACTATGAGGGAACACGAGAGGGTGATGTACGAACTTTACTTACAATTGAAATGGAAAGGTATTCACACTTTGACAATTGCTCAGAGAATGGACATTGCCCACTACTGTACACCCACCCTTCCTATTTCTCAGATATTGATCAACGATAGACGTGATATGTCTTGTCTTCCTCCTTCGACTTCAGGTTTCATAAAAGACTGTATCAGTGCCTTCAACTACCAATCTGCAATTTTTCGTTACAAGGCGACGCCTTTCGTGCAAGGCATCAATTTTTTGACACCTCATATCTCACCAATCCAAAAGAGAGCTTTGAAAAGAGATATTCTGCCATTCTTTACCATGCTCAACTCTACAATCGAACTCGAAACAGAACCATTGCATTTGTTGAGCCTTGGACGAGACTGTTTGAATGTTATTGGCAAAATGGTAGTCAATGACAACAGGAAGAGATGGCGCGATTGGTCGTACAAGTATTATACACGTGTCAAGGAGAAGTATGGTTTTGACACAGACTGGTCTTTGTTTCTCGAGCAGGATTATACAAGAATGAGCGACAAACATCCTTATAATATACCGATGAAAATCCGTAATTATTGTGTCGCCTGGGGATATCGCACAGAGGTTGTTGTTGTTGGAAAGCGTTGGTTAGATATATGGCAGGCATGTGATGCATTAATTCGCAATACATTAGACAAATACGGGCATCATGACCATCATAGATTTATAGAACGATTGGTGCGACCAAGACACAAAACATTCGAACAATACGATATTGGAGAATTCCTACGCGAAGATGATCCAGAAAATAATGGAAATGATGGAGAATATGACGAGAATATATGGTATTTGATCAACGGGTCATGAGATGATAAATTCGCGATTGTAATTTTTATTCTAAGATTTAATGGATGTTTTCCATATATTTGTATAGGAAAATAGTTCATCACAGATGAATTATTAAAAAAGAAATATCAATTTTTCAAAAAAGCAAATGTACTGTTTTGATATTTGGAAAATTGTAAAAATTAATTTGGTGTCTTACTAATCAAATCGTAAAGTACAAATGGATTTTGTTATATCTTGAATTGGTGCTGTATTTTGTTTTTCCTTATTTGTTTTATGATAAGAATTATTGTCTATCATATTTTGATAAATATCATCATAATGGTCTAATGCATATTGAATAACATTATTATTGAAAATCCATCGAAAAAAATTTAATTGTCCGATAGTTGTTTCAATATGCTTTTCATATTTTTCATCTAAAAAAAATGTAATTCTATCGTGACGTCTAAAAGAGTCGAAATTCACTTTTGCATATGACTTGAGTTGTGCTCTGTAGTCCAAGTACATATTAAATCTTTTACATTGTTCAGAGTCAATATTTGGATCATATTTTTCAAATATTTCTTGATTGTTTTTATTTACCCAATAGAATGTATTCCGAGATTTTGAATAATGGGTTACTAACCAATCAATCAATCTGAGGGATAACCGATGTTTTCCCGAAATAATTTCACTAAGTACTTCTTTATAATGTGGTTTTTTGTCATAAAACTCTGTTAGAGATGTAAGCAGTAAATCCTGACAAATACCGCTCATTTTATATTGATACAATAATAAATCCTTAAGTGCTGCGTTTACAACATTTATAACATTAATAAGTGGGTGGACTTCCGATATCCATTAAACCAGAAATTCTTTGTTCAGGTTCAATGGTACTAATTTGCCAAGGAGACACTGGGATTTGAGGATTGGGTGGTTCGTATCTTAATTGTAAATTAGCATTGCGCATTGATTGACCAACAGTATTGATACCAATGTGATATCCGGCAGTCAAATAATTTTGATCCTGTACATCACCGGAACATTGGGGATTTATTGTTGCCCACTTGGATTGAGCATCGACCGGAAGAAGATCAGCAGAAGTCAATTTATCTTTTTGTGCACAGGATTCAGAAGAAACTGGACCAACTTGAGTTGGTTGATCAACTTTATTTTTCTCAGTTGATTCAAGAGGGTGATATGTCTCATCATCTGCATAAGACGCCATGAAACCATCGTTCATATTATTAGCAACTCCTTCACTTTGATTAAAACGTTCTACGTTGTCTATTTGGCACTTAGAATTATAGGTAACAACCAATAAAAGAATAAGTAACAAAAACACGGCAATTGAAAATGGTACAATGACATTCTGTGATTCCGCCATCCTGTTATAATATATACTCTATCTATTATCATTGAAATATAATATTTTGGACAAAATGTTTTAGTTTCGAAATTTTATCCTCCCATTCGTTATCCATTCTATTTGTTTCAATTATTTCTAAATATTGTTCTTTCAATTTTTTTCGAGAAATTTCTATTTTCTCTATGCGAGATTTCAATGTAATGTCACATTCATTTACCATATTTTCCCAAAATGCTTCTATATCTTCCTTACTATCCGTATTGATTTCCGGATATTCCATAATAGAAATTTCCTTGATATTCCATCGATTATTATATTTATTAGGATATATATATAATCTATCGTGTGATATAGTTATATCATTCGAGAATCTTTTACTGAAATGTTTTGAAGAAATAATATGAATTATATCATGAATTTCGCATTCTTTATTATTTATTTTCAATATAGTTTTATCGGTTATTCTGGCAAGCAAAATATTTCGTTGTTTACAGTAAGAACTTTCAAATAATGATGGTATAACATCTTTATCCAATTCATTTTCGAACCATTCTGAATTTTTATCTAATAATTCTTCGGTAACGCGATCATCTATATTATCTAAAAAACTCTTTGTCGATTCATCTACAAATAAATTTGCAATATATCCTCTATTATCCGACAAAAGAGTTATTTTTTGTAGAACAGTATCGCATGTTCTATGAAATTCCAGAGATGCCATTGTTGATACAAAGCAGTTTTTCTTTTTTCTTGGAACAGACAACATTGTATGGAATCAACCTTATTTTTTCTGTTATTTAGTAAGATATAGGAAACACTTATGGAAACGCATAATAATGAATCAAATAAGAATGAAAATTTCAACACTTTTATAAATTTAATTATCGGTTTTATAAAGACCGAGATATTGAAATCAGATATTCGTGCAGAAATTATAAAACCAATTCTGATTTATTTATTATATTATATCATTCCATTTGTCATCAGTTTTGTATTCATTAATTTCCTTACAACAATTGCCGCAGTTTTCCTTGTTTTTTATTTGAAAAAATAAAGTATATTATATATAATAGAAATGACTAAATCAAAAGGAGGGGATGAAAAATTAGCAAACTTGTCTTCTCCAACCGAATTACAAAACTTCGTAACCGAAATTATTACTTCTCAAGCAGGGGGTGCCAAAATGAATAAAAAAACCGGAGGTATGGAATTATCTCCATTCATTGTATCCATTTTAACTCTTGGAATGAGAGTTGCTTCTGATCCCAAACTTTCAAAAATGTTCGACAAACACAGAAAACTCCAAGGAGGATCTGAGAATGTTGCAACTGAGATGTATGAAACTCTTGTTGCCAATAACCCAATTTCTGGTGGTAAAGGTAAAAATGTAAAAAAACAAAATACTCATACCAAAGCAGAAAGCAAAGTAGGCAGTAAAACTGGTAAAACCAACGGCAGTAAAAAACATGGTGGATTTAATGAAATTGCTGTTCTCGATACCGTGGTTGAAGGAGGAAAAGCAAAATCAAAAAGAGGAAAATCCAAAAAAGGAGGTAACCAGGATGTTGATATGAAAATGTTAGACGAAATTGAAAAATCTCTAACTGGTGGTACCACTAAAAGATCATACAAAAGTAAAAAAAGAGGAGGTAATGCTGATCAAAATACCGAAAATACCACAGATGTAACTCCTGTAACTTTTCCATCTGAAGATATTGCATCGATAGAAGAAGTATCAGAAGTACCAGACATGTCAAGCATTGCTGAAGAAGTTGCGGATTTACAACCTAGTTCCGAAATGATTGCTGATGGTGTGGTAGATTTATCCGAAGTACCTCCTGTGGAAAGTGATCAAAGTGGCGGTTACAAATCACGTAGATCAAAGAGATCTACTGTGAGAAAAGGTGGTAATAAACAAATGATTGATATGATGACTATACCCGAATCAATGAACAGTCCAGTAAAAGGTGGTGCTAAAAAAGCAAGAAGCAAAAAAACCAATCGTAAGAATGGTGGATCAGGTGACGATTATTTATTAGATTAATTAAAATCATATTTCATTCCTTTATTTTTATTTAAAAACATCAAAGATTTAGAATATATTTCTTTAAAAGAACAATCTTGTATGTTTTTTACAACATACCATCCTCTTTTGTAAGAATCTTCACTTGTTTCAAAAAGTTCTTCGGGAATATTGTATAGTTTTCCACGATATTCAATTGATATCATAACTTATGGTTCGGTAATATACAGTACTCATTTTTTCATTTTTGCGACAAAAACAAAAGATTTATTAAAAATTATATTATAAATGGAAAAAGAAAAAGAAGACATTCAAAAATTATTTGACTTTTCAAAAGATAAAAAACAAGCAATTATCGGTGAAATATTGAGTGACAAAATATTATATGATTCTATACATGTTTCCGACGATGTTTATAAAGACACTTCAATAGATACTTGGTGTAAGACACTTCCATTACTTGACGGCAGTAAATATCTTATTGGTAAATTTGCCAGGAATCCTATCAAAGACAAGACTTTATTAAGACAACGCCAAGAAAGTTATGATAAATTCAATTTTGATTTCAATATTCTGAAAGAATATGAAGATGATGCATTATGGGTATACAAATTAAACGAAGAAATAGAAAAAAATAATCTTATAAATGTTCTTTTTCCGTCCATGTTTCCAATATCTGGTATAAATCATATTTCTCATTTATTAGAACTTTATCACATCGCTAAGGTTTATCTTGTTCCTATTAATGTCGTAATATATCCTTTCCTTTCAATTTTTGCACCATTGTATTATTTTAATAAATACCTTAAATTTAATATTTCTTTAGCAACTTATATCAATATGCTGTCAAAATTTGTTCGTTTTATATTTTCTTATTCTGGTAATATCAAAACAACCTTTATAAAAATATTTACTGTAGTAAGTTATATATTGTTATTTGTATATAATGCATATCAAACAATAGAATATTCGTATATGCTGTACAAAATAAGAGATACATTACTCAAAAAAATTAGTAATTTGAATATATTTTTGAAGGAGGCATCTGAAATCATTAAGTCTATACCAACTAATTACATTACACCTTTTGTAAAACTACAATATAGTCACGAAGATATAGTCGTTTTACCTGACAATTTTACAAGTATTTACAAAGTATGGAAGGATCAAAAAATCAAAGATAAAATCTCGAAAGTATTAACTATAATATATACATTAGACGTCATAAATTCCTGCAGAAAACTTAAGACATCTAAAAATTGGTGTCTGACAAATTATACAGAAACAACTAAAATATGGCAAATGAAGAATCCCATTTTGTCTGATAAACAAGTCGCTAACCCCCTTGATATGTCAAAAAATATAATAGTAACTGGACCAAATGCAGCAGGAAAAACAACTTATGTCAAATCAATTCTTTCTAATATCATTCTTGCACAATCTTTGGGTCTGGTAAACGCATTAAAATCAAATACGATTGTCTACGATACCATAGTATCATTTATGAGAATAACAGATATTCTAGGTTCCAAGTCCTATTTCGAAGTAGAAGCAGAATACTGTCGGACAATGATGGAAAAGGCAAAATATATATCGGATAATCACAAATGTGGACTATTTATGATGGACGAACCAATGCATTCGACTCCGCCAACAGAAGGCATGGCGACAGCATTTGCTGTAGCAGAATATATAGGTAATCTTCCAAATACAAGTATTATTTTAACAACACATTTCCATAAACTTACAACATTGGAAACTTTATATCCAACTAAATTCATCAATTTATCAGTATCAGCATATCCAAGAGAAGGAGGTTTTTACTTTCCATACAAAATTAAAAGAGGACATTCGTTTCAATGTATTGCAATTGAATTACTTTCATCAAAACAATTTCCAGAAAGTGTTATAAAAAGTGCGATAAATATGAAAAACAAAATATATAATGAAATTAATAGTAAACAAAGTTAAATGTTTGGGTTTTTCAATAAATCAATTTTCATTTATCTTTTGATACTTGCTATTTTTGTTCTGGTTTGTTCATATTTTTGGAGAAAAGTATGGAATATGGAAATAAATTCAAAAATTATGGAAAGAAAAATTTCAAATTTGAAAAAAGAAAATTCTGAATTACAATATGTTTTGAGCAATATGTCTGGAAGAGAAGAGTCGTTCATGGAAAATGCTGACAACATTATGAATACTATCTTTGCAGTCGATATTATAGGTAATAAAGAAAAAGATTGTCAAGGAGACAAATGTTCAATTGAAGAAATTCCAGAAAAACTAGAAGAAAATATAGAAGTAAAAGAAGATATTGTTGCAGATATTACAAAAGAAATTGAACACGAATCTGTTATTTCGGAACAAATATCCGGAGAATATACTCGTAAAAAACTAAGCAAAATGAATTTGGATAAATTAAAAGAAATTTGCACTTCTTTGAATCTACCATTGGAAGGGACTAAAAATATTCTCATAGAAAGAATACTCTCTCAATAAAAATCTTGTTTTAAATGTAGAATAAGATGAGTTGTTGTTCGTCCACCAATGAAAAAACTTGTCCTTCAAGAATGAATGATGGGAGATCTTTTACTGATTACAGACCAAAATGTGTTTCGAATGCAGAATTTATGCAAGATTTACAATCAAAAAGTATTGTAGCATCTAGTTATGAATCTAGACTTTATTTACAACACAATGCTGAGAAAATAATGGAACAACAAAAAAATGCCGCGATTGATAGAATGATTTGTGGACCATGTGCCCGACCATTTACTGATCCCGGAACCATGCATCCGGAAAAATATGTTGTGCGTTGTGATGCAGTTACATGTTCTCGCGAAGAAGTTGCTTCTGGTGGTCTCGGAGACGGAAGAGGATATAAGTACTAATTTTTTTTACATAATGTATATAGAAAGAAACATACATTTAAAATGCTTTTTGAAAACGAATTTATAAAATGTGATATTAAAACCATAGATAATTGTCAAAATATACATATCACAGGTATTGTATACAACAGACATAATTACAAAAATGTAGTTTTTGTCGCAAACAATCCAATAGATAAAAAAGCATCTTACTCGGGGACAGGTTTACCCTTTCCATGCGCAGATATTGCTTTTGAAGGAACTAAAAATGTTGCAATGGTCAATGATACAGGAAATATAGACATTAAATTTAGTTATCCAAATAGTTATTATTCGGTTGCAAATAAAAAGAAAGTCGTATCTTCTGTTTTTCTTATCATAGAAATGTCAAATGGATCAAAAGAATTCATACGTCTTCAACTCGAAGATTTATATCCTTTACGCACTCTCATCAATAGAGAAACAAGAAATGGACCAGAATTTTATTCCAACAAATATGAAATTCTTCGAGTAGATACTGCAGAAGAAGTTTTAAGAATGTATTCGCGGATTAAAAAGGATTATATGATTGCCTAAATTGTCACGATAAGATTTTGTAGAAGGATAAGAACTTTATAATATTAATCAACAAGATCAATTAATGCGTGCTTCAACCTCATTATCATACTTAAGTCTTTGTTTTTGAATGATTTTGCGGAAGAAAAACACTTATCTCTTATTTAAGTAATGCATATGATAAAAAAGTTCATAAACAAATTCTTTAATCAACCAACTTGTAAATGTGTGTATTGTGATAAAAAAAAAGTGATTGTGACTGTTCATGTAAATTGTGATTTCGAGAGTGTTTGTAACACGACATTGGAATCTATTCAATTATGCAAAAATTGTTTATTTAAAATGGCACAGAATGAAATGATAACGGTATCACTTTATTCCCTTACAAGAATTTCTGTTTTTAAATTACTTGATAAAGTTGATTTATCTATGGGAGGAAAACAATCGTTACAAGAAATGCAAAATGTCCTCAAAAAAGAAAGGGAATATCGTATACAATCATTCTATAAATAATTTGTTATTTTAAAGTCTTCTCCTTGTAGCAAGTGCTTCTTCTAAAGAACAAGAATCAACCATGTTTTCCAAAGAAACTAATTCTGGAATTTTTTCCAAAGCATCTAAATGAAACCATTCGCCACATACATTAAAATCAACCAAAGACTTGTGAATTTTTTTTTCATCTTTTGAATTTAAGGAAGGAAACCAATATAGCAATTCAAGATCACCGACGCTGACTTTTTCTCTTATTTCTGATGGACATATACACGAATAAAAACCTCTATGTGCTACTCTACTCCATGCATTATTTTTAGAATAATGTCCTATTTTTATTACATCAGTATGACGCGATCTGAAGACATAAACTCCCATTGCAAAACTATTTAAGTATATAAGTATCTTTATGTTTAAATGGAGAACTTTGATATAATATACTATATCAATCTTGAAGACCGACCCGACAGAAATAACAGTATACGAAATGAACTTACAAAAATGGGTGTGGACATGTCAAAAGTACAACGTATTGATGCTATCAAGAATAATGTATACGGTGGGTTAGGTTGTTCTGCGTCTCATGTTAAATGTCTTGAGTATTTTGAATCAAGTGGATTTCAAAATTGTTTGATTTTAGAGGACGACTTTGTTTTTAAAAATGAAAAAGATTTTACAAACAACATGATTTCTAATTTTTTTGAACAAAATGTATCATGGGATGTCTTGATGTTGTCAGGTTTAGAAAACAAAATTGTTTCTTCAAAAATTGTAGGACTAAATAAGGCGATTAGTATTCAAACAGCATCTGGTTATGCTGTTCATCGAAGATTTTTACCAAAATTAAAAACAAATTTCATAGAAGGATTTCTTAAATTTAAAGAAACTTTGGATTATAACAAGTATGCAATAGATCAATACTGGAAAGTCCTTCAACCATGTTCAAATTGGTATATTTTTGAAAAAAAAATAGGTTATCAGCGCGATGACTATAGTAGCATTGAAAAAAAATTTACAATTTATCCAGACAAATATGATTATGATCTTAAAAATTATAAAGGTGATTCTTTTGTCATAGGTGTCGTCACGTGTAAAATGAATTATCATCTTGCTGAACAACAATTTATCAAATATTTTAATAATATTGATAAATACCCAATAACATATTTAAAAATTATTGGAGATGAGAATTTAGATACACAGTGGTTATATAATGAAAATGAAAATCTTCTGATCATAAAATGCGATGACGGATATCTGAATTTACCAAACAAGGTTTTTCAATTTATCAAAATAAGTAAAAAAATATTTAGACATTTTGTAGGGATATTCAAAACAGATGATGATATAGAAATAAATTTAAATAATCTGTATAATATGTTGATGAAATATAAAGACATTGATTATTTTGGAAATTACGCAGGATCCCAAAGGTGCAAATCGAATTATCTTATGACTAAAAAAAATATAATCGAACAATATCCATTGTTTGGAAAATATCTTGTCGAGACAGATTTTGGACACTATTGTTCTGGGGGAGGATATTACTTGAATCAAAAAGCAATCAAAGTCATTCTTGATAACGAATCTTATTTTCCAGAATTTTCGAAAAATGACTACAAAAAATACTTGTACAATAATGAATATTTTAAAGGATTGAATGTATTTGAAGATAAAAGCATTGGTGTAATATTAAATAAAAATAATATTTTTCCAAACCAACATGATTTTGACCACAGACTTTATAATTCGTGTGTAAAATGGAACTAATCATTTTTCAATGATATAAAAATAAAAAATGATTATATACTATAATTTTTGTTTTCATATATTAAAAGGAAAGTCATGTCTCAAAAAATAGAAGACAAATATAAAAAATACGAATTGAGGGAACATATTTACAATATTCCGGACACGTATGTAGGTTCTATCAATTCAACAAATCTAGAATTGTATCTATTTGATGAAAAATCCAATAAAATGCAACAAAAAAATATCACATATGTACCTGCTCTTCTCAAAATTTTTGACGAAGTTATCGTCAATGCAATTGACCATTCTGTACGTTTGATTATTGATGAAAAAAATGGGAAAAAAGATATCAAACATCTTAAAAATATCAAAGTTGAAGTTGATAAACAATCAGGTATGATTTCTGTTTATAATGACGGCAATGGAATTGATGTTGTTGTTCACGAATCTCTTCAAATTTATGTTCCCGAATTGGTTACTGGAACACTCTTGACAAGTACTAACTATGATCAAAACGAGGAAAAAATTATTGGAGGAAAAGGAGGATATGGTCTTAAATTGACAAACATCTTTTCTAAAAAATTTACAGTCGAAACAGTTGATCATCAACGTCAAAGAAGTTTTGTTCAAAATTACAAAAACAACATGTTAGAGAAGGATAAACCAAGTATTCGTTCTACGTCAAAATCTCCATATACCAAAATCACATTTCTTCCAGATTATGAAAGATTTGGAATGAAAGGTATGACTGATGATGTATTTGAACTTCTCAAACGCAGAACAATTGATGCAGCAGCGTGCACAAATAAAAACGTAGCAATTTATTTCAACAATGAGAAACTTCCAATCAAAGATTTTGAAAAATATGCTGAACTTTTCATAGATAAATCCGAAGATCCTCTTATTTACGAAGTATGTAATGAAAGATGGGAGGTCGCGGTTAGTCTTTCAAAATCAGGTTCATATGAACAGATTTCCTTTGTCAACGGTATTAATACTCTTCGCGGCGGAACACATGTTAATTTTCTAACGAATGCAATCGTAAAGAAACTGTCAGATGTTATCGAAAGTAAGAAGAAAAAGACAATCAAACCACAGATTTTGAGGGATAATCTGTTTGTTTTCATCAAGAGTACTATTGTTAACCCTGCTTTCGATAGTCAATCAAAAGAAACCCTTACGACACCTCATACAAAATTTGGTTCTAAATGTGACATATCTGATAAGTTCATTGAAAAACTTTATAAAACAAATATCGTAGAAAAAGCGCTTTCATTGACTGATTTTCAAAATCAAAAAAAACTCACAAAAACAGATGGGAAAAAGACTTCAAGACTCATAATTCCTAAATTGGATGATGCTAATCTTGCTGGCACCAAACACAGCGAGAGTTGCACTCTTATTCTTACAGAAGGAGATTCTGCTAAAACGATGGCAATTGCTGGTCTAAGTGTCATAGGAAGAGATAGATATGGTGTATTCCCTCTGCGTGGTAAAGTAATGAATGTAAAAGACGCAGCGTTGCAAAAAATTTCTGACAACGCAGAGATCACTGCTATCAAAAAAATTATGGGACTTGAACAAAATAAAAAATATACTGATGTAAACAGTCTTCGATATGGAAAAATTATGATTCTTACAGATCAAGATCATGATGGAAGTCATATCAAAGGGTTGTTGTTCAATGTATTTCAGTCATTGTGGCCTTCTCTATATATGATAGATGGTTTTCTAACTTCAATGTTGACCCCAATTATCAAAGTATCAAATAACAAAGGAGATGTTATTTCATTCTACAATATGACAGATTATGAACAATGGTCTGCGACAGATGGAAGACAAGGATCATGGAAAGTTAAATATTACAAGGGGTTGGGTACATCGAAAGACGATGAAGCAAAAGCATACTTTAAAAATATGAAAAAAGTAAATTACATTTACACAAAACAATCAGACGAGTTCATTGACCTTGCTTTTAACAAGAAGCGAGCAGATGATAGAAAGAAATGGTTGATGGAATATAAGAAAGAAAACGTTCTTGATTACTCGATTACAGATGTCAAATATGAAGAATTTGTGAACAGAGATTTGATTCATTTTAGCAATAGAGATTTGGAAAGATCAATTAACCATATCTGTGATGGGTTGAAAGAAAGTACACGAAAAATCTTGTTTGCTTGTTTGAAAAGAAAATTGTTTACTAATGAGATAAAGGTTGCGCAACTTGCTGGAAATGTTAGTGAGGTTACTGCTTATCATCACGGTGAACAATCTCTTCAACAGGCAATTGTAGGAATGGCACAAATTTATACAGGGACTAATAATATTAACATTCTTCGTCCAAATGGTCAGTTTGGCAGTCGTCTTGCTGGAGGAAATGATGCATCATCCCCGAGATACATCTTTACATTGTTGTCTGAACTCACAAAAATGATATTCAGGGAAGAGGACAACAATATTCTAAATTATTTGGAAGAAGATGGACAAAAAATAGAACCAGAATATTATACCCCTATTATTCCTATGATATTGGTAAATGGTGGTGTTGGTATTGGAACAGGATTCTCTACAAATATTCCACAATTCAATCCGTCAGACATTATTAATACTTGTATCAAGATTTGTAATAACATGTCTCGACATAGTGGTGATATTGATTCGATGTTGGAGCAAATAGAGAAAACAAAAGTAGATGAATTCACACCTTGGTATCTAGGATTTAAAGGAAGTATTGAAAAATCAGATAAAGGAACATATGTCAGCAAGGGTGTATATAAATGGATAGATGATTCTACTGTAGAAATCACAGAACTCCCAGTAGGTACATGGACTGAAGATTATAAAGAATTCCTTGAAAGTCTTATCACATCTAATTCTAATAATTTGAAATCATTCGAGAGTCACTATACATCAAAGACTGTGAAGTTTATTCTAAAATTCAATCCAGGATCAAAAACAACAATTGGTTCGAAATTTGAAACAGAATTTAAATTGGTTTCTGCAAAGAATATGGGTATCAACAATATGCATCTTTACAGTGACGCAGGTGCTATTAAAAAATACAATTCTACTTCGCATATTCTCAAAGAATGGGCACGCATGCGTATCGTAAAATATGACGAAAGAAAGAAATATCAAATCAAGGTTCTAGAGAAGGACTTCAATATACTGTCTTCAAAGATTAAATTCATAATTGATGTGATCGAAGGACGTATTGTAATCATGAACAAAAAGATGTCAGATATTTCAGCAAGACTAGTTGAATTGAAATACAAACCAATCAACAAAAATTCGGACGACACAGAAGAAGATTCTGATAACAATGGTTTCAATTACCTATTGAAAATGCCAATTTCTCAATTGACATATGAAAGAAAAATAATACTGGAAAAAGAGGTTGATGATCTTTCAAATAAATTGAATACTTTGAAAAACACATCAATCGAAGATATCTGGAAATCTGAACTATTGGAACTACAAACAGTATGGAATGCACACAGGGATTCTGTTAACGAAGATTATCTAAATGATATGAACGGGGTTGTTGTAAACAAAAAAACTAAAAAAACTAAATAATGATATCAAGAATATATGTCACATAATCATGAATACCATATAATTTAGTACTATTTATATTTTTTATATTGTAATACCAACGATATGGTATTATCAAACTTTGATTTTTTTTCAGTTTTATAGCAATAACAGGTTCTGTGTTATCTGGAGTATCTCCTGAAACTGTATTTCCTGCCTTATACAACAAAATTTCAGTATCTTCTGTAGAATAACAGTATAGATATTTGTGAAAGTTAATATTCCATAGTCTATTTTGATCAAATTCTAAATCTTCGATGATATTGATTGAAAACCATGAGTTCAAAACTGTAAAAATATCTTTAATATTGTCTTGAATAACAAGAGGTTGTCTTTCTAACAACATATTGAAATTAAATTCAGACAAAGATGCCTGTATTATTGAAATATGACGAGGATATACAAAATAACAATATGCATATAGTATCACAAATAGCAGAATAAATATGAATATTTTCATTAATAGAATAGAATATTATTAAAGTTAACAAACAAACACAACACAAATTTATTTCATATAATCTTATAATAGAGATGATTAAACCTAAAAAAAGGTCAAAAAAACTAATTGGTTCTGCTAAACCTAAACTTACTGGACCTATTGATAGTTTGAATCATGATTTTTCTGACCACGCAACAATTCGTAGTCATATTAAAAATATGCAAAATGAAAAAGAAAAGTTTCAAGCAGAAAGACAAGAATTATTGAAAAAATACGAAGAAGACAAAATTCGAATGGAGAAAGAAAAAGAAAAAAACGAAGCAAATGCAATAAGAATAAGTGATAGAAATCATGAACGTAGATTACAATCTGACAGAGCAAACAATGAAGCAAATATTGCAGCTACCCAAGCATTAATGGGCACAACCGCTTATCTTACATCAGGCACTGCTTCTGTAATTAATTCTACATGGGACAAAGTAACAGATTTATCAAATGGAGCAATGAATAGTTTTCATGCTATTGCTCAAGGAACCGGTAATACTGCAAATTCAGTAGGTTCTGGTGCTTCAAAAGTAATGATTACTGTTGCAATGTGGATATCTGTAGTTTTATTAGCACTATGTTGGTTCATTTTTGCTATATTATTTGTTCTTTTAGTTATTTATATTATATGGTATCTAATATCTGGAGCTTTGCCGTCTAATTCTCAATCAAGTTCTAGTAAAAAATGTAAAAAGGCAACTGAAATAGATATTGCAAATTTTGGAAGTATGTTTTCTACAAATATGGTTGGCGATTCATTATCTACATCGAAAATGGATATATCAGGTGATATCAGACCATATTATAACAAAATTCCAAAAGTTTCTTTTGACATATATAACATGTCAAAAACATTTAATGAAATTGTTTCGTACATGTTTTATTGGGTTTCTTTTTATTCTTCACCCATACAGTCACAATTTAAAAAAGTAACAGATAGTAAACAATTGAATATATATCAAGAAGAACGTAAAGAATTAAAGACAGGGCGATGTGATAATATTGTTTCTATTGATGCAGGTTTGATAGACAACAAAAAAATGTTACATAACAAAAAAATTGTATTTGGTGGCAATAACTCTGTGATAAATATTGCTCGACCGTCTGACATTACTTGGTCTCTTCCTGACGAAATTTACACAGATAAAGACGTGAGTAAATTACCACCATCTTTATTAAAAATGCGTCAAAAAAATGGTATCTCTTTGGAAGAAAAGAAAGAAATTGTAATCCCTTGGCGAAATGAAAACAATACATACGTATTATCTTGTGAAGATGCATATTTCAAAAATAATCCATCTGAAAAGGCAGATATTTTTATAGATAGTGACGATGGTAAAACATGTTCAGTAAATATTGGATCAGCATCTAAATCATTTTCAGGAACCAAAAAAAGATATGTTAAATCAAATGACCTTGGTAGGTTTTTATAGAAGAGATATTCTTTTATTCGTATATAGTAATGAACCAAGTGGATAAAATACTTTATGACCAGGTAGAAGAATATAATTCAAAACCATCAAAACCTCCTAAAACTCCAGTTGATATCAAAGAAACTCCGCAAAAATGCGTTTTTGAGAGCGAGAATGATGAAAGTGTAGTAAAAGTACAACCCGGTGAAATTTGCACAATTGATGCTGCAAAAACATATGGCGTATTTGGAAAAGATAAATATTTTAGCGATGTATTACCATCTGAAGAGGTGAGGGAAACCGATATTTTTTTAAAAGATAAAGATGATAATTCACACAAGTATTCTCTTTGCGAAATCACAGACGACAACAATATATACCAGAATTGTTCAATAAGCACTAGAAATCCATGGAAAACAATTGATAGTACTAAACAATATTGTATGCTTTCTTTGGATATTTTAGATGATTCGCTAGTACCAAAAGGACTTCGTATAATAGAAGGTACAAAAACAATTCAAAAACCCGCTGAAGTTCCGGTTATACAACCAAAAAAATCTTTTTGTCAGGAAAAATGGTATGATTGGTTTTCAATCCCAGATTATCATCATGACAATATGTATACTGTAGAAACAAATGAATCTAATGATTCAAAGTGTTATGCCCCATGTAATATTGGTTATGTTCCACATCGAACCAATAAAAACAATTGTATGAGAAAACAAGATTTAGAATATGGAAAACATGCAAATTCATTTCATTATCTACCTATTCCTTTAATAATTTTGCTTGGAAGCACAAAAGATGATATATTATCTAATTACAAACAAAATGTTTTAAAGACACGAAATAATTCAAACGACATATCTTTAGACATAGACATCTTGGGAGACTTGTTAAATAACGAAAAATCTCAGAATAAAATTTTTGAAGACGTAAGAAAAGATTTGAATTATCATATAAACCAATTACTGGCATTACCTTTTGATGAAACAAATATAATACCACCCACTGATAAAAAACACGAATTATTGTTTGATATAGAAAAGATAGAAATTGCATATAACATTGCCAAAAAATTTCATAATGTATTAAAAGACGAAAACCCTGAAATCTTTCAAAATTTCAAAAAAAAATTATGTTCAATCAACGGATTACAAGTATCTGATAATAAATTATTTAAACAACTTCTTATTTTGAAGAAAGCATGTAATGTCGCATTTGATAATAAAACTTCGTATAGTAGTGATATCATATTGTATACATTAAATAAAAACAAGAATGAAAATGAAACAAAACAACCTATTTCATTTGAAATAACAGATGATGACATCGTTCTTTCTTTATCTGAGAACTCTGCAGAAAGAACAACAAGAGACGAAATAGTTTCATTACAATCTGATATTAGAAAAAAAAAACAAATTATCAAAGATAAGATCGATTTTACAAAAGAAGATATCAAACAAAGTTTTGAATTTGTTTCCAATGAATATGATGAAAAAAGCGATGAAGTGCTTCAATCTGTTTCAGTGAAAAAATCATGGTTTTATGACCCGATGACATATATATCAGGTTTTTTCTTGATGATATTTATTATCCTTGGAATATATTTAATATACTTAATTTTAAATATGTTTTGGACTCCAATTATAATAATTATCAATAATATTATTCTGTCGTATTATAGTACTATTTTTACTATCAATGATTTATTATCTGGAGGACCACCAACATATCATCTGAAGATGAACGAATTACAACAAGGGTTTTTAGAAGCAAAACTCTTACATGACACAAAAATATAACCCTTTATCTTTGTTTTTTATAAATAACCTCGTCGATTTCTTGAACATGCCCAACATATCTTGCAAATGTGAATAAGAAATCTGAAAGTCTGTTCATAAATCCAAGACACGTGTCATGAACTTCAATATTGTTTGTCTTCAATCTTACAAGTGATCTTTCTGCTCTTCTGCAAATTGTTCTGCCTCTATGAACAGCAGACATTTGAATACTTCCTCCTGGAAGAATGAAATTTACCAACCTTGGTAGTTCTGTAGTCATTTTGTCAATAGCTTCTTCTAGGGTTTTTGTAAATACCTTGTCATTGTCGAATTCAAGATCTTTTTTCCCTGGATTTTTGGGGTATGCAATAAGTGCCCCCATATCAAACAATTGCGACTGAATATCAGTCAAGATTTTAATATACTCTGCTAGTTTTTCGCTACTGAGTACACTTACATGAGAAATAATAGCACCAATATCAGAATTAAGTTCGTCAATATTTCCAATGCAATCGATAATAATATCGTCCTTGCTTACTTTTGAACCATCATAAAGAGATGTATTTCCTTTGTCTCCGACTTTGGTGTAAATCTTCATGGTTTATTATAATAATTACACACCAAATCCTTATACGTCTTTGTTTCTATAATATGTCATTTTTTTCAAAATATTGTTTACTTAAAAATAGTATTTTCTTTGTTATAGATAAAATATGAAAAATATACAAAAATTAAAAGATAAAAAGGTTGAGATTGTAATTTTTACACGATCTGGATGTATGTTTTGTTCAAATATTATTGATTTATTCGACAAAAATAGTGTAAAATATATAAACTATAGCTTGGACAAAGATTTTACAAGACAGAAATTTCAGAAAATGTTTGGGAAAAATGCAACATTTCCTAGAGTTGTTATAAATGGTAAATTAATAGGTGGTCATGACGATACCATCAAATTGTTATCAGAATGATATTTAAGAATAACACAATAGTTAACTATAAAAATGTATAATATTTGTATCCGTTTCAAAACTTCTTATTCTGATTTATGCGAAAATCATTATGTAAAATACCATACCTTTTGTAAATGTATAGAAAAAAGGTATTGATAAAAAAATAGTACATTTCTTGTTATTTTTATAATTTTTTTGAAAATATTGAAAAGTATTCAAAATAATAAAGAAATGTACTATTTTTAAGAGTTATTGTAAATCCAGTTGGTACAATGTCTTTACAACTGAAACCTTAATATCATCAATAATACTTATTATATCAGTATCTTCTTCCTTATTTATAAAATGAAAAATCTCTGTTGACAAAAAATTGTTAAAATCGTTCAAATACTTTTTGAATTCATTATCTGTCATAGATTTGTACCTGATTTCTTGCATCTGTTTTGGTTCAAAACGACCATATTTTGCAATATACACTTCTAGAAACTTGTCATACAAATTATTGAATTCGTCATAAAGTTTGTCAGTTGCATGATGTTTAGAAAACGATAATGTTGTTAAATGGGCAAATTTTATATTTAACAAAAACTCAAAAAACGTATTTACAATGGTTATTTTTGAGTGTTTTTCTTTATTCTTTTTTTGCAAAGTTTGTGGCATATCTATTATATTTTAATTATTTTTTATTGGTACAAATCCAATAGATTCTCTCATAATTGCAAGAACAATATCTGTATTTATTGAAGACTCGGGTTGTTGCGAAATATAATGAAGAATTTCAGAATCACTCTGAAGAAAATCTATTCCAAGATCGGTTTTATAGAACTTAAATAATGTTTGAAAACTATTCGATATGCCATAATCATAAATAACGTCTTTGATTTTTCCTTGTTTTGAGATTTGAAGCAAATACATATATAAGAAAGTATCTATCTCTAACCATTTTTTAGGATCCATATATTCGCTTACAATTCCTATGTTATTCGAAACTTGAAATTCTGAAAATTTCATCACAAAGTCGTCTATAATGTTTTCTTGATTATTGATTGGAGTATTTTGTGGAGTATTCTGTGGATTAGTTGTCAAACTTGAGACAGTATTTATGGTTATCTTTTTTGAAGAAACAGTCTTATTTTGTTTCGAAATCTTAGTTTTTGGTTTATTATTTGTTTTATTCGATGTAATCTTGGTCTTCGTTACTGTCTTTGTTTTCTGATTCATACTCTTAAGTGTCATATTGTTAACAATATATTTATCACCGTTTTCATTTTTTCCTTCTTTATATTACAAATCGTATCATTTTTAGTGAATCATCTTTGTATAATTATATATAGATTCGCAAAACAACTTGTATATTTTTGTTTTCAACATTTTTTTTGACTTGTCATTCAAATCGTTCTGCATATTTTTGTTGTTGAAACTAAAATCAAGATTCTCTGTTGATAAATCCCATTCAAGTATGCTTCCAACTTCTTTCATGAAATGTTGAAAAATATTTTTATGGATTTCGCAATTTTGTTCTACCATTTTTTCCATAAAAACACTGAAGGTTGTTTCTAGTGGTATTGTTATATGATCTAGTCCGGATTTATAATCTCTTGTATTCCATTGGTTGTTATTGAAAATCTCTAGAAAGTTGTCCTTTTTATTCAGTTTTCTAATGTTATGATTTTCCGGATGTTCAGGATCAAAATGCTTCTTTGCTATTAAATTACATATACCATCTGCTTTATCTTCAATACATTTATTCATAAATTGTATAAAGTCAGGATGTTCTGTGAAATAATCGAATTTTTCACTACCAAAGTTGTTTATAACTATATTTATAGTTTTATTTATCGTATTGTTGATAGTATTGTTATTTCCTATAGAATTTATTGGAACAGGTTTATTGTTATTATCATATAAAACCAAAGGACTTGGTTCGCATTTTTTTTCATGTTTATATCTTGCGCTTTCAGTATTAAATAGTCTATTGCATTTAGAACATTCTAAAATCGACGAAACTCCTCTACAACATTTAATATGGTTTAACAACCATTGTTTAGCACTAAATTGTTTGTTACATTTCTCACAAAAATATAGTTGTGTTTCCAATTCTTGTCGAATACATTTATTTTCAGTATTTCTGATATGCTTTTTTGTTTTCAAATGTTTATTATAGTTATATTTATTTTCTGTGGAATAATTACAAATTTTACAACAATGATCCGTTATCATAAATGATGTACTTTTTATTTCTTTATATCGAATTCCGGATTTTCTTGAAAAAATTCCGGATTTTCTTGAAGAAATTCAGGATTTTCTTGATAATATTTGATCATTTTTGAATAATTATATACATTGTTATGGTCTATTTTTATTAATAATTGTCATTTTCAAAAGTATAAAAAAAGTATAAAAAAAAGTATAAAAGGGAAATTTTATAAAAGGTTTTTCAAATTTTGTTTTCAAAAATAAATTTCATTTTCAAAAAAATATTTTGTTTGTTTTTCATTTGTTTTTTGTTTATTTTTTTAATGTAGAATTACAAAAATTCATTACCATAAATGATATATATTTTGGTTTCTTTACATCGAATTCAGGATTTTCTTGAAGAAATTCAGGATTTTCTTGAAGAAATTCAGGATTTTCTTGATAATTTATGATCATTTTTAAATCAACGAATACATTGTTATGGTCTATTTTGATCAATAATTGTCATTTTCAAAAGTATAAAAAAAGTATAAAAAAAAGTATAAAAGGGAAATTTTATAAAAAGATTTTCAAATTTTATTTTCAAAAATAAATTTCATTTTCAAAAATTGATTTCTCTTTTACTGGGTTTTTGTATTTTCAACATTCATTATGTGTTTTTTATTTTTACAACAATGATTCATTATCATAAATGATCTTCTTTTTATTTGTTTTATATAGAATTCAGGATTTTGCTAAGAAAATTCAGGATTTTGCTAAACGATTTTTCAATATGTTGAAATGTTAATAAGATTGTTATGATCTATTTTTATTAATAATTGTCATTTTCAAAAGTATAAAAAAAGTATAAAAAAAAGTATAAAAGGGAAATTTTATAAAAGGTTTTTCAAATTTTGTTTTCAAAAAATCCAAAAATGGATATATTTTTTGTTTTGTTTGTTTTTGTTTTATTTAGTTCTTTCTCCAGTCGGAAGCAAAGTTGACACAATCTTTCATAATGATTTCTACCATTTTCCTATCAACCTGGAATCGTTCATCTTCCATTATTTCACATATTTCATGCGAAGAATCTCCTAAACCAACTCTATGAAAATCTTGCAATAGAACAATAGATTTGTTGATACCATATCGACAAATAATTGTGTTTATCTGGTTTTGATCAAGTTTTTTTATGTAATCTGATATCCAATCTTCAATTGTTTCGAAAACACATATTGTAATGTCATCATTCATATGATCAGGAACTGAAGTGAAATCAAATCCCAAATATTCATTTTCTTTGATGAATTCGTTATATTGGTATTTAAATATAGCAATTTCATCTATATTTTGAATAGAAACTTCTGTGTAAATTCTATCTAAGATATCGGCGTTCAAATCAAGGAACATACTATCAGTGGTTATTACCTCTTTCTTGTGCTTACAATGTATGGGATTTGTCTTATCTCGTTGTCATTTTTTCGTAGATATAATTCCTTTTGATTTTTATTCCCTGTCACAAGAAAAGAGTACATGTTTATAGTTTAAAGTCAAATTTTTGAAAGTTTAAAAATATTTTGAAAAATACACAAACATGTACTCTTTATGCATTAAAAATATAATAGTAAAATAGTGAATATGGTTAAACAAAAGTTAACACAAAATTATTGGTTACCACTGATTGCATTTCTTTTAGGAGTGTTAATAATAGTTATTATCGGTCTTATAGTTGTAATATTAAATAATAAAAACACAACAGAATTAACATCAAATAAAAAGCAAGAAACTATTATAGTTGTTCCCAAAGAAAATCATCAGCACGTGGACGAAAGAGTACATCCACATAAACTACCCGAATACAATAAGACCGAATACCAACAAATAGGAATACTAACATCTAACGAATCTGATAAAGAACCTATTGTATTACCTTTGTTCAGTAGACGACTTCCAAACCACAAAGAACGATGGAATTATTATACTGCAACTGATAAAAATAATATGATGAGATTACCCATTGTTTTTGATAACCAGAACTGTGAAGATACCATAGGATGTCGCGAAATATACGATGGTGATAAATTGAATATAGAAATTTATCAAGGAAGAGTGTTTACAGCAACAATATATAAAATGGAAACACCTCAATACTTTGCAGACCAATATTAAAGATTTAGCATTTCTTCATACCAAATAAATTAAAACACCCTTTGTTTTTTATATCAGGACTTCTAGATGACACAGTCATATTCTTAGGACTTTTCGACATACTTCTTGATTTATATTTCGACTTGCCAATACTTGGAGAAACTCCAGGAGATAATGTTTTCTTAACCATTTTTGAAATATAATTATCATTTATGAAAATACGATAATTTATCATTTCTTGTAAAGTTTCAAAAGTTTCTCTCATAATATGATATACGTCTCTGTCTGACAATTTTTCTTTGAATTCAAGTGACGAGTATTTTGCAGTTATTGATGATAATAATTCCCATAATTTATCATAATCATAAGAATTTCCTGCACCACGAATAGATTGTTTCGATCTATAAATCTTTCCTTTTAATTGCGAAATCTTTTTAATTTTTTCATCGTAAATTGATTTCAAATTTTTATATTTTTCAATGAATACAAACCGCATTTCAATAAGATCTTTTATTTCATATCTAAATTTGACATAAAGATCTTTTTTATTTATGGAAGAATGTAGTTTTGTTATTGTTTGTTGTATTTTTTGGTATTTATTAGATATATCATTAAGAAATGTTTTTGCAAGATCAATATGTTGTTTCTTATTGTTTATTGTTTTTTCAACATTGTTTAATCTTGTGACATAGGTCTGTAAATCGCGATAAGATTTGTTAGTTGACATTCGTATCCCTATTAAAAAAGTATATAAAAATTATATCAATTGTATGATCAATATGTCAGAATATATTTGACACGAAGACAATAGTATTTTGGTTGCAGGAGTCGATGAATCTAATAGAGGAGGTCTAATTTACGATGTTGTTGCTGCTTGTGTAGTACTTCCCACAGTATTTGAAGATGAAAAATATAAAGAAATAAAAGATTCGAAGAAATTGTCTACAAAAAAAAGAAGAGAATTGTCGGAATATATAAAACAAAACGCTATAACTTATGGTATAGGCACTGCTTCACCTGAAGAAATCGATGATACTAATATACTGAAAGCAACAATGAGAGCGATGAATCGCGCTATCAATGAAGCATATAAAAAACATTCTTTTAACAAACTTTTGATTGATGGTACACATTTTAATGGTTTTGTTCCGCCCGGAGTTGATTCAGAACCTATTGAATATGAATGTATTGTGAAAGGAGACAATAAATTTTTAAATATAGCAGCAGCATCGATTTTGGCAAAAGATCACCATGATACTTCATTTTTACAACTTATATCAGACCATCCAGAATTAGAAAAATATGATCTAAAAAATAATCAAGGATATGGTACTCCAAAACATCTTGAAGCAATCAAAAAATATGGAATAACAAGATTTCATAGGAAAACATTTGGACCATGTCAGTCTCAACCGATTACTTATTAAAATCTCATTTTGTAATCATTGTACAAATCTATACAATGATAAATATCAGGGTATGTAATATTTTTATATAACTTATTTAATTTGTGAATAGGTTCTTCGTTTTCAAATGTATGAGAGAAAATTATTGATTCTTTGAGATCATTTTCAACATATTGATTTTTCATTTGTTTTTGATCTTGTTTTAAAATCAACAATGCCATGTTTTTCATACAAAGTTCTTCAACAAAATTATTTTTCATGTAATTTTGAACAATAGTTACAAACCATTTTGTTTTTTTCTCAGATATTGGGAGAAAATGAACACCAATTATAAGATGATTTGTTTTTTTAAACGAAACTCTTGACCACGTAAATGCCGGAAATTCAAACATATGATAATTATTGGTTGATTTAGAATTTTTGTTTATTCTTTGCAAAATGCCATTTGAATGATAATCAAAAGACAAACCCATCTTTTTTTTGTCCTCGAAGTCGTGATTCATTATATTTTCTGGTTTTTTATTATTACCAAATCCAAACATACCAGAATGTACAAAGGTGGGATGCAGAATATCCATTGTATTATAAGCACTATCCTTCAAACTACAATCCATGTCAATTTCTATGAATGATTTTCTGTAATTTTCATTTTCATAAAAGGGGATGGAACTTGGTCTATATGTATTCGGTAGATAAGACCAAAATATCTTTCCTTGATGTTCAAGAGTAATGCCCACACTATCTTTATCTTGATAGTTTAAACCATGATAAGGACAAACAAGACAACCGTCTTTAATACTACCTTCGTCAAAAGATGAACCCATATGTTTACATATATTAAAAGAAGTATGAAGTTTATCTTTCTTATCTTTCCATGTGACCAATGGTAATTCTCCAACTTTGCTTATGTATGGTTTATTGAAATCTATATGTTTAACTAAACCTAAACAATTCCAATTATTAAACAATGGATTGATATTGTGATGTATGACATATGCGCTTGTATTTGCTAGAAACAACAAAAATAAGAATATATTCATTTTTAATTAATATATCAAAATATTCTTAAATATGTTATTTTTGTTATGACATGTCGTATTATATTTTTCTAATCCATTTAAAATCTTTTTTCAAATCATCGGATGGTTTTTCGAGAATAATCATAGGATCTCCTTTGATATTTTTCATAAATGTTTCCATATCTTTCAATTTAATTTTTCCATCAAAAATATTGTCGTGTGTGTCGACACGCGATCCTTGGTCTTTTTTGCTATTATTAAAGTGTACAACAAGAATATCCTTCTCGTTTGATTGACAAATCAATGAATAATAATCATTGATATCATAACCAGACGACCAAATATGTGCGGTATCGAGACACATACCCAAGTGCTTTTTCTCTGATACAGAAAAGTCATTGAAGAATTGAATGAAATCATCAACATTCGTCAATAACTCTGTCCCTGCTCCCGCAGGAGTCTCAATAATTAATTTTGATTTCATTTGTTTTTCTTTCATTTGTGAAATTATATACTTAATTGTATTAGACATTTGTTTTACACCATTTTCATGTGTTTGAGTAGTATATTTTCCAACATGAACAACCACACCAATTGAACCAATTATATCAGATACTTCAAGTTCTCCAAGTAACAGTTTAACCCAGTAACAATCTTTAAGATCAAGAACTCTTTTTCCATCTTTTGGTTCTTTTGCCAAGTTGACTGTATAGGAAGAGTGTATGACTGTAGAACATTTATTTGTCGTACAAAGTTTTTGAAAATCATCAGATATCATATGATATGAATCAAGATTGGGAGTTTGTGTGCTTCTAGGATTAGAGGCAAACAATTGTAAAGCATTTCCACCATTTTTTGTTATAACATCGAGTGTTTTCAATAAATTAGTTTCTTTCTTTACGTGTGCACCAACATACGTAGGAGACATCCTATATATTATGGTATAAATATAAATCACTTATCATTTTTTATCATTTTTATTTTTTTTAACAACAGGTTTTTTCTTCATATCTGTTGAATTTGATTTTTTTTTCATTTTATCATTTGTTTTTTTACCTTTTCCTCCACCACTTATTGTTTTACCTAAAACACCATCCATTGATTATTTCTATAAAATCTTAATATTTTATTTTTGTAAAATACATGAAGATTGATCATATGTTTTTGGCATATAACTATGAAATTGATTTTCAGAATCTATGAACACTTCGCGTTGTAATCTTTTTGAATATTTGAACACAACTCTAGAAATTTGATCTGGCGATAGAAGGGTTACTAGTAGAGTTTGGATAGGAGCATCTCCATATCTATAATAAAATATTCCACCATTTTCATCTATTTTATCAATGAGTTCCTTCACATTTTCTTGTTTCCAAAATTCAGTCGAAGTAGCAAAAAAGTTATTGTAATACATTAAAGGCATTTCTGTTTTGAAATCTGTTTGTGTATAAGATTTGTCATTTACAATTTCGTAAACCTTTTTGAATTTACTAAAAACCTCATTATTATCTGGTAATTTTGAATCAACAAACAACCCTTTTTCAATTGTTTCTAGTTTGTCTGGAAATAGTTTTTTAAACATATCTTTCATACCATAATTGCATAAACCACAATCAACGTGTAAAATATTTGAAACATACACAAGATTTTTATTTACCATTGTTTCAAATATGTCTTTTTGAATATTTTCTTCAATAAGACTATCGTCATCTAGTCTCATTACATAATCAAAACCTTTTGTGTATTTAATAAAGTGTTTTACCCAAAAGTAACACATTTGTCTATATCTAATTGATCTCCAATATGGAACAGGTTGAATTGCTACAATTTCTTTCAATTTATCCATACTTATATGTGACGGAACAACAAAGTCATTTTCGTCAATTTCTTTGAACGAAATTAGACTTCTACAAGATTCTCTAACACTTTGAATTATTTCTTGTTTTGATTTTTCGTCATAGTCTTTTTCGTGTAAAATTATAACAGGATATTTGAACTTGGAATTAAAATGTCGAAATAAGAAATATAAAGATGTTTTCAGATATGTTTTTCTTTCAGTTGTGTTTTGTGTAAGAATAAAAATTCCTGCTTTAATTGTCATCTAGTTAATATCTTAGACATTACTAATCTTTATATCATATAAATAATATAAATTGTTACATTTGAGATGGTTTTGGGGGAATGATAGCAGATATATCTTGGATTTTATCCAAATTGTAGTCTTCAATATTGCATTGATCAAGTTGTTTCGATATATCATGAAATTTACGTTCACTATCTTGTGTTCTTTTCGATGACATTTGTAAAAGTTTAATATATTCTAATTTTTCTTTCATTATAACATCAAGACCAGATAAATAATAGGTTATGAATTTCTTAAAATCTACAATATCTTCCTTTTTTAATGGTTTTTTGTAATATGCGAACCCGTACAATATACAGTCTAATTCGGGTGATTTATTAATAATAACAGGAGTAGATCCAAGTGTGATTTCTTCAATTTTATCAGGAGTATGAGAAAATTCCCTATTATCTATAAATACGTTGACTTTTGTACCATCATATATCAAAGTTATTGTGTGTATAATATCATTAATTATTGAGTTCTTGTCAATGTTTTTGATAGTAAAAGAATTTGATCCAACTGTTACAATAAAGTTGATTTCTGTATTACTTGCTCTTGATATACTTATTGCAATTGCATGTGGAACAAAAGAATGTGTATCGTTTGTTCTAGTGTTACAAAGCATTTCAAAAATTGTACATTTTTTTGTTACACTAGAAATTTTCATCATAAATATAACTGAAAATTCTGTTAATTTAAATGTTTTTTCATCATTGGCAAAATATAATGCAGTTGGACCTATTAAACTTGTATGAGACAAGTCTGCTCCTTTTGAATATGGTAATAGTTCGTCGTTTTTAAAAGAAATTGGATTGCTCAAAGCAAAGTACGTACCTTTATTAAAGTCTGTCTTTAATATTTGGGAAATATTCAGGAAATTATCATACCATTTCAATTCATTGTTCGAAATATTTTCCTGGTTATTAATTGTAGATAAAAACATAAATACTGATTCTTCTTGAGGAAATTGCGGAACATCTTGATCAAATATTTCTTCGAGTGTTTTTTTTTGTGTATCAGATAAGATTATTTCTTCATCTCCATTCGAAAAATTAATATTATTCATATTATTTGTAATATTTGTATTACCTCCTGTGTTATTCATATCGTCTGTATCATTTGTATACATTTCATAAATAATTTTTTTTCGTTGTGGTATTGAATATGACAATATGTATATACTCAAAGTCATAAAAAACGCTAGTAAGAACGAAAGAAGACGAACAAAGGGTTTCATTCTTGTGCTATATCTAATATAAAATTATATAAAGATTTTGATAATCTGTTTCAATAGAGTTGTTCAAAATGAGT
>Ga0255755_1000834_pt1 | contig 30648 bp, 47 predicted proteins | sample 011ome_18_FD_179955 | JGI IMG/M metagenome (GOLD analysis project Ga0255755, IMG submission 179955) | Coastal salt marsh microbial communities from the Groves Creek Marsh, Skidaway Island, Georgia - 011501BT metaG (version 2) | ecosystem: Environmental > Aquatic > Marine > Intertidal zone > Salt... | reverse complement strand
TTGAACGAAAACTTTAAATAAATTGTTCACTGTGAACAAAATACAAGTAAAAACAACAAGGACAAACAATGCAAACTTATCACTCATTAATCAAATCTGATACTTTACTAGATAATAATAGTTGCACGGTGGTGGCATCGTCACTAGCCTTTGACCAACCATATGAAAGTATGTTATTACACTACGACAAGCAAGGCAGAAAGCGGGGGCGTGGTGTTGAGACTAGTAAAGTTAAACAAATTAATCTAGAATTAGCAAAGAAGTATAACTATAAATCACAGGTATTCAATAGAAAGCAAGTTAGAGAATTAGCAGGGGGTAAAACTATGACTGTAAACAATTGCACAAAATACCTAGACCATACAAAGAATTATATTATAGGGGTAAGGGGTCATAGTGTAGCAATGGTTGAAGGGGATATTCAAGATTATACCGAAGGCAGTAAAAGACCTATCCTAAGCCTAATTGAGTTGACAATACCGAAGGATAAACGTACTACTTGTACTGATGGGGAATTAGACCACCTATTCGGCAAAGAAAAGAAAATTGTTCACAGTGAACAAAATATCAAAGAGTTAGAACAACTACTTGAACAAGCAAGACAACTACTAAAATAATAAGGGATAAATGACAATGCAAGACTTTAAAACTGAAAACTTTACAATTACTTTATACTCAACTGACCGAGGATATTTTGAACATAACCGATTAGGCGAGGATTTAGGCGGTGGCTTATGGTTTGATGGGGATAACTTAACTGATTATGATGGTGTTTACGAGTTGCCTAGTGAAATAAATCAATGGCTACGTGAAAATGATTATACATTCCTTGATTATGATGGTGTTAATCAACTAGACGAGAATGCATAATGGAAGATTTTATAATGAAAATAGGTGGTGGATTAATAGTATTTGGCTTTGTTGTTATGTTTAGTTACGCATTGACAGAGTTTATGTTACTAGGGATTTAAATTGTTCACAGTGAACAAAATATAAAAGTAAAAACAAAAGGAGAAATTAAAAATGAATATTATAAATAATTTAGAGCATAGTGAGTTCTTTGATGATAATGGTTGGTACAAAGATAAACCTATGACATTAAAGAGTGCCGAAGAGCTAGTAGGGGGGTTATCGAAAGGTAGCAAAATGGTAGTACCTAGCACAGGATTTAATACTGATACTTGTATTACAGGTAGTAAGTTAATGAAATGTGAGGGCAGTGTTTGCACTGATTGTTATGCTGACAAAGGACACGCCAAAACATTTGATTATGTAGTAAGACCTGCTAGAGATAGGCGACTAAAAGCCCTTAAAAACAAGGGTTGGGTAGATGCGTGGGTATATCTCTTAAACAATAAGAAAATATATCAAAAGCATAAGATTATGAGATGGCAAGATAGCGGGGATTTGCAAAGCGAGGAACACCTAGATAATATTGTAGAAGTAGCACGTAGAACGCCTGACATACAGCATTGGTTGCCTACTAAAGAGTCATTTGTTAAACGTAGGGATGATTATCCTAGTAACCTAGTGATTAGATTAAGTGGTAGTTTTATCGATGGAAATGCCCCTAAATTTAATCATACTTCTACTGTCTCTACTGATACAGACAAAGTAACTTGTTATGCTAGTTTACCTAAAGATAATAAACTATGGCACGATGGCTGTGGCGAGTGTAGAAAGTGTTGGGATAGTAGTATCGATAACGTATGCTATTACAAACATTAAATTGTTCACAGTGAACAAAATATAAGTAAAAACAAATAATAATAACGGAGAAATAAAAATGGAAATCAAAATTAAAACTAATAGTTGGTCAGAAACAAACGCTGTATATGATTTAGCAAGAGGCGTATATCATCACTTAGATAAAGATGATGGCGAGATTGATATTACTTATGAAAATAATATACTTGATGATGACTATGATAGCTATGTACTGATAAATATAACTAAAACAACATACACAAGTATTGTCAAACTAAATACTCTTATGGATTTGGTTAAAAAATTTACAAAAGTAGAGGTATAGATATGTGCGAGTATGAAGGATTAGCAGAGATAAGTGATTGTTGCGGTGCTGAGATTATCTATACAGATATTTGCAGTGAGTGTAAAGAACATTGTGAGGCTCACGAGTGGGACGATGATGACCTAACGCCCGAGGAAATGAATGCAGAACTAAGACAATTAGGATTTTAATTAATTGTTCACAGTGAACAAAATATAAGGAGAAATGAAGATGACATATAACGTATATAGCTCTATGCTAGGTGGATACCTTGCAATGGGATTTGAAACAAAAGAAGAGGCTCAATCATACATCGAGAATTATCATTGTAAGATTGAGAAGACTAGAATGAGTGTAATCGCAGGAAGAGAGGAGTTTATAGAACAAGAGGATGATTATGAATCGGAAGACCAAACAGACTCACTTTACTATCAATCGCAAGAAGATTATTATAATTTATAAGGAGAAATGAAAATGAGTGAGAAATTTACAGATGTAGGCGAGTTTTTGAACGGGCTCTTAACGGTCTACACTTACAACTATATTGATGCAGAACAAGTCTTAGAGATTACTAGAGATAATAGTATATCTGATGAGATAGTACTAGGCTTTATACATTACCTAGAGTTGGAAGGTTTTGAAGAATTTATGAGATTAATAAAGGAGAAATAAAAATGAGAACAAATAGCTTAAAGGATTTTATAAGCCTACTACAACAGCACTTAGATAATGGTGCTACTGAAATTGACACATACATTAACAGAGATGATGATAATTATGAGTCAAAGATGTGGGTGTTTACCAACTACGTGGACACAACACGATTAGAAATTGGAATGGAGGAAGTTAAAGATGAAGGTTAAACAAGTAATTAAACTATTAGAGGCAACCTATGAGCCTGATGATGAGCTAATGATTGATTGGGTAGATAAGTTTGTGTTTGATGATGCAACAAAAGAAGTATGGAGTATTGCTGTTGGTATGGTGGAAGGTGCGTATGCAAGTATGATTGATATGGATTATGTACAAGATGTAGTTAATGAAGCTACTGAAGAAGCATACCAAAGGAGTAGATAATATGGATAATTATATAGACCAAATAAATATACCTATCTCAGAGAATGACCTTGAAAAGTTTAAAGCCTTGGTGTATAGTAATGAGGAGTTTAGTTGGACATTTAAAACTGAGGATAGTGAGGAGCTAATAGAGATTAATTTTGTACAAGAAACAGAGGAGTAAATAATATGAACTTTAATAGAGATAGTAGATTTATGCAAGACAATAAACGCAGAAAGGTGTTGCGTGAAATGAAATTAATAGAGGGGAAACCTATGAGTTACGAGAAATTCCTAAGAGATTACCTTAGAAGTATGGCATTTACTTATCACGTTAGTGGTTGTAGTGCTAAGAAGTACAGACGTATTATGGATATGTGTGAGTCAATGGCATTGAACCAATGGAATCAATTGCCGAGCATCAAGGAGGCAGTATGACTACTTTAAAGAAGCATTTATTAGATGATGGTACATACATAACATCTGTTGAACTTGCGGAGCAAACAGGACTATCCTTACAAGCCTCAAGGGTACGCCTAGCCCGTACCAATAACAGGGAAAGGTTATTTCAGCCTTTAGGTTTTGGTACAAGTAACAAAGGTAAGTTTAAAAGCTATACCCTTAGCGATGGAAGTGTTTGGACAATCCCTCAAATAGTAGAGGAAACAGGGTGTCTTAGGGCTACTATAGGTGCTAGATTACATAAAACATTAGATGTTGACTATGTGTTGCATAAGAAACGTGTTATAGTAGACAAAGAAGCCGAGGAAATTGAAGCTAATATTAAAGAGAGAATGTTCTTTGATGTTGACGGGTTTTGGTCTTTATTTAATAGGTACGTATAAATTGTTCACAGTGAACAAAATTACAATTAGGGAGAAATTGAAATGAGTAGAATTACAGATTATATATTAGAAGAAGTAGAAGAAGGTAGGTTGGAGTATATAGAGGGAAAAGGGTATGTTGTACCTTCTATTGATTTTGAAGATGACTTTGTACTTGAACGTGAGAGATGGATTACAGAGCAGTTTATAGCTAGTTTAGAGGAGATAGAATAGTGGACTTAGAAGAAGAACAGAAACGATTAGAAGACCTACAACTAACTGAAGCACGTTCAAAGGTTATTAATAACTACCTAACACTAGTAGATAGTGATAAGGGTAATGTTACTGCTGAAGGAATTGCCTTACAGAAGCTAGGTGTAGACCGCTTGGTAGTAGTTATTAAAGAATACTTTGCATCAATCCTTAGAGGTAAAGCTAGTACAAAGAGAAAACCTTTACTTCATTATAAAGGAAGAGAGGAAGTACTTGCATTTATAATCATATCTAGTACTATAACTAGTGTTATGAAACGCCCTGCCTCAACACAGCAATTAATAGGTCTGCTTATGAGGACTTTAAAGAATGATATATTACTTGAAACCTTTAAAGAACAAGAGCCTAAGTTGTTTGCCTATATTGAATATGAATATAAGAAGAGAGGGCAGGACTATGTTAATTCTAGGAAGAAACGACTAGCACAGTTGTTAGCTGAAGAGGAAGTAGAGGAAATACCGATAGAGTCAGGTGTTGTTCTATTTGATTTACTTATTAAAGCTAACCTAGGATTGTTTGAGAAATTTAAGAGGCACACTGATAACACTAAGAAGGCACGTAAATCACCTCTCTACTACTATAAGTTAACAGATGAAGCTGAGAAGGTTGTTGGAGGAATACAGGAATTTTTAACTGAATTATCAATCACTTACAAGCCTTTAGTAATTGAGCCGAGAGAGTGGGACGAAGGTACTTGTGGTGGTTACTATCATTCAGATTGTAAAGGGTTTATTAAACTTAAGAATAGTAAACAGCGTGGAATATATCGCGACCTAATAGAAGAAGGACTAGACCTAAGAAGATTATATAATGTCGTTAATAAGATACAAGCCACCTCTTGGAGGATTAACACTTGGTTGTTTGATGTGGTTGAGAATATACTAGAGAATAACATTACCGACTACTCTAAGCCAAAGGATAATCCTAAGTGTATTGCAGGACTACCTTATCAAGAGTTTGTTAAAGTAGATGACCTAGTAAAGCCCGAGCAATTTGGTGAGGTATTTAAAGATGAAAGGGGCTTCACAAGACACGAGAACAGAGCTGACTACACAGCCTACTACAAACGAAGAGAGGAAGTATTGGCGAAGTTAGAAGCAAATAACAGCAGAAGGATTATATATGCTGTTGCTTTCGATATTGCTAAACAATTTAAGAAGTATGATAAATTCTACTTCTCATATAAAGCAGACTTCAGAGGTAGGTTATACCCAGTACAACAAGTATTTAATCCACAGGCAACAAGTAATGTTAAAGCCTTGATGGAGTTTGCAGATGGAGTAGAACCAACGGAAGAAGGTATTTATTGGTTGAAGGTAGCACTTGCTAATGCTAGGGGTTATGACAAACTAACATATGATGAGAGAGTAGAGTATGTAGATGAGAACTTAAACGATATACTGAGATGTTCTGAGAGTCCATTAGAGATGACTTCTTTCTGGACTGAGGCAGATGAACCACTAATGTTTTTAAGTGGCTGTAAGGCACTCTCAGATGCGTTAGAGGGTAAGTTAGTACATTATCCTGTACCACTTGATGCTACTTGTAGTGGTATTCAGATTTATTCTGGGTTATTAATGGATGAGGAAGGAGCAAGAGCAGTAAATGTAATTAATAACGATACAGGTAGACCTGCTGATATCTATAAGGAAGTAGCTGATGTAGTAGAACGCAGACTAATGAGTGGGGATTATCCTAAAGAGTTTACGTTCACAGATTCCGAGGGTAATTTTACCGAGGTTAAAACATACGTAGAAGCTAATGGTCTTAAAGGTAAAATAGATAGGAAGAAGACTAAGCGTAATGTTATGACACAACCATACTCAGTAACACAAAGAGGTATGTACGACCAACTGAGAGAGTTGTTTGATGAGGCACAGGACGATGGTAAAGAGTTTTGGAAAGGTGAGAAGTGGGTAAGTATTAAGTTACTAACACATCTAAACACACAAGCTATCTATGAGGTTGTTAAGGGTGCTATCGTAGGACAGGAGTATATTAAAGAAATAACCAAACACTTTAATCTATCTAATAAACCATTAGTATGGAAGACACCTATATTTAATTTCCCTGTTATACAAGCTAGTCAGAAGAGAAAGAAGAAGCAAATAATGACACAAGCAGGTTATTTACGCTTCTCATACTTAACTGATAACATAGATAGTAGGAAGCAGTCTAGCTCTATTGCCCCTAACTTCATTCACTCACTGGATGCTACTCTTATGATGTTAACAGTAGAGAGGTTAGCGACTGACTATGATGTTACTAGCTTTGCTTTAATACACGATAGTTTTGCTGTTCCTTGTACAGAAGTAGAACACCTAAACAATGCAGTACGTGATAGTTATGTTGAGTTGTTTATGAGTGAGCCTCTAGCTGAGTGGTATGAGCAGTTACAAGCTAAGCTACCTAATGTAAAAATAAAACATCCAGATGAAGTAATGTTGTATACATTAAATATTCAAGATGTTTGGGAAAGCAACTACATATTTAGTTGACAAACTATGAAAAGTGTGAATGAGAAGTTTAATAACATACTTATATACAGAGATACAAACCCCTATATAATATATTAAAAATATAGAACAGAAACAAGTAAGAACTACTACTACTAAGAAACATTAATAGAAGTAGTAGTAATAAACAGAAGTAAGCAATATGTGTTATATTTATTAAATATAGTATATATAGTTAGAGTAATTAGATTTTGGGTTCTTTCATTGCCCTCCTCCCTTTTAGTTACTCTACCTATATGTTCTTATGTTAGAATATATAACGGCAATCAAGCCACAAGTAAAATAAAAGGAGACTGAAAATGTCAAATACAAAAGTAAAAGCAGTAGTAACACCAACAGGTAACGCATTATGGGCTAAAGTAACTGAGCCTCAAGCTAATAAATTTAATCCAGTACTTATGTTTAGTATGAGTATTATATTTAAGCCTGAGGAAGTAACAGAGTTTAAAGCTAGTATGCAGACACTACTAGATAACTACTATGATGAGGTGTTTGCTGAGCTTAAGCCTCAGAAGCAGAAGTCATTAGTTAAAGCTGACCTATTCCGTGAAGCAGAAGACAAGGACGGTAATCTAACAGGTGAGTTAGAGTTAAGAACAAAGCAGTTTGCTCTAGACTATAATAAAGAACCTCAGATTATGCCTATCGTAGATAGCACAGGTAAAGACATTACCGAAGGTTGTCCATTAGTTGGTAACGGTAGCCGAGTTAGAGCTAAGGTATTCCCTAAGCTGTATCATATGGCTTCTACTAACACAGTAGGTATTAGCTTCAGATTGAATGCTGTACAGATTATTGATTTGATTGAGTACGGCAAAGCTTCTAGTGGGTTTGAAGCAGTAGATGGTGGTTATGTTGCACCTGCTACTGTTACAGCTACTGAGTCAGTTTTCGCTGACGATGACCTAGACTTCTAGTGAGACATTCGGAACAAGATGATGGTGAGCTAATAAAGGCTCATCTACCCTGTCCCGATTGTGGTTCAACTGATGCTTTAAGTGAATATACAAATAACACCTATTGTTTCAGTTGTGCTAAATCTACTTATACAGGCGAAAGAAAACAAAAAGTAACTACAAACACAAGGAGAAATACAATGAGAGACGAATTATTACACGGTGAATACCTAGATGTTAAAGGACGAGGACTTAGTGCTAAGACCTGTCGTAAATATGGTTATCACCTAGCAGAGATTGATGGGAGTCCTGCATACTTAGCTAACTACTATGACGACCAAAACAACTTGGTTGGACAGAAGGTTAGATTTAAAGATAAATCATTCAGAGCAATAGGAACTGTAAACCCTAGTGTTATGTTTGGTAAGCAGTTGTTCAGAGACAAGGGGCGACAGGTAATTATTACTGAGGGGGAGGTTGATGCTCTATCAGTAGCAGAAGCATTCGATGCCAAGTACCCTGTTGTATCGTTACCTAATGGTGCACAGTCTGCGGCAACTGTGATTAAGAAGAACCTAGAGTGGTTAGAAGGCTTTAATAATATTGTATTATGGTTTGATAACGACCAAGCAGGTAAGGATGCTGTAGAAGCAGTTATGCCTCTCCTAAGCCCAGGTAAGGTTAAGGTTATATCTACTCAATACAAAGATGCTAACGAGATGCTAGTGGCAGAAGGTAAAGCAGCAGTTGTTAACGCTACTTACGATGCTAAGGAATGGAGACCAGATGGTATTCTTAATGGCTCTGAGTTATGGGACAAGTACAAAGAGAAATCAGTATTTGAAACAAGTGCCTACCCCTATCCTAAGATGGATAATATGTTTAAGGGTCTACGTAAAGGAGAGATTGTTACCTTTACAGCAGGTTCGGGTATGGGTAAGTCTACTGTAGTAAGAGAGATTGCTTACGACTTGATGCTACGACAAAAACAGAAGATTGGTTATATTGCTTTAGAAGAGAATTGGAGAACCACTCTGACTAAGTTCCTAGGTATGTATAGTAACAAACCTTTGTTCTTTGATAATGAGCTTACTGATAAGGAAGAGAAGGAAGCGTGGGAAGAAACCATCGGCAAAGATAGACTATACCTCTATGACCACTTTGGCTCAATGGAGACTGAAAACCTAATGTCTAAGATTAGGGTTATGATACATAACTGTGGTGTAGACTTCATCATACTAGACCATATCTCTATTGTTATATCAGGTATGGAAGGGGGTGATGAGCGTAGAGCTATTGATAACTTAATGACTATGTTACGTTCGGTAGTTGAAGAAACTAATGTAGGTATGTTATTAATCAGCCATCTAAGACGTGCTAGTGGTGATAAAGGACACGAGGACGGTGCTCAGATTACATTATCTCAGCTACGTGGTTCAGGTGCTATTGCTCAGTTATCTGATGGTGTTGTAGGCTTAGAGAGAGATGCTCAATCGACTACCTCTGGCGATAACATAGGTATCCGTATCCTTAAGAATAGGTTTGGCGGTATGTTAGGACGAGCAGATACTTTAAACTACGACCACAAGACAGGTAGAATTTCCCACATCGAAGAAGAAGAGGAGTTTGATGATGTCGACAGCGATTTTTGACTTAGAAACTAATGGCTTACTTGATGAGGTGCATACTATCCATTGTATGGTTATATATGCTGTAGAGGAACAACACTTCTATTCCTTTAAACCTTGGCAGATACGACAAGGACTTGAAATATTAAGTAAGTTTGATACTCTAGTTGGTCATAATATCATTGGGTACGACATACCAGTGATACGTAAACTATACCCAAACATATCATTAAGTGATACGGTTGTCGATACTCTTATCCTGAGTAAGTTAGCCTACTACAATATGCATACAATGGATGAATGTAGGAACATAAGTCCACGTCTTAAAGGTAGACATTCTTTAAAGGCTTGGGGTGCACGTCTTGATTTCTACAAAGGTGATTATGGTGAACAAGAGGATGCTTGGGATTCCTACAATGAGGATATGCTTATCTACTGTAAGCAAGATGTTAAACTGACTTACAAAGTATGGAAGAAGCTACTTACTAAGGAATGGGTGCCTGATGAAGCCTTACGCATTGAGCAAGAGTTTGCTAAGGTAATAACTGAACAAACTATTACTGGATGGTTGTTTGATGTAGATAAGGCTCAGAAGCTACACGTTGAGTTAATGAGAGACAAGGAAGAGATTGAAAAGGAGTTGTATGAAACATTCAAACCTAAATATATTTACAAAGGCGAGAAGAACTATGCAAGAGTTCCATTCAATAGACTAGGTGTAGCTCATTGGAAGAACAGCTCTGTTGAATACACCCCGTTCAACCCTGCTTCTAGACAACATATTGCTCTTTGGTTAGGGGACTTATATGGGTGGAAGCCTAAGATGTCTGAGAAGGGTAACCCAATTGTAGATAGCAATGTGCTTAGTAAGTTAAAGTGGAACGAAGCTAAGTTACTTGTCAGGTTCTTTGATATAAACAAGCTAATTGGTATGGTAGCTGAGGGTAACAATGCTTGGTTAAAACTAGTAGGTGGTGATGATAGGATACACGGTCAGCTAGATACACTAGGAGCAGTAACAGGACGATGTACTCATCGTAAGCCTAATATAGCACAGACTCCTAGTAGCCGTGCATTCAGAGGTAAGGAATGCCGAGAGTTATTCAAAGCTAAGAAGGGCTATCGCATTGTAGGTGTTGATGCTAGTGGACTAGAGCTTAGGATGTTAGCTCACTATATGGCTAAGTGGGATAAAGGAAGCTATGGTAAGCAGGTGTTAGAGGATGACATACACCGTGTTAATGGTATAGCCGCTGGTCTTATGCAAGAGGACTGGGTAAAAGGTAGTCCTGAATATGAGAAAGGAAGAGGACAAGCTAAAACCTTTATCTATGCATTCTTATATGGTGCAGGTGATGGTAAGATTGGTTCTATTGTTGGTGGTAAGGCTAAGGAAGGTAAGGCACTTAAGGCTAAGTTCTTTAAGACACTACCTGCCTTAGAGAAGCTGATTAACTCTGTTACTAAGAGTGCTGAGAAAGGGTACATCACTGGTCTTACAGGACGTAGGTTATATATACGAAGCCCACACGCTGCTTTAAACACACTACTACAGTCAGCAGGTGCGTATGTTATGAAATACTATACTGTTGCATTGTATAACAACCTTAAAGAATATGATGCTACAATGGTAGGTAATATCCACGATGAAGTACAGATGGAAGTGTTAGAATCTCAAGTAGATGAAGTTAAGAAAATAGCGGAGGCTTCATTTGCTGAAGTTACTAGCCTTCTTAACTTTAGAATTAAACTTGAAGGAGAAGCACAAGATGGAGAAACTTGGTACAACACGCATTAAAGCGATACTACCTCTACCTCTTTACTGGAAAGGAAGAGGAAGTAAGAAACGGCAGTTGTTACTGTCTACTAATACTTGGTTACCTATGCATTACACACAGCGTAATAACATCAAGCAGAACTATCACGAGATAGTTAGAGAATGGTGTGAGCAGTTACCTAAGTTTAAAACACTTAGACCTGAATACACTCTTCACTTTAATAATAAGCGTAAGAAGGACATTGATAACTATACCGCTCCTCTTCATAAATTCCTTATGGATGCTATGGTTGAGTACGGTGTAATTAAAGATGATAACTACGAGTATGTTACTGGCTTCTCATCTGACTTTGGTGGAATAGAGGACGAGAATTACGCTGTTGTGGAGTTAGTAGGTGAGTACGAAGATAAGTATTGATGAAGCAATAGGAAGAGTAGCCACCACTAGTTTGGATGTTGATGATAGAATCATAGCTAGTATGATAACCACCTTGCATCTATTGAAGGATTTAGGATTTAACCACATAAGTAAAGGAGACAAGTATGACCAAGGACAACATAAACCCAAGTCACTATAAACAAGGAAACATAGAAGTAATAGATTTTATTCTAGACCAAAATTTAAATTACTTAGAGGGGAACGTGATTAAGTATGTGTCACGTTATAAGTATAAGAACGGACTAGAAGATTTAAAGAAAGCACAATGGTATCTGAATAAGATAATGTTGGAACTAACTAAACCAGAGGAAAACTAAAATGACGTATGATGAGTTTATAACAAAGGAAGGAGTATACCTACCGATAACAGGGTTCGAGGACTTAGTGTTTGATTACCTAGAGGCTCTCAATGAGGAAGGTGGTTATACTGTCCCAATAGAAGAGATTATGAATGCTATTTACACAGCACAAGAACTAATACCGCATCTGTCTGAGTTAAATCAAGACTATGTTTTAGACGGAAGTCTTCCTATTGGAGATTCAAGTGTCCATTAAGGTAATGAGGTTTACAGCACCTTGGTGTGAGCTGTGTGATGAGTATTTACCTATCTTCTCTAAGGTAATGGGCGACTATCCTGATGCACAAGTTAGCTCTTTTGACATCGAGACTGATGACGGTGTAGAGATGGCTAGTGACCACGGTATTCGAGGTGTCCCCACTACTATTATATTTAAGGAAGGTGAGTATAGTGTTAAAGTAGGGGTAGTACCTGAAGATGATTTAAGGGAGGCACTAAATGAATGAACAGGAACTACTAGCTCGTGTTGAAGAAGTATTCAAGTGGGGTATTACTAAGACGGAAAACACCTACTGCAGGTGGGATGCTGAAAGTGATTCTTATCTTGTCGAGTTAAAGGCAAGACGTGCTCACTACAACACACAGATAATTGAATATTGTAAGCTTGATGCTTTAATGGCAGAAGCAAGTAAGCAGGATAAAACTGTTATGTATATTGCTTCTACCCCTCGTATGATACTTGTCTTTGATATAACTAAACTTTGTAGTCAGAGTTATAACTTTAACTGGGAGAACAAACGACTTCCTGCTCATACCGATTTTGGCAAATGTAACTGGATAGATAAGAAGGTAGGATATATTGATAACAACAAAGCAGACTGGAGAATACCACTATGAAAGCACTAATTGATAGCGATAGCTTAATATATAAACACGCTTCTCTTAACCAAGAGGTAACCGAGTGGGATGAAGATACAACCACTATTACTACTGACTTACCTAAGGCAATTAAAGGTCTTGAAAGTAATATAGATGACATCATTGAAGCAGTAGATGCTGATGACTACCTCTGTGTATTATCACCTAAGAGAACCTTTAGGTATGACATACTTCCTTCTTATAAGGGCAACAGGAAAGCACCTAAGTACCCACTAGAGTTGTTAAAACCTCTTAGGGAATATGTTAGTAAACATATGAAAACACATACACCTTGTTATGTTGAGGCTGATGATTGGTGTGTTTGGAAGATGTATGCTGAGCCTGATGAGTGGATTTTATGTCATATCGATAAGGATTTAAATCAAGCAGTAGGAGCACACTATAACTATAGTAAACTTAATGCCTATAAGGTAGCTCAAGAAGAAGCAGATTATGTGTTTTATCTACAAACACTGACAGGTGATACTAGTGATGGATACAAAGGTTGTCCTGGAATTGGTCCAAAGAAGGCAGAGAAGATACTTCAAACCCTTGATTTGACCAATGAGAAACAAGTATGGGAAGCTATTGTAGAGACATATAAAGAGAAGGAACTAACACAAGATGATGCTCTTGTACAAGCAAGAGTAGCTAGGATGCTAAGACCTTCAGAATATAATGGTGATGATGTTATTAAATTATGGGGAAAGGAATATGAAGAGTGAATATTTAGGTATAACAATAGACCGTACTAGAGATAAGGCTATGTCTGACCAAGCTAGAGAGCTGGTTACAGGGTACTATTTAAGAGGTAAAGAGAAGAGTCCACAAGAAGCGTACGCCCGTGCTTGTGTTGCTTATAGTAATGGCGATAATGATTTAGCACAGAGGTTATACGATGCAGTATCTAACGATTGGTTTATGTTTAGCAGTCCTATCTTATCTAACGCCCCATTACAAGGAGAGCGGGTTACAGGACTTCCTATCAGCTGCTTTCTTTCTTATGTGCCTGATACTCTTGATGGACTTATTGCTCATCAAGATGAACTTGCTTGGCTTAGTGTAAAAGGGGGTGGAGTAGGGGGACATTGGGGGGATGTAAGACCTGTGAGTGATAAAGCTCCTGGTCCTATCCCATTCATTAAGGTAGCTGACTCAGCGATGACAGCTTATAAACAAGGTAAAACAAGGAAAGGTTCTTATGCAGCATACACAGACATCTCACATCCAGACGTTATGGAATTTATTAATATCAGAATGCCGACAGGGGGTGATGCCAACCGTAAATGCTTTAATATTAACAACGCTATTAATATTACTGATGCTTTTATGGATACCGTTCTTGCTGATGGCGACTGGGATTTGGTTGACCCTGCAACTAATACTACGCGTGAATCAATCAGAGCAAGAGAGCTATGGGAACGCCTTATCGAAGTACGTTTCAGAACTGGCGAACCTTATCTCAACTTCATTGACGAAGCTAATAGAAACTTACCTAAAGCATTAAAGGAGAAAGGACTTGAAATCAAAGGAAGCAACTTATGTAATGAAATTCACTTACCAACCAACGAGGATAGGACGGCAGTATGTTGCTTATCCTCCGTCAATCTTGAACATTTTGAAGCGTGGAAGGACACATCGCTAGTAGGTGACTTGATTGTTATGTTGGACAATGTACTACAACAGTTCATTGACAACGCACCTGATGAGATGTCTAAGGCTAGGTACTCAGCACAACAGGAACGTAGCCTAGGACTAGGTGCTATGGGATTCCACAGCTACCTACAGAAGAAGAGTATACCTTGGGAGTCTGCACTAGCTACAGGACAGAACCTTAAGATGTTTAACCATATAAAAGAACAAGCAGTTGAGACTACTAAAGCCTTAGCTGATACAAGAGGAGAGTACAAAGATGGATTGGGAACGAATAGAAGAAACAGTCACCTTCTCGCTATTGCTCCTAATGCTAATTCCAGTATCATTTGTGGTACTAGTGCTAGTATTGAGCCACTTAAGTCTAATGCTTTTACTCACAGGACTAGGGTTGGTGCTCACTTGGTTAAGAATCAATATCTATCAAAGGTACTTGAAGAACATAGGCTTCGGTTGGGTGAAGAGGAAGCTTGGTTAGATGACCAGTGGAGTAACATCATTCACCACGAAGGTAGTGTACAACAACTAGAGTACCTATCCGAATGGGAGAAGGATATATATAAGACAGCCTTTGAATTAGACCAACACTGGGTAGTAGAACATTCAGCAGGTAGACAACCTATGATTTGTCAAGGTCAGAGTGTTAACCTATTCTTTCCAGCAGGTAGTGATAAAGCGTACGTTAATAGCGTACACTTGAGTGCTTGGAAGAAGAAACTTAAGGGTTTGTATTACCTACGTACTGCTAGTGGTAGTAAGGGTGAACAGATTGGTAAGAAGGTTGAGCGTATTAAATTAGATAGCTTTAAGGAGGATGACGAGTGTTTATCTTGTCAAGGATAGTATGGGATTATTAGATTATAACAAAGCGTTCAAACCTTTCAGCCACGAATGGGCTGTTGAGTTAGCCGAGGAACACGAGAAGGCACACTGGGGTACTTGGGAAGTTAAGCTACAAGAAGATGTAGACCAGTGGAAACAAGGTAAGATTACAGATAAGGAGAAGAACCATATCACACAGATACTGAGGTTGTTTACTCAGTCTGATGTACAGGTAGCTTCTAACTACTCTGACTTATTCATACCTAAGTTCAAGAACAATGAGGTACGTATGATGCTACTCAGCTTTGCAGCTAGAGAAGTAACACACCAACAAGCTTATGCTTTGCTGAATGATACCTTAGGGTTTCCCGATAGTGAGTACGAAGCATTCCTTGAATACCAACAAATGGTAGATAAGGTAGAGTTTATGCAGGACAATGATGTATCTACACTACACGGTACAGCTAAGGCATTAGCACAGACCTGTGTCAATGAGGGTATGTCCTTGTTCTCTGCTTTCGCTATGCTTCTTAACTACCAAAGACAAGGTAAGATGAAGGGTATGTGTGAGGTAGTTGAGTGGTCAATTAAAGATGAGTCTCTACACGTGGTCGGGATGTCACGTTTGTTTAGAGCGTTCTGTAATGAACATCCTAGGGTAGTTAATGATGAGTTCAAAAAGGAAATATACGAAATGTTCAGAGTGGCGGTGTCCTTGGAGGATAAAGTTATTGATTTGGCATATGAGATGGGACCTGTGGAAGGTCTGGACAAAGGTGAAGTTAAAGCGTACATTAGACATTTGGCGGACAGGCGTTTAATTATGTTAGGACTTAAACCTAACTACGGTGTTAAAGATAATCCACTACCGTGGGTTGAATGGATTGTAGCTGGTGATTCCTTTAAGAATTTCTTTGAGGGTACAGTTACAGACTACAGTGCCGCAGGGATGACAGGAGACTGGGGATGGGAATAGGTTATAAAGACTGGCGTTGTAAACAGAAACTCCATACTAAAGAAGGATGGAGCTGTATGACTAATTGGATAGGAGATATCATTATGAATAATAAATGGAATGAGGAACACGATTGGAAGTGGCAGTGGATTGTAATAACTATTGTAACGATAGCTATTATATTCTTTACTAAGCCAAGTCAGGCTGATGTATATGACTTCCCGCCTAAGGATGTAGTTACTATGGATGTACTTAAAGCTGATGGACGGAGTGGTACATTCTTGTGTCCTGATGAGCGTTGGTGCTACATTAAATCACTAGAGTATGAGGCACGAGGTGCTGAACAGTATTGTGTATCACTAACTATGAAGCGTAATGGTAAGGTTGTTTGGTATAGGAGGTATCAATAATGTTAGGTGAAGTATTCGTAGGATTAGTATTCCTAGGTGCGGTATGGTTGTCATACTGGTGTGGTCGTACAGACTGTGAGAAAACTAATTGTTATAGAGGTGCTAAGGATGAGTGAACTAGAAGAATTACCATTAGACTACTGGGGTAGACAGAAGCTATTCAAAGAACGATTAGCTAAGATACAAGGTAAGGCTACTACTATCCCTGATTACCGTGAGATAGTAGATAGGTTAGCTGAGCTAGAGAGAGAACACGAGGTACTGGGTAGAAGGTATGATGAGCTAACTAAGATAATCCGTAAGCAGGGCAAGGACAGAGTAGATGAGTCGGAAGCTAATAGGTTCTTACGTAATTATGCTAGGGATTGGGATTAACAATAGGAGAATGAGATGTTTGACTATGAGAAGTATGAGAATATATTAAATAGACTAGACAAGCTAGAGGCGTATGATAAGTACGTTAACTTGACTGCACCTAAACACGGCAGTGATGAAGGTGATGAGTTCGTGCGTAAGGAATTGATTAGTGCTTATGATAGATGTGAGGAAAGAGATATGTTCTTCTTAGAGCATATCATTAAGATGTACTCTACCCCTACACAGTGGGAAGAGTTCTATGATAGTGCTGGGTTAAAACACCATTATGATTATTAAAGAGAAGGAAGCCAGTAAAGAAGGGTGTGACTTTGTTGTTGAAGATATAACTGAAGAGGAACAACACTACTTATTTAAGAAAGGTTTGTCTGCTCTAGTTAATGAGGCACGTAAGGGTAAGACACAGTTCATCGTAGTAGATAATGAACACCCAGTAGTTGATAGGTTAGAGGAGAAGCATAACGGAAACACACTAGAAATTAGTGATGAAGATAGTGATGCTCTAATACAGATAGGTATCACTCAGATACTGATTGACTTCATAGAGAAAGAGAAGGAAGAGGAAGGCTACTGGAAGAACCTTAAGCAGGCAGCTGAAGATAGCGGTGAAGCCTGGGATGAGGAACGTATCAACATCATCGCTCAGAATGGTAACAACGGAGAACATTACAACGAAATAGGAGAACCACCAGAATGATTTATGATTATATGTGCAACAAGTGTGAACACAAATACACAAGAAGTAATTCAATAGAACACCGTAACAAGAGTGGCAGGTGTCCTGAGTGTACTAGTTCCGATACTAAGAAGATTATGTCTACCCCTAGTTTTAAGACGTGTGGGGGCGGTCATTTACAGTCGAATGGAGAGGGTAAAGTTATTATTTAGTTTAATAACATACTTATATAATGGATAAATTACCAATAAATACTATTGACTTACTTAAGAAACTAGAAACAATGTTTCCAGACCGAATGGTTACTAAACATATGACTGATTTCGAGAGAGGAAAGAAAGCAGGAGTAATAGAATTACTTCGCTTATTACAGCAACTGAAGAATACAGGAGAATAATTATGGGCGGAATTTTTAAATCCCCTAAAGCACCTACACCACCACCACCTCAGGCACCGACAGCGGCACCTACTGATGAGGCTACTTTTAAGCCTGGTGATGAAGGTACTAAGAAACAGAAGAAACTTACAGCTGTTAAGAAGGGTAAGTCTCGTTTGGCTATCGCTACTACAACAGGTACTAAGTCAGGCGTATCTAAAGGATTTTAAGGAGTAAGGAATGGCAGAAGAACGCGTAACCACCCTTAAAGCTAGGTGGTCTAAACTAGAGGGCGATAAGTCAACAGTATTAGACAGGGCTAGGGACTGTGCTGCTCTTACTATTCCTTCTATGCTTACTAAGCAAGGACATCAAGAACAAGATGCATTAGCAACTCCATATCAATCACTTGGTTCTAGAGCTGTTAATCACTTAGCTAGTAAGCTACTACTTACACTACTTCCTCCTAACGCTCCTTTCTTTAGGTTAATGCCTAATGAAGCGGATATGCAGGAGTTAGACACACAACAGGAAGCACAGCTTGAAGAGGCACTTGCTAAATATGAGCGTGACCTATATACATATATTGAGAAGAAAGCATATAGAGTCCCTTTATTTGAGGCGTTAAAACTTCTAATTGGCACAGGTAATGCGTTACTTCGCCTTGAGGAAGAAGAACTTCGAGTATATAACCTTAATGAGTATGTTGTAAAACGTAATGCATTAGGTAAGATTGTAGAGGTTATTGTTAAAGAAACAGTACACCCTACTGATGTTCCTGAGCTTGAGCTTACTGATGAAGATACAGACTTATACACCACTGCCAAGATTATGGAAGATGGTAAGTATGAGATATATCAAGAAGTATTAGGTGAAGTAGTTCCAGGTTCTGAAGGCGTAGTTAAGGCAGAGGATAACCCTTTCCTTGCTTTACGTTGGACGGCTATTAATGGTGAAGACTATGGTAGAGGATTAGTAGAACAGTATTTAGGTGATTTACGTAGCCTAGAAGCTCTTAACCAAGGTATGGTTGAGGGTGCTGCCGCTAGTTCTAAGATTGTGTTCTTAGTAGACCCTACAGGTACTACAAGAGCAAGAGACTTATCTAAAGCAAGGTCAGGAGATTTTGTACAAGGTAAGATGACTGATGTTACTACTCTGCAAGTTCAGAAGGGTAGTGATATGCAGATACCTTATCAGTTAGCACAAGAAATCCAACATAGACTAGCTAGTGCATTCCTGTTAACACAGGGTGCTACTCGTAATGCTGAGCGTGTTACTGCCGAAGAGATTAGGTTAGTAGCGGGTGAGCTTGAAGATGCTTTAGGTGGTATTTACTCAATTCTTTCACAAGAATTACAGTTACCTCTTGTTAAGATTATCTTCAAGAATAGTAAGACACAGCTACCAGAAGGATTAGTAGAACCAGTTATTGTTACTGGATTAGAAGCATTAGGAAGAGGACACGACTACAACAAGTTAGTTATGTTTGCACAAACACTACAGCAGTTACTAGGACCTGAGATATTTGCACAGCACGCTAACGTAGATGCAGTGATAGGACGAGTAGCTACTTCTCTTGGTTTAGATTCCGAAGGAATTATTAAATCTCAAGAGCAACTTCAACAAGAACAGCAACAAGCTATGGAAGCACAAGCAGGTCAAGTTGGTTTAGATGCCGCTGCTCAATCGGGCGGAGCTGAAGCAGGTGCTGCTATAGCACAACAAATGGGGTAATGGCTTATGGGTGAGATTAGATACACAATCTACACTAACGAAACAATACAGGAGACTGACAATGAGCGAAGAAACAGTAAATCAAGCAAGCGAGGAAACACCTCAGCTAAACGAGCACGACCAAGCAATGGTGGACAGAGCAAACCAAAGCGAGGAGCTAACAAACCAAGAGCTAAGAAGTGATACAGAAAACGTACTTCTAGCAGGTAAATACAAAGATGTTTCAGAATTAGAGAAAGCATATAAAGAGCTACAATCTAAGATGGGACAGCAATCTTCAGATACACAAGAACCTATAGTAGACAACATTAATGAAACTGCGGAAGCAACGGATAATGCTGAACGCGTAGAGGAAAGTGTTGAAGGTGCTAAAGAAACAGTAGAGAGCAAAGGATTAGATTTCGATGGTCTCTACAACGAGTATGGCGAGAACGGTGAGCTATCTTCAGAGACGTATTCCAACCTTGAACAGGCAGGATTATCAAAGGAGGTGGTCGATTCTTACATACAGGGGCAAGAGGCTATTCAGCAACAACAAGTTAACGCACTTCAAAGTGAGGTTGGCGGAGAAGCTGCATACCAGGCTATGATTGAATGGGCTGGCTCGAACCTCTCGGAAAGTGAACAAGAAGCATTTAATGCTACTCTAGATAACGCAGAGAGTGCTAAGTTTGCAATCCAAGGGCTTAACGCTCGATATAAGGCTGCCAATCCTCAACTGATTGGTGGTAACCGTACAACAGGTTCTAGTAATAGTAGCCGTGGTTTCACTACTAAAAGTGATATGATGGAAGCTATGTCTAGTCCTAAGTACAAGACAGACCATACTTACAGAGCAGAAGTGCAACGTAAGCTTGCGATGTCGACATTCTTATAGTAAAACAAGTAAGTATAATTGCCTTGATGTTTCCCTCGAGGGGGAAGCGGAGAGATACCCTTTAGACACAACGTATTACTGTATAAAAATTTAACTTTAAACTTTATATAGGATATACCAAATGGCATATACAACTTCAAATCCGAACTTCGACTTCGGTGGCACAGCAGGTAACAAGGATTTAGCACTTAAGATTTTCTCAGGTGAAGTCCTTACCGCATTCTCTTCAAAGAATGTATTCTTACCTCTTGTTAATACACGTACAATCAACTCAGGTAAATCAGCACAGTTTCCAGTAATTGGTAACTTATCTGACTCATCGGATGTTAAGACACACACTCCTGGTGATGACGTAGTTCCTTCTAGCATCGGTTCTAACGAGCAAGTAATCACGATTGCTGCTCGTAAATACGCTTCAGTATTTGTGGACGATTATGAAGAGGCTATGTCTCATTACGAGACTCGTGGTCAATATTCAACTGAGATGGGTAATGTTCTAGCTAAGAAAGTAGACAAAGCAGTAATCACACAGTTAGATGCGTGTGCAGCAGCTACTCCTAAGATTGGACAACCAACAGTTAATGCTGACTTAGTATTAGGCGCAACTCCTACTGCAAACGCTATCGTAGAGGCAATCTTCGATGCAGCAGCAGGTATGGAAGGTAAGGACATCGCAGGTGATAAGGTATGTATCCTTAATCCTGAAGCTTACTTCAACCTAGTACAGTCTGATAAAGCTGTAAATCGTGATTGGACAAATGGTAATGGTGGTATTGATACAGGTAATGTATTCAAGATTGCTGGTATCCCAATTATGACATCTAATAACATTCCTGCTGGTAACTGGGGTTATATCTTTACTCCAAACGCAGTAGGTGTTGTTAAGTTACTAGACATTAAGTCTGAAGCTAACTACATTCCTGAGAAATTAGGTACGTTGATGGTTTCTTCTTACGCAATGGGTGAAGGCGTTCTTAACGCTGGTTGTTCACAACGTTTGACAGTAGCTTAAACTACTTTGAGCAGTCCTTTCGGGGGCTGTTCATCCACATTAAATAAAGAGGTTTTATGAAACGATATAATGATGCAATTAACATCTGCCTAACAACAATAGGTGAAAGCCCAGTACCCTCAACTACCTCTATAGTTGGTCACTATGAAGCAGAACTAGCTGATACCGTTATTGGTGAAGCTAAGACCGAGATACTGGCAGAAGGCTTTCAGTTTAATACTGATGACAACTGGGAATTAGTCCCAGACACACAAGGCTATATTACTATTCCTGCTGATGTTATTTCAGTAGACGGTACAGAACGAGGTGATGACTTAATCGAGAGAGCAGGTAAGCTTTATAACAAAGAGACTAATACTTACAAATTCGAGTCTACACAGAAGATATCTATTGTGTGGGATATGGATTTTGATACATTACCAATTCCTATGCAGTCAGTAGTTGTAGCAGCAGCTAAGATTAAGTTATATACACGAGTAATTGGTGTAGATAGTATGGTAACACAGCTATATAGAGAGTTAGAAAATACAAGAAGTCTAATGATTACAGAGGACTTACGTTCAGGTGACTACTCTATCTTTGACGATACCGCTACTACTAGACCTATGAATAGATTACAGAACCCTACAGCATTATAAGGAGTAACTATGGAAGTTAATCAAACACTACCATCATTAGTTAATGGTGTTAGTCAACAGGCTCCAGAACTTCGTCACGATACTACTGTTGATGAGATGATTAACTGTAGTCTGTCGTTTACAGAAGGCACTAGAAGAAGAAATCCTTTAGTAGAAACTGCTATTGACAATACGATTGCCGATTACCCTTTCATTCACACATACGAGAGAGGAGATGGTACTGAGGCATATATCATCACTATTACAGATGGTGCTTGGAAGACGTATGACTTAGAAGGTTCGTTACAAGACTCAGGTACCGATAGTTATTTATCTATTCCTAGTGGGACTAGAGCAAGTGAGAGTTTCTCAGCAGTAACTGTAGGTGATACTACTTTCATTGTAAACAAAACTAAGACAGTAGCAGAATCTACTACCTATACGCACGGGACAACCAACCAAGATATTCACAGGTCTCACGCCTATTACTGGGTTAAGAGAACATATATTTCTTATGGTGGTGAGAACAACGCTACTAAGAATACCTATAGTTATACTATTAATGGAACTACTAATAGTAATAAGGACACAGAGGATGGAGCTAAGTCGGACTTAATTGCCTCCACTTTAGCAGGTCAAGTGGGTGCTTCTAGTTCAGGTTCTATTATTTATAAGAATACAACAGGTTCTTGGGATACATCCGACTCTTGGGGTAACCAAGCATCAGAAGGATGGCAAGGTGTACTTAAACAACTACAAGACTTACCTAATACAATGGGAAGCTACTCAGGCTTACAGACACTTGTTAATGTGACAGGTGATGAGAAGAATAAGTTCGAGGGGTTTTGGGCTTGGGTTAAGAATCCAGGAGAGGCTTGGCTAGAGACAGTAGCACCTGGTATTAAAGATGGGTTTCAGAACTCAACTATGCCTCATACCCTTGTTCGTACTTCTATAGGTAACTTTACCTTTGGTGAGTTTGCTTATTACGATAGAGATAAAGGTGATGAACTATCTAACTCTATGCCTAGTTTTGTAGGACAACAGATTGAGGATGTATTCTTCTACCGTAATAGATTAGGATTTATCTCTGGTGATAATATCATTATGTCTGAAACAGGCATCTACGAGAACTTCTTTAGAACAACAGTAACTGATTTACTAGATACTGATGTTATTGATGTTGCAGTAGATACGAACTCAGTAGCTAACTTAAAATATGCTATTCCTTTCAATGAGAATCTAATAGTATTTGGCACACACGCTCAGTATATAATGGGAGGCGATAAGGCTTTAACTCCTTCTACTGCCAGTCTAGCACAGACTACTACTTATGATATTAATGCTAAGATAGCACCTAAAGCTATCGGTCCTAATTTGTACTTCAGTATTAATAGAGGAGCGTTCACACAAGTAAGAGAATATTTTAATATCCCAGGCTCTATAGGTAATGATGCTACAGATATTACATCTCATATCCCTACTTATATTGACCATTATATCAGCGAGTTAGAAACAAGTACTAAGTATGATATGGTATTCCTACTAGCTGAAGACACCAATGAAATATATGTTTATAATCAGACTTGGGAAGGTGAAGAGAAGTCTCAATCAGCTTGGCATCGTTGGGAGCTTACTAATGCCTCTATCTTTAATATTAAAGTAGTCAGTGATGATTTGTTTATTATGTACGATAGTGATGGAGATAGAAAACTAGGTAAGATTAGCCTAGAGTCAAAGGACTTTACTAATGTTACTTATACCGATGCTACAGGTCCATACGAATCAAGTATCACTCTCAACGAGTGGGGTTTCCAAACAGGAGGCGGGAATAAAGTTGATAATAAAGAAGGTAGGCTTCAGATACGTAAGCTAACAATACAAGACAGACCTAGTTCAGACCAGGATATAGAAGTAACAGTAGGACCTCACACTAAAGTGTTCCACCGTCATATCCAAGGAGGACCAACTGCTACTATTATGGGAGAGAGTCAGAAGACAGCAATCACCATTAAGTCAGTCGATTCTAGTGGATTTTGTATTGACAGCTTAAACTTAACAGGCAGATTTAACAGTAAATCAAGAGCCATATAAACAGGAAATAATTATGATTTCAGAGAAAGCCCTCGTCACGGACGGTACTTCTACTATTTATAGTGTAGACTTCGAGATAATCTCAGAAGACCATTGTAACGTATTGCTAGATACTGTACTACAGTCGTCTGATACGTACGATGTTATTAATAACGCAGTTGTGTTTCACACTGCACCTACTACAGGACAGAATCTATTAATCAGAGTAGGTACTACAGAAAGTGACCTAGCAGCAGCACCTACGGATGTTGGTATTGTCGCTACTAATATTACTAGTGTTAATACAGTAGCAAACAACATTGCTAATATCCAAGCAGTAGACACTAACAATGCTAACGTAACTATCACAGCTACTAATATTGCTGATGTAAATACTGTTGCTGATGATATTACTAATGTTAATACTGTAGCTACTGATATTACTAATGTAAATGCGGTAGCTGCTAATCAAACTAATATTGATGCGGTTGCAGGTAATGCAGCTAACATTAATTCAGCAGTAGCAAACGAAGCGAACATTAACTCAGCTGTTTCTAATGAAGCAAACATTAACTCAGCAGTGGCTAACGCTGCTAATATTACTACAGTAGCTAATGATTTGAATGAACCTGTATCTGAGATTGATACGGTTGCTACTAATATTGCTAATGTAAACTCAGTTGCAACTAATGAAGCTAATATTAATGCAGCAGTAGCGAACGAAGCTAATATCAATTCAGCAGTAGCTAATGCAAGTAATATTAACTCAGCTGTTACTAATGAAGCTAATATTAACTCAGCTGTAGCTAACGAAGCAAACATTAATGCAGCAGTGGCTAATGCGACTAACATTAATGCAGCAGTAGCTAATGAGGCTGATATTGATGCGGCTGTAGCTAATGAGACTAACATTACATCAGTAGCTACTAATGAAGCTAATATTAATATTGTAGCTGGTATTGGTGCTGCAGGTTTACAAGGCATCGTAGATAACGAATCTAATATTAACTCAGTTGGTACGGATATTGCTAGTGTTATTACTGTGGCTACAGATATTGCTGATGTTAATACAGTTGCAGGCATCTCTGCAGATGTTACTGCAGCGGCTACTAATACAGCTGATATTACAGCAGTAGCGGCAGAAGTACAAAAGGTAATTGATGTTGCTAACGATTTAAACGAGGCTACCTCAGAAATTGATGTAGTAGCAGGTAGTATTGCTAATGTAGATTTAGTTGGTGCTGATATTGCTAATGTTAATACTGTAGCTGCTAACGTAGTTAATGTAAATTCATTTGCAGAAACTTACTTTATCTCTGCGACAGCCCCTACATCACCTACTAATGGTGATTTATGGTTTGATATTTCTGTAGATACAATGAAGGTGTATGGTACATCTGGCTGGCAGAATGCTGGTTCATCAGTTAATGGTGTAGAGAACAGCGTAGAACATACAGCTACTGCAGGACAAACTAGCTTTACTGCTACGTATGACCCAGGTTACTTAAATGTATTCCTGAATGGTGTATTACTAGATAGTACAGACTATACTGCTACTGATGGTGCTAATGTTGTATTAGATGCTCCAGCAGCTCTAGATGACTTAGTATTTATCCAATCATTTGGTACATTTGCTTTAGCAGACCATTACAGTAAAGTTGCTAGTGATGCTCGCTTTGTTAATCTAGCAGGCGGTACAATGACAGGAGACTTAACTGCTCCTACATTCATTGGTAACTTAGATGGTGCAGTAGCCTCAGGTGTTAAGAACGGTGCCACCACTACATTAGTAAAAGGTACACCAGTATATCAAACAAGCACATCAGGTAATAACGCAGTAGTAGAGGCAGCAGATGCTTCTAATGCAGCAACTATGCCAGCTATTGGTGTATTGGCTCAAGACCTAACAGCAGGACAAGAAGTAGATAACGGTCTTATCCACTTAGGTTTCATCCAAGGTGTAGATACTTCTACATTTAGTGAGGGTGATACAATCTATGTTGCATCTGGTGGTGGTTATACTAATACTGCTCCTAGTGGTGAAGGAAATTCCATACAGAACTTAGGTAAGGTACTTAAGGTACACGCCTCTAATGGTAGTGGTATTGTTATGGGAGCAGGTCGTTCTAATGCTACACCTAATCTTAATGATGGTAATGTATTTATTGGTAATGCCAGTAATCAAGCAGAGAGCAGGGCTTTAGCTATTGCGGATACTACAGGACTACAAACTGCCTTAGACGGAAAAGAACCTGCTGATGCTACTATCTTAAAGGATGCTGATATTGGTGTAACTGTACTATCCCCTACTGGTGATGGCTCAGGCTTAACAGGTATTAATACTGATTTAGTTGCTGATACTACTCCACAGTTAGGTGGTAATTTAGACCTAAATAATAATAACATCACAGGTACAGGTAATATTCCTGCTGGTAATTTATCAGGAGCTTTACCTGCTATTGATGGTTCAGCTCTTACAGGCGTACAACCATTCCCTAGTGGAACTAAGATGGTGTTTGCTCAAGCATCAGCACCTACAGGTTGGACACAAGATACAACAAATAACGATAAAGCATTAAGAGTTGTTAGTGGTTCAGGTGGTGGTACAGGTGGTACACACGGATTAAGTTCACCACCAAGTACATCACATACGCATACAGGACCATCACATACTCACAGTACACCTAATCACTCTCACTCTCATACTTTGAGTGCGGGTGCGCATACATTGAGTACGTCTCAGATGCCTAGTCATAGTCACGCGATTGATGCGGTACGTTCTGGTTCTGGTAGTTATTCTGATTCAACCCCCTATAAAAACTATTATGAACGCTATCAATATTCAGCAGGAACTTTCTACAACGCCTCAACAGGTGGTGGTGGTTCTCACTCTCACTCATTAAGCGGTAGTATTTCTAGTGGTGGTTCAGGCACTTCGGGTTCAGGCGGTACAGGTGCTACAAGTTCAGCAGGACCTACAGCATTTGCACCTCAGTATGTAGATGTAATTGTTTGTAGTAAGGATTAATTATGGCTTTAGAAGTAGAATTTTTCTGCCCTCTAGGCTCTGAGTGTGAATCAGCGGAAGGCAAGGTTATCAAGCGTTGTGCTTGGTACACTAAGATGGTAGGACTAGACCCAAACACAGGTAAAGAAGTAGATGATTGGGCGTGTGCTATGTCTTGGATGCCTATGCTACAAGTTGAAATGTCTAAGACTAACCGAGGTCAAACAGAAGCCTTAGAGAGTTTTAGAAATGAAACAGTTAAAGGACAAGCAGAGTTTAATGAGATTGTTAAGAAAAGAAATAATATGTTAGGAGAACACTAATGAATGTATGTGTAATTACAGAAGACAGACTGATTCAAGTAGATGGAGAGGCGTTAAACTTCGACTTTACTATTGATTCAAATATTCACGCCATTCAATGGAATGGTACAGCAGGTCACGTAGAGTTTAAAGACAATACGCCAAATGAAGATATAACAGATTTTACTCCTTATCAATCTTTGGTGGATGCTTATAACACTGAGAAGCAGAGAGTAGCTGATGCAGAAGCACAAGCTATTGTAGATGCTGAGGCTGCTCTTACTTATGCTGACAAGCGTAAAGTTAAGTATGATGCTTTACCGCAATTTGAAATGCAATATGACGATGCTATAAACGGTACTACTACTTGGGTAGATGCTATTAATGCAATTAAAGTAGAAATTCCTAAAGGAGATAACTAATGTCTAGAAGTAGAAGTAGACTAGCAGCCGATTGGTTTGCTAAGTTACGAATGAATGCTACAACCCAAGAAGTTGAGCATATAGAAGTAGTAGAGGCTAGTGAAACAGCTACTGCTATTGATTTAACCCCTAAGGCTGATGTTACATATGTAGATACAGAAGTAGCTGGCTTACATAATACAGTAACTAGTTTAGCAGCTGATAAGGCTGATGTTACTGCTGTTTATACTAAAGCTCAGGTAGAAGCTAAGATTGTAGAGTTAGCCCCTGCTACTGATATTAGTATGAAGGCTGACACTACTTATGTAGATGGTGTGACCGCATCAATTCAAACACAGCTCAATGCAAAAGAACCAGCAGATGCAACTATCTTAAAGGATGCTGACATTGGTTCTACAGTATTGGCACCAAATGGTGACGGTTCTCAATTAACAGGCATTGATGCGTTGCCTGACCAAACAGGACACAGTGGTAAATACTTAAACACTGATGGTACTGGTGCTTCTTGGCAGAGTATTTCATCCGACCCAACTATGGGTGGTGATTTATCTGGTACTGCTTCTAATGCTCAAATCGTAGCTAATGCGGTTGGTACTTCAGAGATTGCTAATAGTGCTGTTACAGATGCTAAGATTAGCGGTATGAGTTCATCTAAGTTATCGGGTGCTTTACCTGCTATTGATGGTAGTGCTTTGACTGGTATGCCAGCGGGGGGTAAGGTGTTGCAACTAAAGTTTGGATATACGAACACAGTAACAGCAGTAGGTAACACTAGTGAATTTGATGTTGTTTCTGTTACTATTACCCCATCATCTACAACCAGTAAGATATATTTATCAGGTAATTTATTCGCAGGTACTCAGGGTGGTAGTAATAATGTTGTCTGGTGGTTCAGGCGAGGTGGTGTTAATATAGGGCGTTTCACGGACTCCAATAGAGAAGGAGGTAATTCAAGTTTTGAAGCGAGCGGTGGTTTAGAGGAGATATGGAACGGGGCAGGATTTTGGTTAGACTCCCCTGCGACAACAAGTGCTGTCACTTATTATCTAAGGGTTACAGGTGATGATGGTTCTGGTCTTATTATTAATAGGGTAGGAAGTTCCTCCGATGCTGTCTGGGCAAAGAGAACATATAGCACAATCACAGCAATGGAGATTATAGTATGAATATAGATATAGTATATATTAATGCAGCTGCCAAGCTGTTATACCCAGATGTAGCATCCGTGTCTCAAACAGAGGACGGTACTCTAAGCATCCTAAATAACGCAGGGGATGCACTCGCTTTCAGCTCCTCAGAGTTAGAAGCTGAAGCTTTGCTACAGAAAGACATCGGAGATAGCAAACAATACGCACGAGATAGAGCAGAAGCATACCCATCACTACAAGAACAAGCTGATATGGCTTACTGGGATAGACAGAATGGTACTACAACTCTTGATGATGCTATTACAGCAGTTAAAGAACAATACCCTAAAGGATAAATATGGAAACAGCAGACATCATACTAGGGCTACTAACGGTAGTAGTCGTGATGTTAGGATGGTTCTTGAATAGACTAGCTGACACAGTAGATAAACTAGAAGAGAACCTGACTAATTGTCAAAGTAATATGCCCCTGAGTTATGTACTTAAGGATGACTATAAGGCTGACATAGCAGAGATTAAATCATTACTTAGTGATATGTATGGCATCATAAGAAAACAAGGTAAGGGCTAATGGTATGGGTAGAATTAGTCGATGGTACAGCTAGGTTCTTCCTACTCGACCCTTGGACTCTACCTATTAACTGGGTACTAATATGAAACGAATAGCAATTATAATCATATCATTAAGTCTCATTGGTTGTTCTAGCTTAGAGTTACGTAACCTAGGTAAATCAGCAGCTACTACAGGGATAACTTATGTTGTCGCTGGTCCTATACCTGCTATAGCTAATGCAGCTACTAGTATGGCATACGATGAGATAGTACCTGATAGTCCCGAGGTTGCCGATATAGAGACAAAAGAACAAGCAGTGGCATACGTAGCTCAGTCTTGGGGAACAGATGCTCTATGGGCATTCTTAGCCTTCCTAATCATAACTAATATAGTAGTTCCTTGGATGACTAAGAGACGTGGATATAATCAAGCTAAAGATAAATATAAAAATTTAAAGGAGTAATATGCCCTTACCAGCAGCAGCAGCCGTCCTAGCAATAGGTAGTACAGTATATAAAACTGTGAAGGCTTATAATAAAGCAAAGAAACTTAAAGCCAAGCACGATAAGGCTGTTAAGGATAATGTCAAAGCTCAGAAGGGTTTTACAGATAAACTAGGAATTAAGTAATGAGATTGGAGACTGAACTAATTATAGAAGGTACAAGCTATTTCGTAATAACAGAAGCTTATCCCTTAATCGGACTAGAAGGTAAATACCTTGTCCACGCAGAAGGCAATAGAAGAACATTGTTTAAGTTATGGAATAAACACAAGAAGGTATTCGGCAAGACGACTTACTTTATGTTAAAGAAGTTTGAATATTTTAAGAATCATTGTGACCCTGTTGAAGGGTTTGATGGTTTATACATTTACAAGGAGTAAATTATGGCATATTTTGCTGCGGCTATGGCAGGTGGTGCTGTCCTATCCTCTCTTATGGGCAACAAACAAGCTAATGAAAACCTATATAGACAACAATTAGCTATTGTAGCTGG
>Ga0255755_1000821_pt1 | contig 30987 bp, 32 predicted proteins | sample 011ome_18_FD_179955 | JGI IMG/M metagenome (GOLD analysis project Ga0255755, IMG submission 179955) | Coastal salt marsh microbial communities from the Groves Creek Marsh, Skidaway Island, Georgia - 011501BT metaG (version 2) | ecosystem: Environmental > Aquatic > Marine > Intertidal zone > Salt... | reverse complement strand
CTATCCTAAAACATTTTCGACACCAGAAACAAGATTTGATGTCGATGAGTCAAGAAAGTTCATCATTATAGATGAAGTAAAAGAAAGATTACAAAAAGAAGATAAAAAAATTATTGATATTGATGGAGTACGCGTAGAGAATGAGGATGGTTGGTTTTTGATGAGAGCTAGTAATACTCAAAACCAACTTACATGCAGGGCGGAATCAATTTCTCAAGAAGGTTTATCGAAGCTAATTGAAATTATTGAAAATCAATTATCTTTAAGTGGTGTAAGTTATAAATTCACGATCTAATAAAGCAGTCTCTATTGTATTTTTTTAATCTTTTGCAAGCTGTATAGGCTTCTTTTTTTGAAAAATTCTCAAATCTTGATTCATAGAGTTGTTTTCCACTCACTTTAATTAAAACAACATTTGATTTTTTAGACGTTGTTGTTTTTGGATACTTACTTTTAATTAACTTAATTTGTTTTTCTGCACTATTTCGATATTTAAATGTTCCCACAACTATTGAATATGAGTCAGTTTTAATTTTTTTTGTTTCTTTTTTTACTATAGTTTTTTTTGTTTCTTTTTTATTAATGCCTAGTTCAGCAAATTCTTTATCCATTATAATTTTTAGAGACTTGTCACGTTGAGAACCTGTATCACCTCCAAATATTACACCGACTAATCTTTTATTATTTCTTACAGCAGAAAAAGCCAATTGGAATCCTGATGCTCGTATGTACCCTGTTTTAATTCCATCAGCACCTGCATAGCTTAGCATTAATTTATTATGTGTTTTATATGTCTTGCCTTTATAGGTAAATTTTTGTGTATTGAATAATTTATACTTATCTGGAAAATTAGAAATAAGAGCATGCGAAAGAATAGCTATATCTTTAGCAGTAGTGAGTTGCGCTCTATTTGGAAGTCCAGAAGCATTTTTAAAAGTTGTATTGGTCATACCTAAATTTCTGGCATAGCTAGTCATAAGTTTTGCAAATTCTCTTTCTGTGCCTGAAATATTTTCAGCGACAACAGTAGCTACGTCATTGGCAGATTTAATTATCAGTGCCATAATAGCATCTTCAACTTTTATAGTTGATCCTTCTTCTAGATATAATTTGCTAGGTGAGCGTGAGGCTGCAATTCTTGAAACTTTTAATTTGGTTTGATTTGTAATTTGATTTTTTTCTAACCGATCAAATAAAATATAGAGCGTCATAATTTTTGTTAACGATGCTGGGTAATTTTTAGTATTAGCGTTAACTTCAAATAAAACTTCTTTGGTATCAAAATCGATAACAATCGCAGCTTTTTTGGCAAAACTCTGAGATGTTGCAAAAATTACTATTATAAATAAAGGGATTTTTAGATATCTAAACACAGACATGCTTTTAATCTCTAACATAAGGATCTCGTTATTAACAATTGAAAAAAACCTCTTTTATTTCCAATAAAAGTGCTTATTTAATAAATCATGAAATTAAGTGATGACAATGACAATAATATTAACAATGATTTAGAGAAGGGCGTATTATTAGACACTAAGCCTAAAACTAAAAAACCATCTATGTATAATGTTTTATTGCTTAACGATGATTACACCCCCATGGAGTTTGTTGTTCTGGTATTAGAGAGTGTATTTAACAAAAAACAGGAGGAAGCAACCCAGATAATGCTTCATGTTCATAAAAATGGCGTAGGTGTATGTGGAACATTCACATATGAAGTTGCTGAAGCAAAATGTAAATCAGTGATGGACCTTGCAAAAAAACATGAACATCCTCTTCAGTGTACAATGGAAAAAAATTAAATGTTATCATCTAACTTAGAAATAACACTAAGAAACGCATATCAACTTGCAACTGATAATAAGCATGAGTTTGTTACTCTTGAGCATCTGCTAAATTCTCTTACAAATGATAAGGACGCAATTAGTGTCTTAAAGGCGTGTGGTGTTGAAATTGAAGAATTAAAAAAAAACTTAGATGATTTTATTAAAAATGATTTATCAAACTTAACAGATAATTTTACTGGAGAACCAAAACTAACAAATAGTTTCCAAAGAGTTCTTCAAAGGGCAGCTATACATGTTCAGTCCAGTGGCAGAGAAAGTGTTACAGGAGCAAATATGATTGTTGCTCTCTTTTCTGAAAAAGAAAGTCACGCAGTATATTTTTTACATCAACAAAATATGACACGGTTAGATGCTGTGCAGTATATCTCCCATGGTATTTCTAAGGTGCAGGAAGATGAAGATCGTGAAGAAATAGTTGAAGAAACTACAGATGGTCAGCAACAAAAAAAATCTTCCAAAAAAGCGCTTGATCAATTTTGTATTAACCTCAATAAAAAATCTTTGGACGGTAAAATAGATCCACTTATTGGAAGAAAACTTGAAGTGGAAAGAACTATTCAAATTTTATGTCGTAGACAAAAAAACAATCCTATTTTTGTTGGCGATCCGGGTGTTGGTAAAACAGCAATTGCGGAAGGCTTAGCTAAACGTATAGTAGAAAAAGATGTCCCAGATATTATTCTTGATGCAGTTATTTATTCTTTGGATATGGGAGCCCTTCTAGCTGGAACACGTTACAGAGGAGACTTTGAAGAAAGACTCAAAGAAGTGTTAAAAGATTTACAAAAAGAAAAAAAGTCAGTTTTATTTATTGATGAAATACATACTGTAATAGGCGCAGGTGCAACAAGTGGTGGATCGATGGATGCAAGCAATCTTTTAAAACCATCATTAAGCAATGGCTCTCTACGTTGTATAGGCTCAACTACGTACAAAGAGTTTAATAATTATTTTGAAAAGGATAGGGCTCTTGTAAGAAGATTTCAGAAAATTGACATTAAAGAACCAAGCAAAGAAGAAACTATTAAAATTTTAAATGGCTTAAAAAGCTATTATGAAGATCATCATCAAATTAAATACTCTTCAGATGCAATCATAAGCGCAGTTGAATTATCTAATAAGTATATAGGAGACAGAAAACTTCCAGATAAAGCAATAGACGTACTTGATGAAGCTGGTGCTGCTCAGTATTTACTTCCAAAATCGAAACGAAAGAAAACAATTACTGCTAAAGATGTTGAGGCAGTGATTTCTATAATGGCAAGAATTCCTGCAAAATCTGTTAATAAAAATGATAAAGAAAATTTAAAAAATCTTGAGAGAGATCTTAAAAATTTTGTTTTTGGTCAAAATAAAGCCATAGAAGAGTTATCCTCTTCTATAAAACTTGCAAGAGCAGGGCTTCGGGAAGATGGTAAACCTATCGGGTCTTATTTATTTTCTGGACCGACGGGTGTTGGAAAAACAGAAGTTGCCAGACAATTAAGTAAAACACTTGGTATAAAACTTCTTCGTTTTGATATGTCAGAGTATATGGAAAGGCATACTGTTAGTCGTTTAATTGGAGCACCTCCAGGTTATGTTGGTTTTGATCAAGGTGGACTTCTTACTGATGGCATCGATCAGAATCCACACTGTGTATTGCTCTTAGATGAAATTGAAAAAGCTCATTATGATCTCTTTAATATCTTGCTGCAAGTGATGGATTATGGAAAGTTAACAGATCATAACGGTAAGTCAGTTGATTTTAGAAATGTTATTCTTATTATGACATCAAATGCAGGGGCAATTGATTTATCCAAAAAAAGAATTGGCTTTAATTCTGCGAGATCAAAAGATGACAATAATGATGCAATTAATAAAATATTTTCTCCTGAATTTCGAAATAGAATAGATTCTATTATTCACTTTAATCATTTAAATAAAGAAATTGTTTTATCCATCGTCGATAAATTCATCATTCAAGTCGAAGCTCAACTTGAAGACAAAGGAGTGTCTTTATCTATTGATAAAAAAGCAAAAGAGTATCTTGCCGATATTGGGTATGATGAGGTTTACGGTGCCAGAGAGCTTGGAAGAGTAATACAGGAAAAAGTTAAAAAACCTATGGCTGAAGAGTTAATATTTGGTGCATTAGCTAAGGGTGGTCATGTAGATATTACCATTGAAAATAATGAAATATCTCTCAAATATTCTTCAAGTCAAGATAAGAAGAAAGAGTTAGTCTAAGTTTTATACGGACCAAGCGCTTCTAAGTCTTCCTTATGATGATTTATCATTTTTGCCTCTTCATTAAGAAATTTGTTGATTGCTTCTGAAAAATCTTTTTCCTTTATCCAATGAGCGCTCCATGTTTTTTGTGGAAGATATCCTCTGCTTAATTTATGTTCCCCTTGCGCGCCTGCTTCAACATGTTTTATTTTGTTTGCAATTGCATAATCTATTGCTTGATAATAACATAATTCAAAATGCAAATAAGGTACTTCAAATTTAGAACCCCATAAGCGTCCGTATAAATGTGTCTCACTTAAAAAATTTAGGGCTGACGCAATTTTTATATTATCTTGAACCGCAATCATTAATAAAATCTTATCTTTAAAGGTTGATAAAATATTCATAAAAAACTCTTTTTTTAAATATGTTGATCCCCATTTTCTACCTGTTGTATCTAGGTAGCATTCATAAAAAAAATCAAAATCTTCTTTTTTTAGTTTATCTCCAGTTAAAAGTTTAACCTCTAGGTTGTTATTTTGAAGACACTGTCTCTCTTTCTTGATTTGTTTTCTTTTCCTAGATGACAGAGTAGATAAAAAATCATCAAAGGATTTATAGTCATTATTCTTCCAATGAAATTGAATTCCTTCTCGTATCATGATCGGTTCGTTGGCATCCCAATCATTTGGATTTTTGATAAAATTAAAATGTGCTGATGAAACGTTAAGTCTTTTTGCTTCATTAATAATATTATTAATTATTTCTTTAATTTTATCTTTCTTATTTTTTATTTTTTTATTAACAAATATTCTTTCACCAGTAACAGGAGTGAAAGGTATGGCAGATTGAAGTTTAGGGTAGTAATTTAATCCATGCCTATGATACGCATCAGCCCATGCGTGATCAAATATATACTCTCCATAAGAATGGCTTTTTAAATAAAGTGGACAAAGAGCAATTATTTCATCGTTTTTATACTCAATATAATGATACGGTTTCCATCCCGTTTGAGAACAAGCACTTTCACTTTTTTCTAAGGCAAATAAAAATTCATATTGAATGAAAGGATGGTCGCTATCAACACATGCGTTCCAATCTGTGTTTTTGATTTTTTTTAAACTGTCTATGAAAAAATAATCACTTTTTAGTGAAGGCATTTATTTTAATTGAATTATAGCATCTATTTCTACTGAAATTCCTAATGGCAAAGCATTAGATCCAACAGCAACTCTTGCATGACGACCTTGATCGCCAAAAATTTCAACTAACATATCAGAGGCTCCATTAATAATCTTGGGTTGATCAGTAAAGCTATCCTGACAGTTTACAAAGCCTGTTAACTTAACAAAACTATCTAATTTGTTCCAATCGCCTTCAAGACCAGTTTTTACTGCAGCAATTATATTAATAACACACAGTTTAGCAGCCTCGATACCCTCCTCGATAGTAATATCTGATCCTACTTTTCCCTTATAAATCATTTCACCGTTACGAACAGGGGCTTGTCCAGATATGTACATTGTTTTGCCAACTATTTTAAATGGAACATAATTTGCCAGAGCTTTTGGAAGTTCTGGAATATTTAAACCTAAGTTCTTGATATTTTCATCAAACAAATGCATTAGACACTATATAAAACTTTTTGAGCGAAGGTAAAGGGAACAAATATGACTAAAATTTTTAAATTTTTATTTCTATGCCTGGCAATATCAACTTTATTTAATGGAGGACCAGTTATGGCAGACGAAAGAGATATTATACATATGACATTAAAAGATGGTGTCGTGAAAATAGAAACAAGACCAGATTTAGCACCTAAACATGTGGCGCAAATAAAACAATTAATAAGTGAAGGCCAGTATGACGGCGTAGTTTTTCACCGAGTTATTGATGGTTTTATGGCACAAACAGGCGATGTGGAATTTGGAAATTCTTCAAATGATAAATTTAATATGTCCAGGGCGGGTACTGGAGGCTCTAATCTCCCAAATATTCCAGCAGAATTTTCTGATGCTAATCATGGTAGGGGAGCGCTTTCAATGGCTAGAGCCCAAGACCCTGGTAGTGCAAACAGTCAGTTTTTTATTGTTTTTAATGACGCTAGCTTTTTAGATGGTCAATATACTGTGTGGGGTCAAGTATTAGAAGGTATGGAGTTGGTTGATAATATTACACGAGGAGAACCACCTCAAAATCCTGATAAAATAATTAAAATGGAAATTATTACAGAGTAAGTATGTTTGTAGCTGATTTGCATAATGATCTTGTGCAAAGAATGATGATTGGCGAGGATGTGACTAAAAACACATCCTCTGGCCACACTGATATAGAAAGACTGAAATTATCATCTATCGATTTAGAAGTTATGATTGTTTGGGCTTCTGAAAAAGAACCGAATACAAGTTACTTTGAATTTGCTTCCTCAATGTATGAAAAATTAAAAGCATTAGAGGATGTTGATGGAGTGTCAGTTCCTATTACTCTCGATGAGGTAAAAACAGCTAAACAAAATAATCAATTATCTCTTCCTATTGCAATGGAGGGAGGAGAAGCTCTAGAAAATAAAATAGAGAATTTAGAATACTTTATTAATAAAGGACTATTTTATTTTGGCCCAACATGGAATCATTCCTTGGATTGGGTAAGTTCTGGTTATGGAGAAACGCATAAGCAATCTAGCTTAAAAACAGTTGGTTTAAATAAATTTGGTGCTGAAGTAATTAATCTCTGCCAAGAAAACAGAGTATTAGTAGATATGTCTCATATTGGAGAAAAAAGTTTTTGGGATACAATTGCTATCACCAAAAAACCAATCATTGCATCTCACTCTAGTGTTTACAAATTATGCCCACATTTTAGAAATCTCAAAGATGATCAAATTGTAGCGATAAAAAATACAAATGGTTTTATTGGCCTAAACCCTTATCCTTTTTTTATTGATCCAACATTTAAGAGTAGAGAACAAAAGGTAAGAGCTACTTTTAAACAACATCTTAATGAACTTGCAAACAAACAAGAAACGACTGCAGGCAAATGGATTGTGAAACAACATTTTTTGCAAAAAGAATTATCCTCTGTTTGTCCTGGGATGGATGTTTTTGTCGATCACATTGACTATATTGTGAAAATGATTGGTATTGACTATGTTGGAGTAGGAAGTGATTATGATGGACTTGATTGCTTGCCAAAAGGTTGGAATGATTGCATGGATCATATGCTTATTGGGCAAGAATTAGAGAGAAGAGGTTACTCTTCTGAAGAAATTGAAAAAGTTATGGGTAAAAATATATTACGTGTTTTAGAAGAGGTATGGGCTTAACGTTTTGTATAAAATAATTAGTGAAATAAAAATTAAAACTATACCTGATAAATTCTGAATTGTTTTAGTATTACTCTCTAAGAAGTGTTTTAAACCAAATCCTGTAACAGTAATAGTTACTATAACATACCAAACTCCATCTATAGATGATGCCAAAAAAACCATAATAAATTTTGTCATACTTGTTGATGAGACATCAATAAATTGTGAAAAAATGGCGGCAAACCAAATAAGAATTTTAGGATTAAGTATACTGATAGCAAACCCCTGAGCAAATGAATTTAATTTTTTTTGCTCATCATCTACCGATAATTTTTCTGCTGAATTTTTCAGAAATAAGATTCCTAAAATTAATAAAAAAACACTGCCGCAAAACTGTATCGTATTAAATAAAAAAATATTATTTATGAGTATTAATTGTAAACCCACAACAGAGATAGCAGCATAAATTCCAATACCAATTGCATGACCAATAGAGCTCAGAAGGCCTGAGACTCTCCCATATTTTATGGAGTTTCTAATAATTAGTGCCATTGAAGGTCCAGGAGACATTGCTCCAACAATACATATTGAAGCAAATTGGATCCAAAACCAATTAATCATTTTTCTGTTGTGTTATTTTTTTATATTTTTCAATTGTTTGTTTAAGTCCAAAATCAATACTATCACATACCAAAGCATGTCCAATTGACACTTCTTTAATTGCAGCAATATTTTCTAAAATGTAATCTAAATTATCTAAATTTAAATCATGACCAGCGTTTAGTGAAATATATGGAAATTCATTTTTTAAATAGCTTGTTACTTCAATATAGGGTTTTATTGCTGAGTTTTTATCTTTATTATAATGCCTGGCATAATCATAAGTATACAGTTCCACTCTATCTGGTTTTATTGTATTCAGATTTGATAGTGTTTCAGAGGATGGATTAATAAAAATAGAAACTCGTATGTCATTATCTCTAAATTTTTTTATGATATCACTCAGAAAGTTTTTATTTTCTTCACAGTTCCATCCAAATGATGATGTTAATGCTTCTGGAGGATCTGGAACAAGAGTAACTTGATCAGGAGATACATTAATTACTCTTTTTATGAAATCATCTGAAGGGTAACCTTCAATATTAAATTCTATTTTATCATAATTACTAGTTAGATTCTTTAAATCTTGTAAATCAGAAAATTTGACATGCCTCTCATCTGGCCGAGGATGAACAGTAATGCCATCTGCGCCGTATTCAATACATTTTTTACTTATGTCGACGAGGTTTGGCATATCAGCGCCTCTCGCATTGCGTATTAAAGCAAATTTATTTACGTTAATACTAAGTGCAGTCATTGTTAAATTTCTTTACCGTAAGTTTTCATCATCCATTCTTGAACTTTTGGGTGACTATGAACTTGATGATGAACATTTTTTAACTTTGGAAAATCATCTACAACAGAAGTAGGGATGCCATCAATGATGCCTGATGTTAACCAGCCAAGTAGTCGCCAAATAGCAATATCAGCAATACTCATTTTTTCTACAAACCACTTAGAATTATCTTCTGAAAGTAAATTTTCTAAATATCTAAACCATCTCGGTAACAGCTTGTTTACCAATACTTTTCTATCTTCCATTTTTTTATTTTGATTTTTTTCTCTAATAGTGGGACTTACTAAATTAGTTATATCTGTTGCTGCATCAATTACCTGATCAATTTTTGCTGCCTGTAAGATGTCATCAGAATAAAGATTGGAAACTTTACCGCAATATCTTGCAATCGCTCCTGTTTGACCAATTATTTTGCCGTCTACTTCTATGACTGGTAATTGATGGAAAGGAACTCTTTTTCCGTTTGGTAAAATGCCAGTTTTGATTAAATGAACAAACTCTTCTCTAGATACTCTTATATCTTCAAAAGGTATGTCTTTTATGAAAAGGGAAACTCTTAATACTTCTGCCCTCCAAAAGGGAGTGTGACTATAATAAATCTTAATCATTCTATTAACGATTCTACCTTATAATTATAAATATTTCTCTATTTTTTAAGCATTAAAGTAAATAGATGGATTTGTAATTAAATTCTTCTAAGGTGTATTTGAGTCTGGTATTTTGAATTCCGATTTAATTACCTTTGCGCAAATGTCAGACTCAACCAATATCCTATTGGTGAGAATCAAATATAAAATGATATAATTAAATAATTAACAATAGGAGGTTTTATGATTGATTCAGCAGGTGGCATGATACCATTTCTTTGTCATGTCTTTTTAATTTTATTTGGCGGATTCTTTGGATTAAGTTTTGCATTTAACAAGAACTTTGTAAAAAATAGCATTGGTTATGAATCTAAAGAAGCAATGTTTATGGGAAGACCTCTTGGCTTTTTAATGATTGGTGTCGTTTTAATGTTAATAGCTACATTATTTAAGTTTGGTGGCTTTAATTCACCAAATGAAATTATAGGTGTTTTATTTATTTTTACAGTGTTAGCATTTTGCTTCAATCTTGGAACAACATTAAAAATTTTCGAAAGTGTTGATGGTAATGACTGGCCAATTAAAAATGCAATTAGGCCATTAATCCCTATGGTTGTAATTTTAATAAGATATTTTAGTCTGTAAATATACAATGAATTAAATAGCGCTCTTAAAAAGAGTGCTATTTTTTTTAACAATTATTTTTTTTTAATTCACTTCTTCTCATCGGCATGGAGTCAATTAAATTAAAAAGTCTAACAAATATTTTTTCATTTAGACTATAATCTTTAATCTCCCCATCGTATCCGAGTAACCATATACCTTTTTTTTCATAAATAAATTTCGGTGTTAAAAAATTTTTATTTTTAAATTTTTCAAAAAAAATTATTTCTAAATTTCTATCTTCTATTTCACATTTATTATCAGAAATATATTTTATAGTTCGTTTAAACAGTTCATCATTCTTTTTTTCATAAGAAATTATTAGTATTCTTTTTTCCCAGTTTAAATCTGATATTTGTTTTGTCATTATTTTAAAGCTTGTTAATAAAATCATTATTATAATAACGTATTTCATTAAAAATGGTGCCACAGGGCGGAATCGAACCGCCGGCTTATTCATTACCAATGAATTACTCTACCCCTGAGTTACTGCGGCATTGATAAAACTTAAACATCAAATATATAATTCAATATATGAAAACAACAATATTAATTCTTTCTATTATAGTTTTATCCTTTAGTGATTTTGTTTTAGCTAAAACGATAATTGGTAAAGCAAAAGTTGTTGATGGTGATACAATTCATATTCAAAGCAACAAAATTAGACTTCATGGTATTGACGCGCCAGAAACAAAACAGACATGTAAAATTGATAATGAAGACTGGGATTGTGGGAAGCAATCAACAATAGAATTGAAGAAATTAATAAGTAATCAAAAAATAGAGTGTATTATAAATGATATTGATAGGTATAATCGGTATGTAGCAATTTGCACAGCTGATGAAATTAATATTAATCAATGGATGGTGAGAAATGGTTGGGCAATTGCATATCGATATTACTCTAAAGATTATATTCTTGATGAAAAATATGCTCAAGATAATGAATTAGGTATTTGGAAAGGTGAATTTGTAGAGCCTTATAGATTTCGTCGACAGAATAAAAATTGAATTAATTACCTTCTTTTTATCTAAAGGCTTTTATTATATAGTCATCTTATGAGTGAGCTTGATAAATTAGATTTAAACTGGATAGATTCCTCAAACGAAGATCAAAGAGAACTCTTTTTAGATGCATTAAACTCATATTTGTTGTTCAAAAAAGATAGTTTAGATAAATGCAATTTATTGATTAAAGAAAATCCAGATTTTAATGCTCCTAAATTATTAAAAATAATTTTGATTTTACTAACACGTGATAATCATAAGATAAATGATGCAAAAACATTACTAAGCGATATTAATATTGAGAATTTAAATGATCATTTCAAAAAATATCTTAAAGTAATATCGTTTTGGCTAAAAAAAGATCTGCACTCAGTCATCTCTAGTCTCCAAAATATTATTTCTAATTATAAAAAAGATATATTGGCAATACGACTACTTCATTTTAATAATATATTCATTGGTATAGACTCAAATTTTCTTGGCAAACACCTAGAGATTTTAGATAGTTGGACTAAAACAGACCCTCTTTATAATTTAATTTTAGGGATGACGAGTTTTGCTTATGAGGAAAATGATCAGTTATCTATGGCTCAAAATTTAGCTAATGAGTCATTAGTAATGTCAAAAAAAGATTTATGGAGTTGGCATGCCTTGCTACACGTGCAAGATAACGAATTATCTTCTGATTTAGAAAGTAATGAATTTTTTACATCAATTGATTGGTCTCAATATGGAGCAATTAAGCGGCATATATGGTGGCATCAAGCACTTATGCATTTTTATAAGAAAGATTTTGTAAAATGCCTAGATATGTTTGATAATTTTATATTTAGCGAAGATGAATTTTATTTAGATTTTTGTAACACCAGTTCCCTACTGTTGAGGTTGCACTACCAAGGCATTGACGTAGAGCAGAGAATGCGCAAATTAAAACCTTTAGCTCATTATTTTTGTGAACAGCAACTCATACCCTTTATCGATTATCATCTTATACTATTCTATAAATATTTTGATGACATTGAGCGTTTAGAATTAATTCATGAAGGTATTAATCAGCGTTATAAAAATACAAAATTTCAAAAAACTACGAGTAGTTATTTAGAGCCAATATTAAAAAATCTCCTAAACAGAAAAGCTATAGATTCAAAAGTAATGCATAATGCTTTTCATCAACTTGGGGGAAGCTTTGCTCAACGAGAAATTATTTTACTTGGTCTTCTTAATCATAGTGATCAATCTAATTTACAAAAAACTATTAAACATATCTTTAAAGCAAAAAAAACTAGCGTTGTAAACTATGCATAATTTTGATTTTTTAGGAAATCTACCAAATGAAATATTTGAAAAATTTACGATTAATAATTTTTCAGTTTTAAGAGACAATCTTTTTTTGAGAAATATAAAATATAACAATATTGAAATATTAAAGTTAATTTCTTTTTTGGTAAGAGATAAAAATTGGAATAATTATTCCCCTGAAATTATAAAGACTTCATCATATAATAAAGATCAACAATTAAATTTTGAATTTGATTTAAAATATGGTGATGTTGAACAATTAGAAGTTAATTTACTTCTTTCAATTGGTAGTAATTCTGTAAAATTAATTGCCAATGGTAAATTTTTAACTGATTTTTGGACAAATAGAATAGGCTTTAATCTTCTTTTGCCATTAGATGGCGTTGTTAATCAGCAAGTAATTGTTTCAAAAAGTGACCAGACAACTGAAACACTAAAATATCCCTTAATTATTCAACCCGATCAACCAATGGTTAAATTTAACAATCTTTCATACGAAATGTTTGATTCAATAGCTCTTAATATTAGATTTGATGGTATTCATTTTGAAATGGAAGATCAGCGAAATTGGGGAGATGCATCCTATAAAATTTATAGCGGATCTTTACTAGATCCCTTCCCTTATAAAGAAAATAAAAATTCTGCCTTTCATCAGGAAATAGAAATTACTGTAAGAGAAAAAAATAATTCACTAGAAACTATATCAAATCAAAACATTATACCTCTTGATATTCAAGAAGAATACGCAATGCCAAAAATAGGTATAAAAGTTGACAATGAAACTAATGGAATTGATATAGTAAATGTTGATTTTGTATATCATCTAGTTGATTTTGAACGCAATACTGAGAGTAAACCAAATTTTAATAATCTACCTATTTATTTGGTTGCACTTATCGATCACACTAAGAAGGTTAAGGATATTGTGAAAGATATAAAAGATTACATTCTTTCAAACAAAATAAGTGTTGATAAAATTCTTATCTGTCCTAAAATTTATTTAAATAGCTTTCAACCTGCTGGTGAGTGGCCATCAGTTCCAAAACTAGGAGATTATTACAAAGAGGCTAAAATTCAATTACCTGATGTTCACATTTTTTCTGGTATGGTAACTAATTTTACAGAATTAAATAGAAAAAAACCAGACGGCAAGTTTGATGGAATTAATTTTTCCTTTACCCCAATAGTGCATGATGCAAGTGATTATGGTGTATTAGATACTCCTAATTCTCTAAAATATATTTTACATTCAGTTAATAATTTTAGCAAAGATACACCAATACACATTGGCCCCATGACTCTTGGAATGCATTTTAATCCTTATGGAGAAAAACTTGCTGCGAATATTGATCAAGTAAGATTGGAAATGACTGATTTCGATCCTCGACATGATAGTCTTATCGGTTTGAATTGGACGATTGCTGTTTTTGCAGAAACTTTATCAAAAAATACAAAATTTATCACCATTGCTTCACTAAAAGGTGTTCATGGTATACTCACAGAAAGCAATCAGAAGAGACCATTATTTTATCTCTATGAAGTTTTGTTATATTTTAAAAATGCAAAAATTTATAAAATTGAAAAAATGAATTCAATCTCAGGCGTCAAACTAGTAAAAGAAAAAAAAATGTATTATTTATTAACAAATAACTCATCAAATCAGACAAGTTATATTTTAGAAAATGAAACTCTTCTTCAGGAAAGTTATCTTAACAAAAATAATTTTGATCAAGTAAGCAAATCTCAGTTTTCATTTTTAAATTTTGCAGACTCGACAAAGAGCTTATCTTTTGAGCCTTATGAAATAAAATTAATTCAGGTTAGTTAATGAAATTAAAAGGGGCAATAATTGGATGTGGTTTTTTTGCCCATAATCATATGCAGGCTTGGAATGAAATTAAAAATATTGAGATCGTTGCAGTTTGTGATTTAGATAAGAAAAAAGCTATTTCTTTTTCGAAAAAGTTTAAGATTGCACATTATTACACTGATATAAATAAATTATTAGATTTAGAAAATCTCGATTTTGTTGATGTTGTAACAACAATGGAAACTCATCTTTCAATAGGAAAAATATTATCAAAAAGAAAAGTTGCTACATCAATTCAGAAACCTTTTGCTGAAAACTTAAAGGATGCAAAAAAAATTGTCAGTCTTTACGAGAAGACTAAAACACCTTTAATGGTTCATGAAAACTTTAGATGGCAAACACCATTGATGACACTAAAAAAATTAGAAAAACAATATCAGTTAAAAAAACCACAATATTCTAAAATCTCTTTTCGGCACGCTAATCCAGTGGGCTATACCAATCAAACCTACCTTTATGATTTAGAGGAATATTTGATTTTAGATGTAGGCATTCATTTATATGATTTAAGCAGATTTTTTCTAGGGGAAGCAACAAGTGTTTATACCATTAACCAAAATACAAATAAAAAATTTAAAGGAGAAACGGCATTTACTTCACTTGTTCGGCATGAAAATGGCGGCGTTAGTATTATAGATGCTTCAATTTCGTCGATAAAAACTCCAGATAGATTTGCACAAACTTTAGTAAATGTAGAATATGGAAACGGCTCAATAGATTTAGATTATGATTATAATATTACTGTTCATAAAAAAGGTTTGAAAAAATTGCATAAAGGTAATCCAAGAAAGTTAAAATGGATCTCAAAACCATGGGATCAAATTCAGGAAAGTATCGTTAATACACACAATCATTTTATTTCATGTCTTAATATGAAAAGAGTTCATGACACCAGCGGAGAAGATAATATCAAAAGCCTATCTTTGGTTTTTGCATCATATCAGTCAAACAAATATAGAAAGGAAATACAGCTAAATGAAAAATAATAAATTATTGAAACTCCAGAAATTTGATACTCCAACCATTTGTAATGGATTGGAATTGTTAGATCCAAAATTTAAGATTAAAGGATATTCAAAAGAAAAGTTTTTCTGTTTAAATCCAAAAATTAAACCAATGGTTGGATATGCAAAAACAGCAAAAATTAGTTCCCTAAAGCATAATAAAAAAACTAAACACTCAATTAGAATTGATTATTATGAGTACGTTAATAAAGGTAGTTTTCCTAAAATTTCTGTTATTTATGATCAGACTAAAAATCCTATAGGATCATTCTGGGGAGAAGTTAATGCCAATATACACAATAAACTTGGATGTCTTGGAGTCATAACTAATGGATCAGTCAGAGATCTTGATGTCATACCAAAAAATTTTCAATTTTTATCAAAGACATTAAGTCCTAGTCATGCAGAAGTTTCGTTAATGGAGTTTGGAACAAAAGTTAATGTGATGGGAATGGAAATTAAAGATAATGATTTGATTCACGCTGATGTTCATGGAGCTGTATCTTTTAATGATGAAGTGATTGATGAATTATTACATGCAATTAAATTTGTTGAGAGCAAAGAAAAAATTATATTAGACTCGTGTAAAACAAAAAATTTTACTTTTGCAAAATTTAAAAAAGCTTTCTTAAAGTCTCAAACATTGAAATATAAAAGTAAATAAATACTAAAACACATTAAACTGGCTAATAATTTAAATAATGAATCAAAAAAAACTTTAAAATGCTTTTAAATTAATAGTGGAGAGTAAAATGAATTTGAGAACAATATTTAAGGTTCAAGGAATAATATTAGCTATCAATGGTCTTGCTGGCATATTTGCAGGTACTTCATTTTTTAGTGCTGCAGGTTGGGAAGTTACGGCAGATATGTTAACTCTAGGGCAAATATTTGGTTTAACCTTGCTCATAATAGGTATTTGGGCTTGGAGAATTCCGGATACACTTGGCGATAGTGTAAAATCTATGGGCATGCTTTATGCTTTAGGTGGAGCTTTATGGACATTGATGATTATTTATCATGTCGCTACTGGAGCAGCTGGAGGTCCAACAGCGTACGTAAATTTAGTCATTACTGCTGTGTTCGCTGTATTATTTTATATGTACAGCAAAGATTAATAAAATATAAAAACATAAACGCTAAATATTAGCGTTTATGTTAGATTTTTTTTTTATTTAGTAATAATAGCCTTTATGCCAAAATTTTTTAGTTTAATTTTCCCTTCAGGCTCATGGTCCATTAAAAGAATTGTTTTTTTATTCATAATACTAGGCTTGTTAGAGTTTCTCTTTTTATATTTAAAATAAATGCCTAGTGATTTAATATTTTCATTAAGAGAGGTTGACGTACGTTTTGGGAAGAAAGAAATTTTTAAAAATTTAAATCTAAATATCCATAGAAACGACTTGATTGCCTTAGTAGGAAAAAACGGTGTTGGCAAAACAACATTAATGAAAATAGTAATGGGAACTCAAGAATTAGATAACGGTGAACTTTGGAACTTCCCCAATCTTAAAGTTTCCTACTTTACTCAACATTTTGAATTAGATTATTCTAAATCTGTTGAGGAAGAGATGAGTAAAGTGTTAAAAAATGATGATGAAAAATTTAAAATAGATATTTATTGTAATAATTTAAATTTAGATAAACACGCAAATATAAAAAATTTATCAGGTGGTCAAAAAAGAAGGATTGCCTTGGCTAAAACTCTCATACCTGATTCTGACATAATGCTACTTGATGAGCCCACAAACCACTTAGATTTAGAATGTATACAATGGCTTGAACAGCACCTCAAAGGGTTAAATAGAGTAATGCTTTGTGTCAGTCATGATAGAACATTTTTAAGTAATTTTACAAATAAGGTTTTTTGGTTGGATAGAGGGGATTTACGTATAAGTCCAAATGGTTTCAAAGACTTTGATGCTTGGTCTGAAGAATTATTAGATCAAGAAGCTCGGGAATTAAAAAATAGAAAACAATTTGTAAATCTAGAGGTGGAGTGGGCCCAAAGAGGTGTTAAAGCAAGAGTTAAAAGAAATGTAAAGCGACTTGAAAGGGCAAGGCAATTAAAAGAGCAATTGGAAAAAGATGAGTCATCTTATAGACAGGCTATAAAGTCAGTGAAGCCAATGTTGGTAAAGCCTGCATCTGATAATTCAAAATTTATTGCTGAATTTATTAAAGCCTCTGTTTCATATCCAAATTCAAAAAATAAAATATTAAAAGATATATCAGTTAAGATTACTAAAGGTGATCGTATTGGTTTGCTTGGTAAAAATGGAACAGGAAAATCAACTTTTTTGAAAACTTTAGTTGGAGAGCTTAAAGAAATTAGTGGATCAATTAAATTAAAAAAGAATTTAGAATTCTCCTATTTTGATCAACTAAGAAACGATTTAAATGCAAATAAATCATTAAAAGAAATTTTAGTTCCAAATGGAGGAGATTATTTATTAGTCCAAGGAAAAGAAAGGCATGTTTGTAGTTATTTAAAAGATTTTCAATTTGATCCTAAGCGCGTTAACGACACAATTTTATCGTTATCTGGTGGACAACAAAATAGATTATTATTGTCAAAGGTTTTAGCAAATCCAAAAACAGGACTTATCTTAGATGAGCCAACAAACGATTTAGATTTAGAAACAATGGACCTTCTCACCGAAATGCTATCTAGTTACAAGGGGACTTTATTAATTGTTTCTCATGACAGAGATTTTTTAGACCAAACAGTAAATAAAATTTTATCATTTGATGGTGATGGAAAGATTTCAATGTTTTTAGGGGGGTATAGTGATTTTCTGAACCATCAATCTGACAAGATTCTTACAAATAAAAGTTCAAAGAAAAAAGAAAATATAACTAAAATAAAAAAAATAGAAAAATTATCTTTCAAATTTAAATTTGAATTAGAAAATATCCCCAATGCAATTAAAATAATGCAAGAAGAAATTTTATCTTTAAAAAATGAATTAAAAGATTCAAATTTATATATTAGTAATAATAATAGATTTGAAGAAGTTACAGAAAAATTAAGCACTCTCGAAAAAGAACTTGAGAATAAAGAAAATAGATGGTTAGAGTTATTAGAAATGGAAGAGGCGATCAAAAAAGAAAATGAGTAATAAATCAATAAATTTCATTGGATGGATTCTTTTTATAATATCAGCAATAGGTTTTGTTATTTCAAGTATTGGAAGTTTTTGGGCAATGTTTGGAAGCCTATTTTTTTTAATTGCCTGTTTAGTTTTTTTAATTCCGTTTTTTAGAAAAGATAATAAAGATTAATAAGCTTCATTTTTTGGAGGTTCTTTTGTCTTATCTTTCATATCATCAATAACAGATTGTGCATGAGCGGACATCGATCTAAAGTCAGATGAAATAGTTACTAACTTAAAACCTAAATCTATCATTTCTTTTGCGTATTGCGTTGTACCGTTATGGATTCCAGCAATTTTTCCATATTCATTAGCTTTTTTTGCAATTAATTTGATATTTGAAAATACAGGATCTTCTTTAACATCAAATTTTGGCTTCATGCCATACGAAGAGCTCATATCTGCAGGACCAATATAGACGCCTGTTAAATTAGGAACAGAAAGAATGTCATCCAAATTATCTACCGCTTGCTGTGTTTCAATCATTGCAAAACTTAAAATATTTTCATTAGCTTTTTCAAAATAGTTTGATCCGTGGATTAATTGAGCTCGCATTGGGCCAAAACTTCTTTGTCCGATAGGCGGGTAGTAACAATAGGAAACAAATTTCTCACAGTCTTCTTTTGAATTAATCATGGGGGCTATAATACCCATTACTCCAAGATCTAGCATTCGCATTATAATGCCAGGCTCAGACCAAGGGACCCGTACCATTGGTGTAGAGGTGCTGGATGATAAAGCTTGAAGCATAGATATGCTTGTTGAATAATCACTTTGTCCATGCTGCATATCAATTGTTATGGCATCCCACCCCATTTTACCAAATGCCTCTGCAGTAAAAGAATTAGGAATTGAAAGCCATGAATTAATAACAGGTTTGTTTTCAGCCCAAATTTTTAGAAGATTATTCATTATTAATGCTCAATTATAGGAAAAAATTATAATTTTATATGTTTTTATTCATTAATCTTATTATAATAAGTTAGCTTAGTCATGAGTACTCCAAAATATAAAATAATTTATGATCAAATTGTTAAATTTATTTTAACTGACGTATGGCCTGTAGGTTCAAATATGAAATCTGAAAACGAACTAATTAAATTATTTGGTGTTAGCAGGTTAACAATTAGGAATGTGCTTAATATTTTAGAGAATGAAGGCAGAATTTTAAGAAGTAGAGGTAAAGCAACATTGATACTTGATAGACTTTTGCAAAACAAGAAACAAACTGAGATTAAAGATTTTGCTGTAACATTAAACGCAGATTACAAACTTATTGATGTTGAGGTAGTTAAAAATAATTTTATGAAAAAATTTAAAAATTCTTCATCGCTTTATTACATTAAAAGATTAAGGCGACTTAAAAATAATGAATTATATTTAATTAGTAGAGCTTACATACCATTCGAAATCATAGGCGAAAATGTAAATAAAAAAATATTTAAAGATAAAAATTTGCTAGAAGTTCTCATAAATCAATTTGAAGTTAAAATTAATCGAAGTGATCAGGAGCTATCTGCAGTTATTTTAAGCAATAATGATGCAGATCTATTTAAAATTACCAAAGGTTATCCAGCAATTTTAAATACTTGGAATATGTATGATAAATCAAATAAGTTAGTATTAATCGACCAAGAACTTACGGTTAAACCTTTAACAGTAACAAATTATTATCAGTAACTTATTATAATAAGTTAATTAACATGCTTGAATGATTTTTAAATATGGAATTAAAGTTCATATATAAATGGAGGAAAAAACAATGAGAAAATTATTTATAGTATTTATTACTTCTATTTTTTCGATAGTTTCTTTTAACACCTTTGCAAAGACAACAGTAACTTGGTGGGCAGAAACTAATGCAGATAGAGACCCTGTGTTTCAAGCAAAACTCGTGGATGCATTTAATGCTTCACAAAATGAGATTGAGCTTGTTATGGAGTTTAAAGAAGGATTAAATGATATCTTAAGAACAGCTATGCTTTCTGGTGAAGGTCCAGATATAGTTGAAACACCTGGTCCGTCATATGTTAAAGAGTATCAAGAAGCTGGCTTATTAACATCAATGCAAGGATATTCTGAGCAATTTGGTTGGGAAGATAAACTTTTACCTTGGTCATACCAAGCAGGTGTTTTTGATGGAGAGTTTTACTCAGCTCCAAAAACATTTGAATCAATGATTATGTTATACAATAAGACATTGTTTGAAGAAAATGGTTGGAGCGTTCCTACTACTTTAAGTGAATATGAAGCTACAGCTGCGAAAATTAAAGCTGCTGGTATGAATGTTTTCGCTTATGGCTCAACTGGATGGCAGCCAACTCATGAACACTTAGCAGGAATGTATCTCAATAGTTATGCAGGACCTGATAATGTTTATAAAGCTCTTATTGGAGAAAAAGAATGGACTGATCCAGAATTTACTGGCGCTATAGAACTTCTTAGAAAGCATATGGTTGATGATGGTTACTGGTCTGGAAGTCTAGAAAATTATTATGCTTTAGGTTGGGATGATTTTCATGCGATGTTTGCTAGCAGAGGTGCCGCTATGATGACAATTGGTACTTGGACATTTGGTGCTACGACTGCAGGATTTGCTGATATTTCTGATGAATGGGATTGGGCTCCTTTCCCAGTACTTAGAGATGGCGGTGCTGATCCTTCATACTTGTTAGCTTTAGGAACAACAATGTCAATTAATGGCTCTTCTGAAAACCCTGATGCTGCAGCTGAAGTTCTAAACTTTGTCTTTTCAAATAAAGAAATAGTTCTAGATATGGCAGCTGATTTTCAATTTGGAGAATTCGTTGTTCCACTATACTTTTCTGAAGATGACATCAGAGATAGTGTGAGTCCTCAAGTAAGAAGATACCTTGTTGATTTTGCTGAAGCTACAGGCAAAGGAAATTATGGTTATACTACTTGGACTTTTTGGCCAGCTGACCCAGGAGTACATATCTGGAAAGATATGGAAGTTGTTTGGGCTGGAGATATAACAGTCGAAGATTATATGTATGATCACCAAAAAATGTGGGACAAAGCTCGTAAAAAAGGAGAGCTTCTTCCTGTTGGTGCAAGATAAATAAACTTAATTACAGCGAGGCTAAGCCTCGCTGTATTATTTTTAGCACATGAGCATATTTTTTAGTAAAAATTCTATAGCATGGTATTTTATCTTACCTGTTTTGGGTATTCACTTTATGGTGGTTGCTCTGCCATCGCTACTTAGTCTTGCTTTATGTCTGACAGATTGGAATGGTTTTGGCAAAATCAATTATGTCGGATTTGAAAATTTTTACGAATTATTTGATGATCGTTATTTTAAAAAAGCTGTTTGGCATAATATTATTTGGACTTGTTTATTTTTAACTGTTCCAATTGCATTGGCCCTAACTTGTGCATATTTACTTACTGGAATTACAAAAGGGCAAATGCTTTTTCGTCTATGCTTTTTCTTTCCTTACATGTTAGCAAGTATAATTAGTTGTCAAATCTGGAAATTTATTTTTCATCCCCTTTATGGATTACCGGCATGGCTCAATAGTAAGGGAATAGATTTGATACCGGCGGTTTCCCCTTTTACTATGAAAGAAACTTCACTGTATGCTGTTGCGTTTGTAGATGGATGGCATTTTTGGGGATTTTTGGTCGTTATTTACATAACAGGAATGTATCAAGTTGATAACAGTTTATATGAAGCAGCAGACATAGAAGGTGCAACAAAATTTCAGAAATTTAGATTTGTTACTTTACCTTTAATACGACCAATATTTATTTTTTCTATAATGATCATTATTATTTGGTCTATACCAACATTTGATTATGTTTGGATTTTAACTCAAGGCGGTCCCGCTTACTCTTCAGAAGTTTTAGCTACTAATTTATATTCGCAAGCTTTTGATAGGTTTAATGTTGGGTATTCATCTGCAATTGGAACGTTAATGTTTATCTATACAATTTTTATTGTTAGCATTTTTGGGGTTCTTAGAAAACTGGGTTGGGAAATATGATTGTAGCTAAATATAGAAAATCAGAATTAGTATCAAATTACACTATATTAACAATTTTGGCCTTAACTTGTATTTTGCCAATCATGTTGCTTTTTTTTAATTCTATTAAGCCGCAAGAAGAATTTGGAATAAACCCACTTGGTTTTCCAATGACAATCAGACTTGCAAATTTTGTAGATGCTTGGGTAATAGGGGAGTACGCTCAAATATTTTTAAATTCCACAAAATTAGTTATTGGAACATTAATTTTAAATTTAACGGTTTCAGGGTTAGCTGGCTTTAGCTTGGCAAAACTGTATCCTCATGGATCTAACGCATTTCTCGTATATCTGTTAGTCGGAGTATCAATTCCTGCACAAATGTTCATTTTACCACTCTTCCTAATGTGGAAAGAATTCGGTTTAATGAATACTCATCTTGGATTAATAATTATTTACGCAGGACTTAATGCTCCTTTTGCAACTTTTTTAATTCGATCATACATGATTCAATTACCAGATGAATTATTTGATGCAGCTAAAATTGATGGAGCAAATACTTTACAACTTTTTTATAGGATAGCATTACCAATCTCATGGCCAGTTTTCTTGACAACTGGTTTGGTTGTGGGCTTGGCTGTGTGGAATGAGTTTTTATTTGCTTTAACATTTGTTCATGATGATACAAAAAAACCAATAGCAACAATTCTATTTGCATTTCAAAGTAGATTTGAAAATAACTGGGGACTCGTAAATGCTTCCGCAGTAATGATGATGGCACCAATTGTTATCTTATTTATGTTTTTTCAAAGAAGATTTATTGCTGGATTAACAAGTGGAGCTTCGAAAGGGTAGGTTAGTATGAAATTAGATAAAAAATATGAAGAACAAGTATATGCTGGTGTTTTAGGAAAAATAATTGGGGTTTATTTAGGAAGACCTTTTGAAGGTTGGACTTACGAGAGAATAATGGAAGAGTTAGGTCCAATAAATTATTATGTTAATGATAAACTCAAACAACCTATTTGTGTTACAGATGATGATATAACCGGTACCTTTACTTTTTTAAGAGCTCTACGTGACTTTAATTACGATAAAAATATTACAGCAAAACAGATTGGTCAAACGTGGTTGAATAATCTGATAGAAGATAGAACGATATTGTGGTGGGGTGGCAAAGGAAACTCAACGGAAGACACTGCATACCAAAATTTAAAACAAGGTATTCATGCTCCTGAAAGTGGTTCAATCGCTATGAATGGAAAAACAGTAGCAGAGCAAATTGGTGCGCAAATATTTATTGATGGATGGGCTTTAGTATCCCCTGGCAATCCTGAGCAGGCTGTTAGACTGGCAAAAGAGGCAGGTAGTGTAAGTCATGATGGTGAGGCAGTATATGGAGCACAAATGATTGCAGCTATGGAAGCCTTAGCTTTTGTTGAAAAAGATATAAGCAAGATTATAAACGAGTCAAAAAGATTTATTCCAAAAGACTCAATAATTTTTAAATTGATTTCTGATATTCAAGATTGGAGCGGTGGAAATATTGATTGGGAACAAGCCAGAGAAAAAATCGCCGGTAAATATGGGTACGATAAATACTTAGGTAATTGTCATATGGTACCAAATCACGCACTTATCATTATGTCATTATTATTTGGAGATGATGATTTTCAAAAAACTTTGATGATTGTGAATACAGCCGGTTGGGATACTGATTGTAATTCAGGCAATGTAGGCTGCATCTTAGGGATTAAAAATGGTTTAGCAGGTCTTAAAACTGGTCCTGATTATTTATCACCCATTAATGATACCATTTACTGCCCAACAGCAATTGGTGGTGAAACAATAACTGATGCACTTACGGAGTCCTATAAGATTATTAACACAGCAAGAAACTTAGAAGGGCAGGGGGATGTAATAGTGAAGAATGGAGCTAGATATCATTTCAATCTTCCAGAGTCGACTCAATCATGGAAAGTAAATGATTTAGATGACAATAATCCTTCAACTTTTATTTCAAACACGGAGTATAAATCAGATATAGGGGAACGTGCTCTTGAGATAGAGTTTAAAGATTTATCAACTGGTCTTTATAGTGAATGCTATGTGGATACTTTCTTTCCTGAGGATTTAACAAAGCTTGAAGGTATGGCAAGGGAGAGATTTTTTCATTATGATTTTATATCGTGTCCTATTGTTTATTCAGGTCAGAAAATAATAACTCAATTAATTTCAAATTCAAATAAAGATATTACTGTAAATTTATTTATTAAATATTGGGGAGAAAAAGATAAATTAATTAAAATAAATTCTGATGATTTCTTTTTTCAAAATAAGGAAAGCAAAGATATTGGATGGAATGTTCCAGATACAGGTTCTAACCCTATTGCGCAAATAGGTATTTGTGTTTCCTCCTCAGAAAAGTGTTCAGGAAAGTTATTAATAAACTATCTTGATATACAAGGTGAGCCAAAGATAACTTTTAAAAAGCCAGAGCATATTGCAAACCCTAAAAGAGGAGTTTCTCATGATACTCCATTTTATGGACAGATGTGGAAAAACAACTTTGTTCAAGCAATTGATAAATGGGAGTCTAGATGGAAAGAGTCATTTAGAATAACCCAAAATATTGGAAGAGGCGTAGTTTTCACAGGAAATGATAAATGGAAAAATTATTCTGTTTCTTCAAAGTTAAATTTTCACTTAGTTAAGTCTGGAGGTATAATTGCAAGAGTTCAAGGTCTTAAGAGATATTATGCTCTTGAAGTGACTGCAGAAAATAAGTTACGAATAGCAAAAATGTATTATGAATTAGAAACATTGAAGGAAGTTAATTTTAATTTTGAATTTTTTACTGATTATAATTTAACTCTTCAAGTTGATAACAATAATATTAAAGGTTATTTAGATGGTAAGTTAATAATTGAGGCAGATGATACAAATAACCCACTTGCTTTTGGCGGTGCCGGTATTGTAGCTGAAGATGGAACTATGTGTACAGAGGAGATAAGTATAAGCTAATGAAAAAAAGAAAATTTGGTAATATTGGATGGGATGTTAGCGAAATCAGCCTTGGTTGCTGGGCAATGGGCGCAGATTGGGGTGACGTTTCTGAAGACAACGCTAAAAATATTTTAAAAACTTCTTTTGACAACGGTGTTAATTTTTTTGATACGGCTGATGTCTATGGTGATGGTCGGAGTGAAAAATTTGTTGGTGAATTTATTAACTCAACTTCAGAGAGAATATATGTTGCTACAAAAGCAGGGCGCAGAATTAATCCTCATGAAGCACAAGGATATTATGATAAAGAGTTAATGGAGTCATTTGTTGATAGGTCATTAAAGAACTTGGGAATAGAAACTATTGATCTTCTTCAAATGCATTGTCCACCAACAGAGGTCTATTCTCATGACTCAACTTATGAGATGCTCGATTATTTAGTCTCAAAGGGCAAAATTCAACACTATGGCTTTAGTGTGCAGACTGTTGAAGAAGCTATTGCCTGTATTCAACGACCTCATACAAAAAGTGTTCAAATTATTTTTAATATGTTGAGATTAAAACCAGCTGAGGAATTTTTTAACTTAGCTAAAGATAAGGGTGTAGCTATCATTGTTAGAGTCCCTCTTGCAAGTGGCTTGTTAACTGGAAAAATGAATTCTAATTCAACTTTTCCTGAAAATGATCATAGAAATTACAATATTAATGGTGATGCTTTTGATGTTGGGGAAACTTTTTCCGGTGTAGATTTTAATACAGCTCTAAAAGTGGTAGACGAGTTAAAATCTATTACGCCAGAGGGATTTACTCTATCGCAACTAGCATTAAAATGGATTTTAATGCATGATGCTGTGAGTGTAATAATTCCTGGTGCAAAAAACTCTGACCAAGCTTTAAGTAATATTTCTGCTTCTTCACTCCCTGATATTAGTAATCTAATGAAACAAATTGAAAACATATACGCGACTTATTTAAAAGACGACATACACCCTCGTTGGTAATATAAAATTAATGGAACAAAGTGTTTTTAGAAGGGCCACGTTTGCGGTAATTCTATGCTCTTCATACCCGATGCTTGTTGTAGGGTGCTACTTTGGATTAATACCTTGGAATATGGAAAGACTACAAATTGATGAGTCTGACTTAGGTTTTGCAATATTATCTTTTGGTGTTTCATTTTTAATTTCTAATCAAATAGCGGGAAGAATATTAGTTCCAAAATTTGGCACAAAAAAAATTATGACTTTTGGTTTAGTTATTATTTCTTTAGCAAATATAATTTTGGTATCTGCACCTACCTATTTGATTCTTCTTCTAGCACATATACCTGCAGGTATTGGTTGGGGTTCATCTGGGCCAATTGGTGGTATTCATGCGCAATTAATTGAGAGACATTCTGGAAAAATTATTAGCCCTTATTATGCTATGGGCTTTAATATAGGTATTTTTTTTGGAGGCTTACTAGCTGGTTTTATTTTGGGTAATAAAATAAATCCTCCTCTAATTTTTATAATACTTTTCTTCGTGTCGGTAATTGCAGCTATCATTATTTATATCAATGGACTTCCTAACAATTTGGATTTTAAAGGCGAAGGTGAAAAATTAAAAATACCTGAAAAAAATGTTTTAATTTTTGGTTTTTTACTTTTCGTAACATTTGGTTCTAATGGAATAATTATAGATTGGTCAGCTTTATGGTTCACGAAGGAACTTAATGCTCCTTTATATCTTGCCAGTTTAGGATTAATATTTTTAAGTTTAGGAGGCATATTTGCTAATTTATTCTCGAATCAACTAATCAATTTATTTTCAGAAAAAATAGTTGGATGTTATTTTGTTATATTTGGTTCTATTATATTATTTACCTCCATCATAATTGGTAATTTTTATTTTATACTCATCACTTTTTTTCTTTATGGTTTTGCTACAGCTAATTTGGTTCCAATAATTATACGACAAGCAGTCAAACATTCGTCAGAGAGCATCCCTACAACAGTTACTAATTTAATAACTATGGGCTTTTCAGCTTTGTTATTTGCTCCAGCAATAATTGGCTTTATTGCAGAGACGTATTCACTTACAATTAATATGTATGCTTTATGTATAATTGTTTTTTTTGCGGGAAATATTTTTTTAAGAAAATTTAGAGTTGGTTAAGGAATAAGTTTATATAAATAAGTTTTACTTTCATCGGCTATCAAAAAAATTTCTCCTTTAGAATTCACTTCAATATCTCTAACTCGTCCTATTTTGTTTTTAAAAATAAGTTGCTCTTCACCAAATTGATTATTTTCTCTAGGGAGATAGGAAAGATATTGAAACTTTAACGATCCAATAAGTAACCCATTTTTAAATTCAGGAAATAAATCTCCAGTATAAAACTTTATCCCTCCAACACCTATTGAAGGTACCCAAATATGATCTGGGGGAAGTAATCCAGGCTCCCAAGCATTTCCATCGCCAATTTTTGTACCAGAATAATTTGTTCCCCCCCAGCCAACAAGGTTCCATCCATAATTTGTTCCTTTAACGACCTTCCCAATAAAATCACCTCCTTTTGGGCCGTGATTAGATATAAAAACATTATTGCTTAATGGATCTAAATCCATTCCTTGGGGATTCCGAACTCCTATTTGAAATATTTCTTTAGACCAATCAGGCTTTGTTACATAAGGATTATCTACCGGTAGTGTTCCATCTTTATGAATTCTCACTATGCTGCCAATACTGTTTGAGGGGGCTTGAGCTAAATCTCCCTTACCTCTCTCTCCAATACTTACAAATAAGTAGTCATTAAGAATTGTCATTCGAGACCCAAAATGTTTGGCGTTATTAATGTATGGTGTAGCTTCAAAGATTAATTCAGAATTTACTAAAGAATTATTTTTTAGTGTAGATTTATAAACTGCTGTGGTGAGAAGTTTATCTTTCATAATGGAACATGTTACCCAGACAACGTTACCTTCACTTATAATATCTAGTAAACCTCCTTGACCCCATGAAGCTACAGGTATTTTGTGAGATATTATTGTCGATGTATTATTTGAAGTATCAAATAACAAGATACGTGCAGTTTTTTTTTCAGTAATCAATAATTGTGTAGGATTTAACCATGTCATCCCCCATGGATAATTAAGATCTAGAGTGTATTTCTGAAGGGTATACGCCTCTGTTTTTATAGAAAAAAAACAAAAGATGACAATTAGAGCAATTTTATTCATTAATATTTGTATATTAGAGTATAAAATAAAATAATAAATTTAAATTATGAAAAGATTGAGGATTTCACAAATTCAATTTGAAGCTAAGCCAACTCCTTTGGAAAATGCAGAATTATTAAAAAGGTATTTTGAAAGAACAAAAAAATTTAATCCTAACTTAATTTGCACACCTGAATGCTCTAACTTAATAACGGGTGATTTAAATTTTTTAAAAAATAAAACAACTTTTGAAAAAAATTGCCCAATATTGTTTATGGCAAAATTATACGCAAAAGAAAATAAGGTAAATATTAATATCGGATCACTCCTTTTAAGAGAAAAAAATAAAAAAAAATTAGTAAACAGATCATTTTTAATCAATGACAGAGGTAAGATAGTTAAACGCTATGATAAAATTCATATGTTTGATGTTAATATTAGCAAGCAAGAAACTCATAGGGAGTCAGATACATTTCAAGCAGGAAAAAGTATTGCTTTGCTAAACATCAATAAAGTAAGATTTGGTTTTAGTATTTGTTACGATCTAAGATTCCCAAATTTATTCAGAAAACTTGCCAAAAGAGGGGCTGAAATTATTTTGATGCCTGCAGCATTTACAGTTCCTTCTGGTAAAGCGCATTGGGAAGTCATGTTAAGATCGAGAGCAATTGAAAATAGTTTGTTTGTTATAGCCACAAATATGTGTGGAACGCATCACACGAATAGAAAAACGTACGGACATTCAATTCTCGTAAATCCATGGGGTGAAATAGTTGCAAAGGCTGCATCTTCTCCTAAAATACTAAATACAAAAATTAATTTAGAAGAAGTTGTCAATGCAAGAAAGAAAATACCTGCAATATTAAATGATTAAAGTAAAATCGTTAGTAGACGGTATTGGAAATCAAATAATAACTGAAAAATATTATGATAAATGGGCTTTAAATTATGATCATACATTAAAAAATTGGAAATATAAAGCGCCTGTACAAGCTGCTAATAAATTAATAAAAATAAAAGACAAAATAAGTTTTAATTTAGATTTAGCATGCGGTACAGGTATGTTTGCTAAAGAGCTTAAAAAAAAATATCCCAATATAGTTATTGATGGATGTGATATTTCTTCAAAAAGTCTTAAAATTGCTAAACTAAAAAACCTTTATAGAAATTTATTCAAAAAAAGTTTTGTAAAAAAAATTAAAATCTCCAAAAAATATGACTTGGTTAGCATGATTGGGTCTATGACATATTGTAAAAAACCAAGTGCCTTACTATCCCTAATTAAAAATTATTTAAAAAAAAATGGAATTTTTATATTTACTCATAGAATTGATTTATGGGAGAGGCAGGATTTTGACTCAATAATCAATAATCATAATAAAGATTTTACTTTAATTCATAAATCTCGACCAATAAATTATTTACCTAATAATTCTTCTTTCTCTAATAAGATTAAAATCAGGATAGTAATTTTAAAAAAAAATTAATTTTTTTTATTAAATTGTTCCATTTTTTTTAAAGTCTTATCGCTAACATGATGCTCTATTCCCTCTGCATCAGCTTCCGCAGTTTTCAGATCCAAACCTAAATTTTTTAAAAAAGTTAAAACTATGACATGTCTTTTTTTAGAAATACTGGCAATCTCTTGGCCCTTTAAGGTAAGAAATATTGATCTGTAGGGTTCTTTTTTCACATAGCCTTGATTTTGAAGTCGTTGAATGGTTTTATTAGCCGTTGCTTGTGCAATATCTAATCTATTAGCTATATCAACAATTCTTGCTTCACCACTAGTGTTTAAGAGATCAGCAATAATTTCAAGGTAATCCTCGGTATTCTCTGTCCTATGAGCATCTCTTACTTTTTTAAATGACATCTATTAAAATATCCTAAATTTAAATATATCTATAGCATTATAGTATAGCCATAGCTATACTTTTTTGTTATAAACATCTTAATGAATGCATTAATTTCAGCAATAAAAGATAAGCAAAAAATTATGTTTGCTAATGAAGGTCGTTTATTAAAAAAGTCATTTTTTGGTCTGTTAATCCTTGCCCTTGCTTTTCAAACAGGTGAATTTGGCAATGTTGTTCGTGAATCTATGGTTGATGCATATCTTGCTGTTTCTGTATTTGTAGGTTTCACTTTAATAGTGTTTATTGGTTTAGACTCCTTAACAAAATTTGATACTCATTCTTTTTTAGAAAAAACTAAAAAATTTCATGTTCCTATCGCGTCTTTATTGGGGGCAATACCAGGTTGTGGAGGAGCAATTATTGTTGTTACACAATATATTCAAGGCAGGATATCGTTTGGATCTTTAGTTGCTGTGTTGACTGCAACGATGGGAGATGCTGCATTTCTCATTTTAGCAATGGAGCCATCCACTGGTTTTTTAATTTTTATTTTAGGTATATGTGTAGGCACGGTCTCAGGCTATGTAGTG
>Ga0255755_1000818_pt1 | contig 31100 bp, 27 predicted proteins | sample 011ome_18_FD_179955 | JGI IMG/M metagenome (GOLD analysis project Ga0255755, IMG submission 179955) | Coastal salt marsh microbial communities from the Groves Creek Marsh, Skidaway Island, Georgia - 011501BT metaG (version 2) | ecosystem: Environmental > Aquatic > Marine > Intertidal zone > Salt... | reverse complement strand
TCGCTTTTTATCAATTGTAATCGTAATAAACGGGGTGTTGCCCTCGACTTGTCAAAGCCTGAGGGACAGGCGGTGATGCATGAATTAATCAAAGACACCGATGTCTTTATTCAAAATTGGCGTCCTGGCGCCGCGGAGCGAATTGGCATGGGCCCAGATACACTCCGCGGAATCAATCCAGATTTAATCTATTGCTCGATCTCTGGGTTTGGTCCAACTGGCCCCTACGCAGGCCAAAGGGTCTATGATCCAATCATTCAGGGTCTGACGGGTCATGCTGGAATACAAATGAGTCCCGACTTTCCGATACCCGATCTTGTGCGGAACATTGTTGCGGATAAATCTACTTCGTACACAGCTGCGCAAGCTATAACGGCTGCTCTCTTTGCCCGCGACCGGGGTGCCGGTGGTCAGTTAATCGAAGTCCCAATGATCGATGCGTCCCTCGCGTTTTTCTGGCCCGATGGCATGATTAAACATACCCTCCAGAACTCTGCCGAGCTTAGGGGAAATTCTCTTTATGAAACCTATCGGTTATGGCACACCCAAGATGGTCAAATTATCTACTTTGTTGCCTCTCAGGTTGAGCACGAAGGATTATTTCGTGCCCTTGATCATCCGGAGTGGATAGAGGACACAAGATTTGCCACCACCGAATCTCGGATGAACCCGGACAACGCTGAAGTGCTTGGTGCTTTGCTCGATGAGGCGATACGGGGCTTTAACACCGAAACACTGCTCCAAAGGATGAGTGATAACGAGGTGCCAAGTGGTCGAGTGTTGACCTTGGAAGAAGTGTTTGATGACCCCCAGATTCAACATAACGGCAGTATTTTAGAGTTTGACCACCCAAGCGCAGGGAAATACCAGCAAGCGAAACCTGCTGCCAAATTCCATGGTACGCCTCAAGATCCAAGACGAAGGATGCCGCCCCTATTGGGCGAGCATACTGAAGAAGTTCTAACTGAGCTGGGCCTGTCGGCAGCAGCCATTGAAGAACTGCGTGAGAAAGGTGTGCTTTAGCCGGTACTTTTTAAGCTTACTGGGTTGCTGAAGACTATTCTGTGGTGCGGTTGCTGAGTCTCGCCCACGGATAGATATGCGCCTTTGGAGGGGCCATAGGACAAGGTGATCAACCGCGGAGGGTAAAGCGTGATAGAAGATAGCGGCTGGGTTTTAGTGCCGGCCTTGGTGACTGTGATAACCGCGATCTTCAGTCGGCGACCGATTGCGTCGTTGCTTGCGGGTACGCTGATGGGGCTTTTGATGCTGGACCCAGGCGCAGCGCTGAACAATTTCTCGGCAACCCTGCTTGCGGTCATGATGGATGAAACGATTGCCTGGGTCATTATCGTCTGCGGTCTTATGGGCAGCTTGATCAGTTTGCTCATGCGTGCAGGCGCGGTTGACACGTTTAGTATGGCATTGGCTACCAAAGCAAAAGGGCGCAGGAGCGCGCTTTTGTACACTTGGTTGTTAGGCATTTTTGTCTTTATTGATGATTACCTTAACGCGTTAGCCGTCGGCTCCTCTATGCGTAAAGTGACAGATCGATTTAGAGTATCCCGAGAAATGTTGGCCTATGTCGTTGACTCTACGGCAGCGCCGATCTGCGTGCTAGTTCCGGTTTCGACATGGGCGGTTTTTTACGCGAGTTTATTTGTTGATGCAGGGTTCGCAGCGCCGGGGCAAGGCATGGGACTGTACATTAGCGCCATTCCCTACATGGTTTATCCATTGGTGGCAGTGCTTCTGGTACCTCTTGTTGCCTGGGGCTTTTTGCCCGTGCTGGGTCAGATGAAGGTCGCTGAGACGCGCGCCGCAGGCTTGGTGGCACCTACAAATGCGGTAGACCTGGCAGCAGAAACAGAGAATGCCTCGCTGCTGCACCCTCAGGCCACTCTCAAGCTCTATCATTTTTTACTACCGCTTGGGACGTTGATCGGGGTCACGCTTTGGTATGACTTAGATGTACAGATCGGCGTCATTGTCGCGGTGGCCGCGACGCTTGTGTTGTTCGGTAGTCAAAAAGTGATGTCCTGGGGTGACATGTTTGATGCAGTATTAGAGGGGTTAAAAATGATGCTGCCAGCGCTCACCATTGTGGTGATGGCCTTCACCTTTAAAGCAGTCAACGATCAACTTGGATTGCCAACGTTCGTGATTGATCGTGTCGCACCCCTGATGACGCCGTTGCTGTTCCCTGTAATGACGTTTTTAACGATGGCAATCGTCTCTTTCGCAACAGGATCGAGTTGGGGGGTCTTTGCGATTGCGATCCCGATTATTTTGCCCTTGGCCGAGAGCGTGGGCGTGAGCCTACCACTTGCCATTGGGGCGCTCCTGTCAGCCAGTGCCTTTGGCAGTCATGCGTGTTTTTACTCTGATGCGACAGTTTTAGCTGCAGAGGGTAGTGGATGTGACGTGATTGACCACGCATTAACCCAATTTCCTTATGCCCTAGTCGCGGCACTCCTATCCTGCGTGTTGCTGACATTACTCGCAGCAATTTGAGGTGGGTCAGGGTCTCCATGACGGCTAAGGCTCTTTAGCCCCTGCGATGCTGGAGATTCCGGCCAAGATAGCGGTTACGGCAAGTTCGATGCTGTCTTGTGAGTCTAGGTCTAGGCTGGCTGCTACGCCCTCGGCAGCGATTGCGGTACCAGAAGCCATACTGACCGTTTGCTGAGCCTGCTTCATCCTCACGTGCTATTACTTGGCTACCGTCTTTACTCACAATTTAGCCTGTCTTCGCTGGTCGAGCATTTGGCTCTCTTTGATTGCGATGGCGACTTCCAGTTGCGAGCGTAAGCGCGACAGAATGTGGCCGGGCGCGTGGTGGTTAAAATGAGTGCTAACAGCAACGCTGACTACCCTTTCAAATCAGTTAATGACTTGTAGCGCCGTCTCAGTTTCGTTTACAAATTGCTGATACGCTCGCCGCAATAGAGCTTGTAGCAGGCTGAGTCGACTCTGGCAGTAGTGATACACAAGGGGTGCGCAAACCCTCTCAAATTTTGTCAAACGCTTCCTGATGAAAGCATTTACATTGTGTTCAATGATCACAGCTTTCACTGAGCTGAGTAAACGATGACGGACAAGTTTTACTTCAAGAATAGGCAAGATCTAATGGGGCTTGCCCAAGTTAAAAAGTGCTAATCCAAAAGTGCTAATCAAAAGTACTAATGAAGCCCTTGGAATAATCTGCTAGCCTGCTCTGTGCAAACCGCCGCAAAATTTTGGGTTGATCCAGATCGATAGTGTCGTCGCAAGACTTAAATCCTAGTTTCTGACTCATCGCAAAGTATGGCTGATCGCGGTATTTTCTGCGGCGATCAATTGAAAAGATACTCATGGTCGGTCGGCCAACCAAAAAGGAGTAACCCAATGAATGTCGAGAATCGCGTAACCCCCAATGAAGCGCAAATAAAGGGCTTTTTTGAATCTGGCTCTGCAGGACCGATTTATATGCTCAACCTTCTGAAGTTTAAAGAAAAGGCCGAGTACGCCGATGGTCGGACGACTGATCTATCGGGTGCCGAGGCGTATGCGCTGTATGCCCAGGAAGTCTCTAAAATTCTTGTCAGCCTGGGTGGCGGCGGTATGTTTAGTGCCAAGGTAGAGCGTTTGATGCTGGGAGAAGTCGAAGAACTTTGGGACAGCGTAGCAATTGCCATGTATCCCAGCCGTCAGGCGATGATCGAGATGATGCAATCGGCGGAGTATCAAGCCATTCATCACCATCGCGACGCAGGGCTTGCGGGGCAACTGAATATCGAGACCACCGACGCTGGTGGGGTATGGCTGGGTGCAGCAGGTATGAAAATCAGCTGATTGAGTCGTCGGCAAAGTGCGTCACGTGCTAGCTAGCGCAGGTAAACAAGGGGCGTTAAGTCGGTCGTTAAAGAGACGTCACCAGCCTAATCCCAAAGTGTTATCAAGAACCTGCAACCTATTATGATCGGCCTGGCTTGGCGTTCCTCGGAGGTGTTGCCCGCCGGGTAGTGCCGGCCTCAATAGATCTGGCTGGCCACAATGGTTCCAAAGTAGTGACTGCGGTTGGCCGGGCCTTAAACCTTAGGGCCGATCAATAAACTGTTTGCGGGGAATTTTCTATTGGATCTTTGTATGGGGCTTTATGCGGTCTCTTATGCAAAAGCCCGTAGTTTTCTGAAAAGCGGGTAGTGGTTGCCCATAAGTGGTCACCAAAAAGAAACGGTTCGAAGGGCTTAATGCCATCGATAGGAAGGGGCGCGACCAAAGTATCGGGTCGGGGCTCAAAGAAGAAGGGAATCGAGTATCGATCTTGATCGGTGGGGCCAACGCCATGGGGGGTTGCCTTGATTAGACCGCCAGTCCAGCGCTCTAGCAGCCCGCCAAAATTGACGGCAAAATTATTCGCAGTGAGGGGTACATCAATCCATTGACCTGCTTTCGTTTCTGCCTGGAGACCGCTAGCGCCTTGAAATGCGCCCAATATGGTCAGCAAACCAGAATCAACGTGAGTCCCCCGAGTTTGTTTTAGCGCATCTGATATTGGCAAATGCTGCCGTGGGATATACCGCAGCAGACGTAGGGTTGAAATACCATCTCTAAAAGCCTCTGCAAAGATCGACTCTGGAATACCGAGTCCTCGAGACAGTGCTGCAAGAATTTGGGTGCCGGCTTGTTCCATACTCAGATAATACGCCTGTGCGGTTGCTAAGAATCCTGGGATGTCTTCCTCACTAGGGAGGGGGGTCAATTGATAGAGCAGATCGTCATCAGCATCGGGTAGGGTTCTTACGATATCTGGACCAATTTCATAACCGGCGCGGCTCAGGGTTTTGCCAGAATGGAGCGGGAATAAACCACGGTACAAATTATCATTTGCAGGTTCGAAATTTTGTTTCCAAAGCTTTCGCTGTTTATCCTCGGGCAGATGAAACAACTGCAGCATTAAGGCTTGGGCTGCAGTATCTGTATGACTTGGGTCTGGTAGGCCCCGAATAGTCATGAAGCCTGCGTCGACCGCTGCATCAAAAATCAGACGGTCGGTTGCCTGCCTTGATAGGCTTGGCGGGCCGTAAAGTGGCGCAATATCAATTTCCGGTATCTGCATCGGTCCTCTAGCTTGTTTGAGATCGGATCTGCTGCAGAAAGCCTACCATTTCTTTGGGCCTAATCAGACAGAGGCTCGATTGGTAGGCCATACAGGTTTAGGCGGTGTTTGTGGGTTACTGCTCAAAATTACCTCGGTAATGTGCGTGATGGAGTCTCGTCAAAACGCGGGCAGAGATCCGTAGTGACGGGCCAACCGCGCATGGGCGAGCCGAGCGTTATTGAGGCGCCAGAATATAACCCACATTAGGGGAAGCGCCTGACAGCACGGTTTGATAAACATTGCTGACGTCAGCAAAGCTATGGACCTCAATGTTCACCCAATCATCCACTGCCGCTAAAAAGCTCGCCGTGGCATCGGAAATGCGTTGTTGGTAGACCTCCGCGCCTAACTCCTCATGTCGTTTGATGATCTGTGTTGGCGCAAAAAACATCTCTGGTTTGGGGCCGGGCAGCTCATCGACGCTGGCATCCTGTCGTGACGACCAGTGTGTAATTCCCACACCGCAACTATTTTTTAATTGATCTTTAAGGTGATGGTGAACCGCTGACAGCACTTGCCGATTACCCGCCATATCTACATAAACGCTGTCGCTAAGCGTCAGCGAACTGACATTGTCATAGGTAACAACATCATCATAAAGGTTAAGGCCCGACACAAATTCGACATTTTGAGCAGAGGTTAAACCGACGATTTTTATGCCCGGTCTTTGTTTGAGCATAAAAGCCATGCCGAAGGCGGTTTTACTTGAAGCGCTGCCAAGGATGACGGTATCAGCCCCAAAAAACGCCTTATCCGCAAAGTAATCGTCAAGGACAAAAGATGTGGTAAATAGAGGTCTATACAGCATGTAATGGTTAAAAAAGTCAGGATCAAAGCCATTTTCTGGGGTCATGAGCGAATAGCTGTTGTACACCACCGGGAGTTCAGTGCGATGGGCAGAAGCGTCGGTAAATCCGCGACCAGAAATTTTCTCAGGTTTTACTAATAGTTCAGTGGCCATAGGGAAGTAGCCGTAATATTGCTTACCGGGCTGAATTTCCGGGTGCTCGCTTGCGGCCACTGTGCCGATGCCCCACACGGGGATCTTGCCCCATGCTCCGTCAGCAGGAAAGAACTGCCAGTAACCGATCATATCGCCCGCAACACCATAGGTAATGTTGTTGGCAGTCAGTGCAAATTTATCTACCTTAAGCAAGACTTCACCGGCAGAGGGGGTGCTGGCGGGTGCTTCAGAGAGTTGAGTTTGAGAAAGGTCCTTTCTGTTGACTAAGAATTGGCTCGGCATATCGGCTCCAAAATCATGGCGTTGAATGAATGGCGTTATGAATAATCTCCTTTTGCCCTGTCTGAGTATACCGGACCTTGGGTTGCCGATGACTTCTTGAGCACAATTTGCGATGGCTAAAAGGCGTTAATGATGATTGCAATCGAATCTGCAGGGGCATAGGCTAATTTTGATTTGATAGTGAACGATGCGGCTTATAGCAGCGAGTAGGGGAACAAGTTTCTTAGTAAGAGTAAAGGATAGGTATGAATATATTACGGACAATGATTTTCTTGGGACTCAGCCTGGTGCAGGGCGTGGCGCTGGCCAATGAGTGTCGTATATCAAAATGGGGCGCTGATGACGAAATTGGCGGGGCCAACTATGTGACACCCGAACAGACACTGGCTGCAGCCCAGTTGGTTAAAAAGGGCCAGTCACACCCCCTTGGCATCGTGGTTGAAACGGGTATGCCCGCTTACCCACCTCGATATGTTCAGTTGCAAGTGGTTCAGCCGGGACAGCAATTTGATTTTGACTCGAGTAAAACCTATGGCTGGGCGGTCTCATCTAATGATGATTTGGTGCAGATGTGGCTCGGCGTTGGACCTCAGCTGGATGGTCTTGGCCACATGGGAGAAGCAGGGAAATTCTATAATTGCCAAGAAGGGTCAGAGTTTTCTGACATTACGGGTCTGACCAAGTTTGGTACTCACCAGATACCGCCGATGATCGGTCGCGGCGTGTTAATTGATATGGCCAAGCATTTTGGCGTAACGTCTTTAGCGGCTGGTCAGGCATTTGGCTCTAAAGACATTAAAGCCGCCATGAAAGCACAAGATGTGAAGATCGGTGAAGGTGACGTTGTGCTTTTTCATACCGGTTACACGGACGCAACCTTAAAGTCTGACCCAGAGCTTTGGGGAGCGAGTATCCCTGGGATTACCAACGAAGCGGCAGTTTTTCTGGCAGGGTTTAACCCCATGGCAGTAGGTGCTGATACATGGGGTGTGGAAGTTGTCCCTGCAATTGATGGCGACAAACTGTTTTATGGCCATGTCACCTTTCTTGCACATAATGGCATTTACGTGCTTGAGACAATGAATACAGGGCGGTTAGCGAAAGAATCGGTCTCAGAATTTATGTTTGTGCTAGGTCAGGCGCGCATAAAAGGCACGGTACAAATGGTGATAAACCCGGTCGCTATGTGGTAGCGCAGGTCTATCTGAGTCAGTTTTTATTGCTGCGTCAACTATAGAGGCTGGCTCTGGCTCAGACCAGTGCTACAGGCGTTTTAAGGCTCTCGGTAGATTGTTGAAGCCTTAATCGTAGCGATGCAGCTGGAGGCGCTCCCGGCGGGACGTTTTTGCAAAGGAAGATAGTTGTGCAAAGGAAGAAATTTGTGCAAAGGAAGATAAAAGTTGGCTAGTGTCGCTAATCCAATGGATGATATTTCGGTCAGGCAACTGAGATTTGATTTTTCTAAAATCGAGACCGGGCAATTCGTCTGGAGCCAGAGCAATCCGGAGTTTGCAATTTTTATTAATGCCTTGGGTATTCATGTGCCTTTCTTTGAGCGATTTTTGGTGCAAGTGATGCGGCGCTACCGAGATCGCATAAGAGACCCCGAGTTGCTTGAGGACGTACAAAGAATTATCGGTCAAGAAAGTCATCATGCGTTTAATTTCGTTCAGTGGAATCAAGCCATGGCCCGGCGGTACCCCAAAGTTTCGGTCTTAGCCGAAGAAGCCAAAGGATATTTTGAACGAGCGCTGAACGATAAAGATCAAAAATTTCAAATCGGCTTTACTGCTGGCTATGAAACATTCACCTTCTTAGCCGGGATGATTATCTTAGACCGCTATGAAGCTTTCATGGGGCGGGCAGATCCGGTCATGAGAGCACTTTGGGTTTGGCATCAGGTCGAAGAAGTTGAGCACGGCGCTGTCGCCTTCGACTTTTTCAAGGCTTTTTATGCTGAACAAGAGATGTACCGCAAATACATGGTCGTTCGAGCTGGCTGCCATATCCTTTGGCAAACTTTTAAAGGATTTGCACATATCATCCGCATCGAGGGTTATTACCGGCGGCCGCTGAAAGCGCTCGCCGCTTGGCGTTTTTTTACTGGTTTTGCGTTAGATTTGGTCAAGGCAGCGTTACCAGTCTTTGCTGCTAGCTATCATCCCAAGCGGCACCCTATATGTAATGACGCGCAAAATAGCATAGCGGTGGGTTGGCGACGCTACACCCAAAGTGGTGCGAATGCACACTCGCTGGATGAGGTGGCCATGCAAAAGCTGAGATCAGAAATCTAGGAAACAGGGGTGACAGATGACCACTGACGCGCAAAAGCGGGATCGCCTTGTCTACCAAGTTATTGCCCATGGCTTATTGGTGCTACTGATTGGTTTGATTGCCGGAATCATGTTGATTTTCTCACTACTCGATGCCGTAACCCTTTGGCCGTTGCCGGTTTGGGAAGTCGCTATTCCTGGATCCACCAGAGGCTGGCAAGCGGCCCACGTCGGGGGAATTTTAAATGGTGTCATGATTGCCGGTGCGGCGTTGTTGATTCAGAAATTGCAACTACAAGCTCGCGCAGCGCTTTGGGCAGGGTGGGGTCTGATCGTTACGGGTTGGGCCAATACGGTGTTTTATTGGGCGGGCAATTTTTCCGAGAATCGTGGTCTGTCAGTGGGCGCAACGCCCTTCGGTAACGGCGATTTCTTTGGCGCGATCGCTTTTTTAGGCGGTGGCGCGGGTATGGTGTTTACGTTTGTCGCGGTCATTATTTTAATTCGGGCGGCATTTATCCAAGCTGCAGCGCTGAAGTAGCGTTTATGGCAACGTTTGTCTTGGCTGTCTCAGCTAACCAAAGGACCCAAACCCCAGAATCATCGCTTGATTAAGGGCACCCATGCAGGAGCTGAAGCTTTGTAGTTTGGGGGCGCGTAACACCAGGCAGGGTACCTGTATCGGTATCTGCGCCTGTATAGGTATCAGCATCTGTAGCTGTATTAGCTTCAACTCAAAAGTGTTTCTTCGATCAATGTCGATTGGCAGTGTGTGCATTGAACTACCTTTTGCCGCTCCCCAAAGGATTGGCCAAAGTTGGTTAGCACTTTTGTCGTTTTAAGCCTTCGATGAAAAACCAAGAAACATGCCAAATGACGCGTAGGCCAAATCCCTGAGTGCACCGTCCAAGGGTGATTGGGCGCTCGGCGCAGGTCTTGCTCGTGCACTGAAGTCCCATAGAGGCATTGGATCACCGCCGTCGGGCAGCGCCTGTCGATCGCCTGTCAGTAAGTCAGCGTGCTACTAGGGGAGCTTAAAGGTTGCAATTCTATCGCCGTGAGCACTCCCCATGTAGAGGGTGTCCCCTACTCGAGTAGCGACAGTGGTATAGCCCATGGGCTCGCCTTTGTGATCGAGGATGACTTCGGTCGCCAGATTCTCTGGGTTCACCCGAAGAATTTGAAAAGGCAGTAGGCAAGCAGCCTCTTCAACGCCTTCGCAAGTCTCCGTCAACGGGTTTTGCTGATGAGAGGCTACCCACAACCAACCTTCATCATCTCGAGTAATATTATCCGGCTGACGAACGCTAAATTCGCCGATCTTGCGTTCCGTTGCGAGATCGATTGCGAGGGTTTTATTGCCCATGTAGATGTTGACATAGGCGGTCGATTCGTCCGCCGATAAAGCGATGCCATTAGGCATGAGTTCTGTTGATTCCCCCAACTTGTAAAACCCCTCTCCTTGGGTATAGCGCCAGACCCAACCGGTGGCAACGCCTGTGGTGAGTTTAAGTGTGATCATCGCGATAGAGCTCTGTTTATCCCACATGTGCGTAACTAAAAAATCGCCGTTCCGAAAACCAGACACATCGTTGATAAATGGCTCTCCTGGCGGAATCGCGCAACCTCGCCATTGGGCGAGCCAGCGATCTTGTTGTTGCACTAATTCAAACATTTCAACCGCCTCTCTGCCGCCATGATTGACGACAAAAAGTCGATGTCGGCCTTCGTTGTCGGTGACGATATCAATGCCGTGAGGACTGAATAGGGCGTCATCGGGTGGTTGACAACCCTGCACTCCCCAGCTTTCTTCCAATGGATCGTAGTTAACAAGGAGGGGTTCTATAAGTGCTTTTTTGGTATGAAAAGTGACTAATTGACCGGGGGTGTCGAGCATAAATTCGCCCATTTCACTGATTAACAAATGTTCACCATCCGGGAGCGGAACAATATCTTCTGGGTTGGTAAAACCGCAATAGGTCGAGATAGTCTGTGCAGTAGAACAGGCTTTAGAGGCAAAGGCATTGGCCGACGTCCGATTTTCGCCCGCGTCTGTCTGTATCGGGTCAAGGCTCGCCTGTTCATTGTCGCAACCAATCACGCTGATAACGAGCAACCCCATCGTGATAGAAGTGCAAAAGCGAGATTTAAGCAGGGTAAAGGCGCGTTGCAAGCCGTGTGAAATTAGGTTGAATTTTTGAGTCATGCACTGTCCTGATGTTTGGCTTTTGAAGGTCGGTTACGGTTGCGCGATATTTTGAACTGAGCCCAAATAGGTGTCTTGATCCGCGGCGGTTAACCTTAGCGAAGCTCCCTGTCTGATCACGCTGCTTGTTACATGCCTTGAATCATAGAGTTGATGCCTAGTGTGTGGTTTGACGGATGTAGCTTGGCGTCATCTCTTGGGCTATGAGGATCCGCCCGCTGGCCGCACCAAATCGCTCAAACCCTGCGAGGATAAAATTTCGATCCAGTAGCCATCTGGGTCCTTGATAAACGCCAATCCTTTCATTGCGCCATCGTCGGGTTTTTTTACATAGTCAACACCGAGACGATCAAAACGCTCGCAGGCGGCATAAACATCTGGAACTGAAATACCGATGTGACCAAAACCTCGGGGCTCTTCATTGCCGCTGTGATAATGCTGGTTGGGCTCTGATTCGGTTCCCCAGTTATGGGTCAGCTCTAACAGTGCGGGTTGATCAAATAACCAAATGGCGCGTGCTTTTGGATCCTCTGGTGGGCGAGTTTCAGAATATCCCAAGAAATACAGACTGAACGACATATCCGGGAAATCGAATTGATCCAGGAGTGACATCCCCAAGACCTGTTGATAAAACGGTAGCGACAATGCTGGGTCTTTGATTCGGAGCATAGTTTGATTGAGAACGAAGCCGCTGGTGCTCATGTTTAGATCCTCTTTTGTGTAGTAAGACTAACCGAGTCGGACGCTTTGGGGCAGTCAAAGGCCAAACTGGATTCCCGTGAGTATAGGTCACCTCCAGAGTAGCATGTGTGCCAACAACGTTAGACAGGCCAAGGCAGGCAGGCGTTACCAATCATGAGCTGCCGGTCTCGGTTGTGATCTGTGCTCGGTACCAGGGTCCCACTTTGCATGTGAGCGCCGCATAAGGATATTGGTTTGCCGTCCGGATGACAGGCAGAGGGTCTCAGGAGCATTTGCAGGAAGGCTGATTTAAGGCGGCCTTTTAATAAGCTTTACACCGGTGCCTGTCTGGGTAAAGCCGGTTCCCGTGGGCTGGGAAGTCGATCATAGAGCTCGGAGATCAAGTCTTGTTTTAAGCTTTGATAAGCCGGGTCCGCCCATCGGTTGATGAGCTGGTCAGGATCTTCATTAAGGTTATACAGTTCGCCCTCGGTGCCCTCGTACAAGTGACTGGGTTCGTAGGTTGTGATGAGCCAGCCATGTGCGTGGTAAAGACTCTTTAAGTGCATGTCGATCGGGCCGTGCTGAGAGTCCCATTCCGTCAAGATGATGTCTCTTACTTGTTGGGACGCATCTTCGTCGCTGATCGGCAGGGTGTTTCCCTCGCAATAGCCCGGGGGCTCAATGTCTGCGATCGTGCAGAAGGTTTTTGCAAGATCAAGATGCCCCACGGGTGCTGTCACGATGGCGGCCGGCAAGTTGCGCGAAGGTGCGGGACGCCAAATCATCGGCAACCGCATGAGCGCGTCGATATGATAAGGGCCTTTAAACAATAAACCAAAATCCCCCTGTAACTCGCCATGATCGGTGGTAAATAGGATATCGGTATTGTCATCAAGACCATTGGCACCAAGCCACTCGATGACTCTGCCCACGGCGTCGTCGATCAATTCATTTTCGATATGCGTGTAGGCGTTGATCTCCTGAATCTGTGCCGGCGTCATTTCAGCTGGCACAAAATCTCGTGGCGACTCTAGGTTTGTCCACAGAGTCCCCTCATAGTATCCCCGCCAGTGTTTAGGTTTTTGGTCAAGCAACGCCAGCCGAGCCTCGTGGGTGTCACGATAGAGACGCGGTAGTGGCATATCTCGCCAATGATGACGGTGACGTTCGGACTCTGGTATGTCCCAAGGATGATGAGGGTCGGGGAAGCTCATCCAACAAAAAAAAGGCGCATCGGTACAGCCAGATAGCCAATCGATCGTTCTGTCAGCGACCCAATGAGTATGGTAGCGCTCAAGGGGCACGTCCATTGGCCAAATTTGGGGCGCACCAGTTGCACCGCTGGAAGCAGTGTTCTGGCCGCGTTCTGTGACCATTGGATAAAATGCTGATTTGTGCTCAGGAAATTGATTCATCCAATGGTCATAGTGTGAGTGGCCCTCAAAGAAATGATTGGCCAATTCCATGTGATCGAAACCGCGATGAGGACCGGTGTGTCCCATTGCTGCCATCCGGTTCTCAAAAAATTGATCGGGCGACCCAAGCCAAGGTTCAAAATGAGCCTTGCCCAATAGCGCGGTTCGATAACCGTGACTTTTTAGGTGATGAGCAATGGTGGGTTGATCCTCTGGCAGGCAAACGCCATTCATCCAGACGCCATGGGAGGCCACATGTTGACCGGTCATAATGGTCGCGCGCGCGGGCATGCAAACCACATTCTGGTTATGGGCTCGGAGGTAATTGATGCCGTTAGCTGCCAGCTGATCGATATGAGGTGTGCGAGCGATCAGACCGCCATTACAACCGATGGCATCAAAGCGCATTTGGTCGGTCGTGATCAGCAAGATATTTCGTTTTGATGAATCCATCGATCGTTGCCTCGGCTCTGGCAGGGCAATTGTTCGTTACGAACAAGACCTGGCAGCTTGTTGTGCGTTTTTAAGCATATCCGTGTCCGAGCATAAGGTAATCCGTCGAACCGAGGAAACCCTATTGCGAGATCTGCTAGCAAATGCCGGATGCGCCTTTGAATCTTGAATTTGAGCAAAGCTATCGGCGGTGCCCGAGTTGTCCCAAGCTTTGAGGGATTGAAGGTGGTCTTAGGCGCAGCTGGCTTTGCAAAGCGTGCCCGTTCGGATAGATTCAGAGGCTAAGGCTTTGTTGCATTGTCCTTCAAAATCAGGCGTCGATCTGCATTTTTAAGAATGACATTGAGGGCGCTCTGTTTGTCCTTATTTGAGTTGAAGGTTGAATTGCTCATAGCCATCACTGAAGGGAGCTAAGGAACGTTATGGTAAACCTAGAAGGAAAAGTCGCACTCATTACAGGCGGTACTCGAGGCATTGGCTTGGGAATTGCCGAGGCTTTTTTAGCAGCGGGCGCATCAGTTGCCATTAACGGTCGATCACCGGAAAAGGGCGCGGCGACGCTACATGGACTTTCAGCAGGGGACCGCGCTTGGTACGTTGGAGGTGACGTCAAGGTTCAGGCGGATGTGGAGGCTATGGTTGATGGCGTCGTCGCTCATTTTGGCGGGCTCGATATATTAGTCAATAATGCCGGGGGGTCTTCGGGCTTCGCGCCGATTCATGAACTTAGCGATAGCGCTTGGCAGGAAGCAGGCGCTTGGATACTTGATTCGTGTTTTTGGGCGACGCGTCGGGCGCTGCCAGCCATGCTGGCCAAGGGTTGGGGGCGCATCATCAATATTTCATCCGTTGAGGGTAGCGGGGCCAACAAAAAGAACGTGTCTCACTATATTACCTTTAAGCATGCGATGAATGGCTTTACCAAAGCGACTGCGTTTGAATATGGCGATCAAGGGATCACTGTAAACGCCATCAGCCCTGGCGCCATTGAGACCGATCTGATGATCGAATCGGGTCCAGCCGCTGCCGAGACGATGGGGATTACCTATGAAGCGTTTAAGGAAACTTACGCTGCTGAGTCAGCCATCAAGCGCCTCAATACGGTGGAGGAAGTTGCAAGCTTAGCGCTGTTTTTGACGGGGGATCTTGCCGGAGGGATTACAGGTGGAATTTTACCAGTTGATGGCGGCACAGGTCTGTAGCCGCATGCAGCGAGTTACGCACACGGACTTCTAAAGATCGAAGCTTTCTATCCGCGATCTTGCTCAAAGCTTGCCACTTTCAGGACCGAAGAACGCCGCTCTTAAGGTGAAGGTGGACGCATTGCTTGGGAGTTTGGCGATCATCTTTAGGACTCGCCCGAACCGACCAATTGATACCGAGTTAGCCAGTCTAAGATCGCTTGATAATCTGCCCCGCGCGACGCGGCCTCAGGCATTGCTTCGGCCGAGATTGGTATCATATCCAACCCTTGGCGCTTCCAAGCATGGAGGGGTACGCCTGATTGCCCAAGGCGGTAAGCATGGTCATCGACAATCAAATACTGGCTGTTGTAAGCGAAGTCGTGCGGTTTAATTTGACCGGCTTCGGAAAACAGATTTCGACCTAAGTTTGGATAGTCTGCTTCAGACAAGGCTAAGTGATAAAGCGTTGGCATAATGTCTTTGTGGGAAGCGGTTAAAGGCGTGCTAGGTGCGCTTAGATTACGCCGTAGTGGTGGCGGGATGTAGAAATACAGTGGCACAGAAATTCGATGCAAAGCCTCATTGGCAGAGTATTTAAGCCCTCTGACCGCATGATCTCCAGTGATCGCGACAATGGTCGAATCGCTTTGATCGCCCCCTTTGACCATATCCAATAACCGGCCCAGGTGCTGATTGGTATATCGAAAGGTATCCATAGATGTCGAAGGCAGAGCGCCCAGAATCGATGTTAGCGCTGTGTGCTGATCGACAATCCCAGTCTTCGCGTCTTTCGGCAATTCAAAAGGTGGATGATTAGTGACACTAAGTGTGACAATAAATAAGGGTAAGTCCTCTGAGCTCTGCTGTTTTAAAAGTTCAATCACATAATCGTATACATACTGGTCGTGGCCGCCCCAAACAGTCATAGGCATATTGGGATACCGTTGCTTAAGTTGTCTTGCACCGATAAACAAATCAAAGCCTTGGCGCTTGAAATAATCGGCCCGGTTCTTGATGCCTTCAAAGCCAGCGTAGACAAAAATTGTTCGATAGCCAGAACGTTTGAACACGCTCGCTGCCGAGGTTTGCAGCTCGGTATATTGATGGCTCGAATAGCTAATGTTTCGATGTTCTGTGTTGACGAGTAAGCCAAGCACAGACCGCTGAGTATCGTTGTGGGCGGGCAAAAAGTGGTCGATGTGAAAGTCTTCCTTAAGATGTGAGGCAAGGCCGCCTGCGAGAGGTGCACCCTGATTAAAACGGTCCAATAACAACCCCTGACCGAGACTTTCGACAAGATTCAGTACAACGTTCGGTGGATTGGCTTCTAAGGTTTCTGACTTAGGGCTGCGAGTAAAAAACTGCGGAAACAAATCGCCGGCTCTAGGTTCGACACCATAGAATTTTTCAAAAAGTTCACGCCCCTTGGCATCTGAGGCAAAGGTAAATCTCTTGGAGCGGCGAAAGTCTTGGTAGGCGTAGTAGGCCGCTACTACCCCATTGGGTACCAAATAATTGACTTCGGGTTGAGACGAGATGACCAGATGCTTTTGGGATAACGGAAAGGTTGTCACAGCGCCTCGTCCGAGGGCCAGATACAGCATCAAGGAGAGCGCTGTTGCGGTAAAAAGCAGACCTTTGGTGAGTCTGAGATTTCGGGTTTTTCGCTCGATTATTGTAAAACTCAAGATTAATCCCCACGAGCCAAGGGCGCCTACCATAAAAATCACGGCAAGCCCGGGGAGGAAGTCGTCAAGTCCCAGGATGCTGCCAATGGTTCTGTCTGTACCGTAGTCAAGACCATGAAATAAAAAGCTATCGAAGGGTCGCCCAAAAAATCGGATATAGGCGATATTTATGACCGACAGGCCAACGCTAACGAAAAAAATTGCAACAGCCCAAACCCGAGCGGCCAGCCAGACAATGCGAGTAGGACCGCCAGTCTGTTGACAAAATGGCCAGCACGCGAGCACGAGGAGCACACTGAAAAGATTCGCGCGAAGGCTTACCGCCACGTCAAAGCGGCTCGCGGTAAAAAGCCCTAGGAGCGTGTCCTCAAAGAATTGCGTCGTATCTAGGTCAAAAACCCAAAGCGCCAGCGTAAATCGGCAGAGCATGAAGACCAGCCAAGTTGCCATGGTGACGCTTAGCACGAGCAACATCACTCGCACAAAATTCAGAGCGCCAGCTGAGAGCCTAGGTGTCAAGGTTAAACGCCTGTTGGTATTTCGTCACAATTGCATTTTGTCCATGAGATCTTGATTGTTTTATTAAAAGATTACATCTTACGCGCACATGCGAAGTCTTAGACGCTAAGCAGCGCGCCGTAAAAATTCTGACCATCCACCATTTAACCTTGTCTTGTCAAAGACTCAGGTATGCAAGATGATCAGTAGGCAAAGGAAAGCATCGGGGCTTATATATGCAAGAGATTCCTATCATGCCAGAAGGGCTAACGCCCGCATTCCTGACAGGGTTGTTGCGAGCGCATGGTGCGCTACCTGAGTCAGGCTCCGTGGTTTCTGTTGAGCAGTCTCAAATTGGTGCCGGAACAGGCATGATGGCAGAGCTTGCCCGATTATCACTGATGTATTCTGGCGACGCCGGCGCTGCGCCGCCTACTGTGGTGGCGAAATTTTCATCACAAAACCCAACCAACCGCGATATCGCGATGAGCTATAACCTGTACGAGCGAGAAGCAAGATTTTTCCAAGAAATCGCAGGCAATATCTCTACCCAGACACCTGAATTATATTTTTCAGGATTCAAGGGCGATCGGTTCCTGATCTTGATGCAAGACTTGGCCAACTATGAGGTAGGTAGCCAAGTAGTGGGCGCCGATCAACGGCAAACTGAACTAGCAATCGACGCGCTGGTGGCGCTCCATGCGACCTATTGGGATAAGACCGACGGCTTAGATTGGGTGCCGGCGATCGCAGATAGCTACCATGCTGACAATATGGTGTCCTTTTGTGAAATCGCAGGGCCCGTGACCCAAGAACGATTTTCAGAGTATCTGACGTCTGATTACGGAAAATACTTTGAACGTTTTTCGGCAGCACTACCACGTTTACAAGCCTATATGAACGAGCGTCCTAAAACCCTGTGCCACGGTGATTTTCGTATGGAGAATCTGCTTTATGGTCGGGGTGAACAGACCGGAGAGGTGGTGGTCATAGATTGGCAGGGGCCCTTACTGGCACGAGGAATGAATGATGTTTCATTATTTCTTGCCCAAAGCACTCAGACCGCGGTGCGAGAAAGTACAGAGAGAGCAATGATTGAGCGGTATGTCGAGGGCTTATCCGCGAATGGCATTAAAGACCTTTCGATTGACTCAGCTTTCGAGGAATACCGTTTTAGTATCCTCTATAATTGGGTGTACGTCACGGTTGTCGCAGGCACGCTCGACGCCAGCGACCCCACCGCCTATGCCTGGATGGCACAAATGGTTGCACGTCAGTCCGCAGCGTCTGATGCCTTGAGCACATATGCTTTGATCTAACCAGATTGGGGCCGCAGGTCGGCTAATTCAATGGGCACGATTGCCTGAGGCCGTTGCGCCTCTGGCAGACGTTTCTGACAACGTAACCTTTGAGACGCCGCCGGTTCGGGTTTTGCATTCAGGCCGATGATGGTCGTATTAATGCCGTATAATCTGTACCAACCTAACCAACTTATCAAATGGAAACAGCCTATGTTAGATGTCGCAAGAGCCGAGGGTGTAATCGATCATGGAATCGCTGTGGGGGCCAACTTTGCCGAGTTGTTTATTGAAAAAAGCTTAACCAGTACGATTAGTACCTTGAGTCATCAAGTCCAGTCGGTTGAATCGGGCATTGATTTTGGGATCGGTATACGTTTGGTATTCGGCGGTAAAGTTCTCTACGGCTACACCAACAAAACCGAAGCGGACGAACTTAAACGAATTATCAATGAGCTCGCAGCTATGGACCTGCGCGATCCGAGTATCGAGCGCATAGCTTTTAATTTTTCAAAACCTGAAGAGGCCCATCCAGCAACTTTAACCCTAAGTAGCGATGCTGAGGTTGAGAGCAAGGTCGCTTATTTACTGGCGGCAGATGCCGCCGCTCGTGCGGCGAGTAATGTCATTTCTCAAACCCGGGGCGCTTGCCGTCAAAAAGAACAACATATTGAACTCTTCAACAGCGAAGGGCTGCATACACAGGACGCCCGCAACTATATTCGTGCGACATTAACCGCAATTGCTGCCGATGGTCAGGAACAAGCGAGCGGTATGTGGAGTGATGGCGGGCTTCTCGGTTGGGAAATGCGTGAGCAAGTCGATCCAAAACGCACGGGTGATGAAGCCGCGCGACAGGCGTTGGTTAATCTGGGGGCGAAAGCGTGTCCTTCGGGCCGGATGCCAGTGGTCATTGGTAATGGCTTTGGCGGCGTGATTTTTCATGAGGCTTGCGGCCACCTTTTAGAGACAACCTCGGTTGCAAAAAAAGCCTCGGTATTTCATGACAAGATGGGTGCGCTTATCGCCAATGAGGCGGTTAGTGCTGTCGATGACGGCACGATGGCTAACGAATGGGGCTCGATTAATATCGATGACGAGGGTATGGCGACTCAACGAACTCAATTGATTAAAGACGGCAAGCTTACGAGCTTTTTGGTTGACCGTTTAGGCTCTGAGCAGACGGGCTTCGAACGGACCGGGTCTGGCCGCCGTGAATCTTATAAATTTGCCCCAGCATCCCGAATGCGCAACACCTTTATAGAACCGGGTGATGCAGATTTTGACGAGATGATTGGTTCCATTGACCGGGGCCTGTACGCCGCTCAAATGGGTGGCGGTTCGGTGCAACCTGGAACCGGGGAGTTCAACTTTGCCGTGACCGAGGGGTATTACGTTGAAGATGGCAAAATACAGTATCCCGTCAAAGCGGCAACGCTCATCAGCACAGGCCCTGCTGTGCTCAAAGAGATATCGATGGTTGGCCGAGACTTTTCTCTGGCTTGCGGTATGTGTGGTTCGGTGTCCGGTGCGGTGCCAACCTCCGTGGGTCAAGCGACCTTGAAGGTCGATGATATTTTAGTCGGAGGGCAAGGCTGATGGCGTTAGAGGATCAGGCGAGCCAAATATTAGAGCAGGTCCGAGCGCAGGGAGCGCAAGGCGATCTGATTGTCGATCAGGGCGAGGCCTTATCTCTGAAAGCGAAGGAAGGCGCATTAGAAGAGCACAAAGTGACCTCAAGTCAGGTCTTTGGACTACGGGTAATCAAAGATCAGCGCGTTGGCATCGCCTACAGCGAGGCCTCCGATGCCGCGTCGCTGCAGGCCCTGGTAGATCAAGCTCTATTAAATGCTAGCTATGCGGCGGTAGAGCCCTTTGAAACGATTGTGCCGAACGGGTTCAGCCTCGAAACCGATGACCGTCTGCTCAGTCCGGAGGATCCGGCTTCGGTAGCTGATAAAATTGCACTTGCCCTGCAGATCGAGGCAAGCCTTGCCAGCAAGCCTGAGGTCAAAAATGTGCCTTATAACGGTGTGCAAGATATGTGTGCTGAACGTCGGGTGTTCTCAACCGCGGGTCTGATGGCTCGATCAAAAGCCAGAAGCATGGCTTGCTTTGCTTACGCTTTAATTGAAGCTGGCGATAAAAATGCGATGGAAGGTTTGGGCCAAACTGCGCGCCGATTTGACCAGCTCGATGCCCAGGGGCTAGTTGATCTTGCCTATCAAAATACCTTAGACATGTTAGAGGGCAGTGCCATTGCCAGCGGGAAATATGACGTTGTTTTTGATGAGGAAGTCTTGCCTTCATTGTTTTCAGTATTTGCGATGATGTTCTCTGGAAAGTCAGCAAAAGATGGCGTCAATCCACTTCGAGATAAACTGGGTACTCAGATTGCTGATGCTAAATTAACGCTGACAGACAGACCAGATAACGCCGATGGTTTTGGTTATGCCCTGTTTGATGATGAAGGCACGCCGGCACAAGCCACTGCACTTATCAGCGAAGGTGTCTTCACATCGATGATTCACAACAGCATGACAGCCGCTTTTTTCGGCGGTGTATCGACCGGCCATGGTACTCGGGGACCGAAGTCAACCTTGGGGGTGGGGTTGCATCAGTTAGAAATCGCCTTAGGCGATATGGCCGAGGATGCCCTCTTGGCTGGAACTTACTTTCTCATTACGGATTTAACCGGTCTGCATTCGGGTGCCAACCCCATATCTGGAGAATTTAGCTTTGGCGCCTCTGGCTACCTTTGTAAAGATGGCATTCGTGGGCAAGCGGTACGAGGCGTCACGGTAGCAGGCAATTTTTACGAGTTGATTCAGAGAATTGGCGGCATTGGCAACGCGCAATACTGGAATTGGCAGAAAACTGCGCTCATGCCAAAGATTCGTTTCTTAGATATGCAGGTATCTGGTTAGGTAGGCCTTCCTTGGGCTGGCTGCGAAGTATCTTGACTAGGGCGTAGGCGAGAGCGTCGAATCAAACCATTGGGCACTCATGTTAAGGATTCGTTCGCCAAACGACTTATCGCTATCGAAGGCGTTAAAAATGTGGTCAGCGCCCTTGATGACTCGATACTCAGCGCGTTCTCCGCCGGCCGTCTGGATAATCTCGGGACCATGCAGCGGCAGATAATCTAAGGATCCATGAAGAGATAAAATAGCCCCCTTAAAATCTTTGAGCCCGCGCATTGGGTCAAAGCCGATCATGCCGATGACATGGGCTCGGGTTAAGGTCAGCCGGGTCCAGTCGTCATAAAAACCTTCGCCATTTTCGATGGCCTCACGGAATGCGACTGCCCGTCTAGGATCTAACAGAATGTCGTTAGGATTGATCGTCGTCGACCAGAGCACCACAGAGTCATATTTGAGGGGCGCTTGGCTAACCAGCTCTAGGGCGGTTGCGCCGCCATAACTAAATCCTAATAGTCCGATCGGCAAACCTGGGTGGCGCTCTGTTATCCAGTCGACACCCGCTTTGGCGTCTGCGACTCGACTCAAAAAGGTACTGTCGAGTCGGTAGCCACTTGCTGCGCGTTCGCTTTCGCCCCTGATACCCATTCGGATTGACGCAAACCCTTGCTCGGCAAGTTTATGTGCTTGTCTTTTAAACAAGTCACCGACTTCATCAGGCGATCCTGACCAGCCGTGAATCAAAACGATTAAGCCGCGCAACTCAGCGTTATCGACTGGCAGCACTAGGGTTGCCGTCGCCCCAGTCGATAAGGTTACGACCGAGTTCCGAAAAGCATTCGCCTGCAGATGGGTAGCAACGGTTAGACAGAGTGCGAGGAGGAACACCTGTAACAGCAAACGATGGCAAGCAGGCAGCATGGCTAATCCTTTTGATGTGGTAGTTAAATGCGATTTTGGCGCGAAGGGCGGACGCGAGTTGTCCCTCTGAGCCGGTCACATGATTATACTGATTAGTCTTTTTTGAATGAACTGGGTTGGCTTGTCGGGGTTGCGTAGGCTATTGACTCAGAAGCCTGGTTTCAAATCCCTCAAATAGCGGTAAGTTGCTGTTCAAGGGATCGGCAAGCGATGCTGAAATGCCCAGGCCAACAGCGACAAGTCTTGATTGGCTCAAGGCGTTGCGGCAAGTGGCTATGCTGCTTGAGGTTGCGACCCAGGGGTGCGGTAGCTGCAAGCGGAACTATAGCCTGCGCGATGCGCTTGAAGTAGGCTGCAGTTTGACTTTGCTTGATTGCTCGCAAAAAGCGTCTCTCGATGAAACCCACACTAGGCATTGAGCGCGATTGATTGAGCGGATTGCACCGAATCATGGGCGCCTGCCTTCTCAATTTTTACAGGTCAGCTATGGTCAACGAAAAGCCGCAGCAATCTGGCTGGCCACAAGGTCGTTCGACTGCGGTAAGATCTTTAAATTATCGCAACATAAAGGTAGGGGCTGTCAGGGCGCCCCTGCCGTCTGAGCAAATTGCAGATAAATGCAGATAAAAGGAGCAACCCTTGAACGATTATCTAATCAAAGGCGGCACGGTTTACGATGGTGTTAGTCATACCCCTGAGACCCAAGACATCAGCGTGCGCGATGGTGTGATTCAAGACGTTGGGGTCAATCTGGCCCCACGGGGGGCAAAAGTCATCGATGCTGACGGCGCGATTGTCGCCCCCGCATGGATCGACATTCATACCCACTACGATGGTCAGGTGACTTGGGATTCAGAGCTTAATCCCTCGGCGAGCCACGGAGTTGGCACCATCGTTATGGGTAATTGTGGGGTGGGTTTTGCGCCGGTACCGCCTGGCGGCGAGCAAGATCTTATTGATCTAATGGAAGGCGTAGAGGATATTCCTGGTACTGCGCTTTATGAGGGTATGCCTTGGGGCGCATGGCAAAGCTATGGTGAGTACCTCGACTTACTCGCGGACAGAACCTATGCACTGGATATTTCGTCTATGGTTGCCCATGGCGCCGTGCGTAATTTTGTCATGGGCGCCCGGGGCAGGTTAAACGAAGCGGCCACCAAAGCCGACCTTGATGCGATGTCCAAAATTGTCGAACAAGCCCTGCTCGATGGTGCCGTCGGGTTCTCCACCTCTCGAATCTTAGGTCATCGCTCTATCACAGGTGAGCCAGTGCCCGGGACCTTCGCCAACGACGCTGAGGTATTGGCGCTGGCGAGCGCACTGAAACGCGCTAGCCGAGGCGTTTTTCAAATGATTCCATCGAGTACTTTAGGGGAGGGAAGACCGGGGTTTGAGGAGCACACCAGCCTGTCGAATGAAATTGATCTTATCGCGCAATTAAGTCATGTCAGCGGACGGCCCGCGACGTTTACGTTATTTCAAGTGGACGATTGGCAAACCCAGTGGCAGCAAGCGCTTGCTAAGGTGCGAGCGCATAACGCGTCGGGTGCACAGATATTTCCTCAGGTCGGAAGCCGTCCCACGGGATTGGTATTTAATTGGCAAACCTACCATCCTTGGATGCTTAAACCAACTTATCTCAAGCTCAAGGACCTTCCGCTTGACGAGCAGCGGGCACGCCTGAGAGACCCGTTAGTGCGAGCTGCGCTGCTATCGGAAGCGAATGACGTGAGCGGCGTTGCGCCAGGTTCGATGACCTTCGGCATCGCGCATGCCGAGCTGAATTTTGATCAATTATTTGAGTTAACCGGTCAAAGTACCTATGAGCCTATTGCCGCAGAGGCGTTTAGTCACAAGGCAAAAGCCTCTGGGGAAGCCGGGGCTGCCTATTTGCTCAATTACCTTCTGCAAGATCATCAGCCGATGGCGATTATGTTTTTTACGAATTACGCCGATTACAATCTAGACGCGGTCCGTGCCATGCAGCTCGACGATAGCACGGTCACCGGTCTATCTGACGCCGGCGCTCACGTGTCCTTAATCTTCGATGCGGTGAATCCCACTTACCAATTAACCTATTGGGGCCGTGATCGTCAGCGGGGCGATCGAATCGACCTCGGTTATCTGATCCATCGTGGTACGGCCCGTAATGCTGAGTTGTTTGGGTTTCATGATCGTGGGCATCTGGCACCGGGCAAACGCGCAGACCTTAACATCATTGATTTTGAGCGGCTAAAGCTTGGGGATTTAGAAATCAGGCAGGACCTGCCAGCCGGCGGACAACGTTTGATGCAGGGCGCCACTGGTTATGCGGCGACGCTAGTCAATGGTGTAATGACAAGGCTTGATGATCAAGATACCGGCGCGCGTCCAGGACGCTTGGTTCGGAGTGGGGCCTAAGCGTAGGCGCTAAGCAGAGCGCGATCGCGGCGATGATCGCTTCAAATTTGGTCTTAAAGACTGAAACAGGTCAATAACAGGTCAATGTGCAAAGATGGGTGCAAATCCTCAAAGAAGATGCTGCATCGAATGGTTACTTAGGAGCGCTGTATGAATTCCCTCGTCAAAAGTCTATCCCTCTGGCTGCTTGCCCCTCTGCTGTCGATCGGCGCATTGCCAGTTGTCGCCAGTGACCCATTAGACCCGATCGTCTTGCTCAGTGAGTTTGTCGGGGTTGATACGGTAAATCCGCCCGGTAACGAGGCAAACGCGGTTGCATTTTACGCCCGGTACCTGAAAGCGGCTGGGATTCCCTTTGAGGCTCACGAATCCGCGCCCGGCCGAGGCAACATTTGGGCGCGCCTTGAGGGTGGCGATGCCCCGGGATTAATGCTGTTGCAGCATACCGACGTTGTGCCAGCGGACTCGCGGTACTGGGATACCTCGCCCCTCAAAGCCGAAATCCGATCCGATTATTTGTACGGCCGAGGCGTTGTCGATATGAAGGGCACGGGGATCGCACAATTTTTGGCATTTTTGAAGTTAGCAGCGTCTAAGCAACCGCTGACTCGGGATGTGGTATTTATGGCCAGTGCTGATGAAGAGGCTGGGGGATTTTTTGGCGTTGATTGGATCATAAAGACCCATCCAGAGGCCTTTGAGGGCGTCGGGTTTTTGCTCAATGAGGGTGGTAGTGGGCGGTTAAATGTTCAAGGTGACAAGGTATTTGCCATCGAAGTTACGCAGAAGGTGCCCGTGTGGTTAAAACTTGTGGCGGAGGGCGAACCCGGCCATGGATCCTACCCTAGACCCGAATCTTCGGTTACGAAGTTATTGGGGGCTTTACAAAATCTACAAGAAACCCCTTTCCCTGTGCGGGTCATTCCAGCTGTGGATCGCTATTTTAAAGGGTTATCTGCCGGGATGGCCGAGACCATGCGCCAATCCTTTGCAGAGGTTAAAACGGCGACAGAATCGCCTGAATTTGTTTCCCAGTTACATCGAGAAATGCCAGCTCTGCATGCGCTGTTAAGGGATACTTGTTCAATCACGATGTTAAAGGGCTCAAGTAAGATCAATGTCGTTCCGCCTGTTGCCGAGGCTGAAGTTGATTGTCGAATGTTGCCAGATCGTCCGGTTGAGGCATTCGTTGAAGATTTCCGTTCGCGAGTCGCAGGCTTTGGCGTTGAGGTGTCGGTCAGCATGGCCTTTTCGCCAGCGATATCAGATGCGGGCTCCGATCTGGTGAACAGCATTAAAGCGACCCTAAGCGCTCGTCATCCTGGTGCAACCTACACGTTTTCGGTCGCTTCTGGATTTACCGACAGTCACTTCACTCGAGATTTGGGCATCCAGAGTTATGGGTTTTCGCCTATGCTGTATTTGGATAACGAGGCTCGAGGCGTTCACGGTAATAACGAGGCCATCCATGTCGAACGTTTCAGACAGTCTGTTGTTGATTATCAAGCGGTCGTTGATGCGTTTGTCCTTAAGACGCCGGTTTTAAACTAGGCGTAGACAGGTTATCCATCGTCTTTAAGTCTTCCCATTGCTTGGCTATTTGGCGCCTTCGAGGCTGGCCAATTCGGTCCAGCTCAGATGCTCGGGTGACTGGCGCAGGCGTGATTGGCGATGGTTAGGCTTGCATTGGCTTGGCTTGGTCTTGCGGTTTCCCCGCCATGGCGGCGCAGTTTAGTTTGGGTCGTCGCGATCAATGACTAAATCCGCCTTTAAGGTCTTGCCAGCGACAAAGTAATGATAGGCAGCCCAAATATTGACAAAGCTCAGTATTAGTAAGGCGTATCGCAGGGACTCATCGCCATAGGTTGGGGCTAACAGATCTGAGACGATGCCGACGACCTGCGGGCCTGCGCCAAGCCCAATGATATTGAGAATAAACAGTAATACCGCAGCAGCAACAGCGCGCATACGCAGCGGCACCAGACCCTGCGCCTGAGAAAACGTGGTGGCTTGATAAAAGTTACCCAGCAAAACAGGCAAGATCAAAAACAGTAAGCTCGCAGTTGCACTGTTGCTGAGGTAAACCCCAATGGTAATGGGTACTGCGATAAGAAGTGCTACTGACACAACCCAAAGATACCAGCGTGGATCTTTGGCGCCGTACCGGTCTGCCAAATAGCCCCCGAGTGCGATGCCGATGCCCCCGGGAATACCAAGAATCAGTCCAAGGTAGGTGCCGACCTCGCCGGTTTCCATGCCATACGAGCGGATTAAAAATGACGGCACCCAAGTGACGATCCCATAACCGACAAAGGCCGTCAGGCCGCCACCGATTGCCATATGGCGGAAAGATTTCTTTTTATAGAGGTAAGTAAATGTTTCCATGACGCCAGGTTGATCAACCGACGCTTCGCGACCTTCTGCCATTCCACGATTAGGTTCTCGCAGCGTCCATCGCACAAGAATTGCCAGCAGCAGGCCTGGGATGCCGACAACAAAAAAAGCCACCCGCCACCCGAAAAATTCATTCAGCCAGCCGCCGGCGATAAATCCAAACAGGATTCCAACCGGAATGCCCAGCGAATAAATGCCCAGAGCGGTGGCTCGATTTTCAGCGGGGAAGTAATCGGCAATCATAGAATGTGCAGGTGGCGAGCACCCGGCTTCACCGACCCCAACGCCTATTCTTGCCGCCAGCAAATGCCAGAAATTCTGGGCCAAACCCGAGAGCGCAGTCATCGCGCTCCAAATGGCAAGGGCCCACGCGATGATATTACGCCGATTGCCCCGGTCTGCGAGTCGAGCGATGGGAATGCCGAGGGTTGCATAAAACAAGGCGAAGGCAAAACCAGTCAGCATGCCCAAGGCGGTATCTGAAAGCCCTAAATCTTGCTTAATAGGCTCCAGCAAAATTGACAGTATCTGTCGATCGATGAAATTGAAGGTATAAACGACAACAAGCACCCCTAGGGCATAGTTTCGAACCGCAGGACTAAAGACGGAGGGGTGAGTGTCGGATGGCATAGGCAGGGTCACACGTTTATGGAGACCCTGCAGCATCGCTTGCGCGGCCAGTTGTTGCAAGCGATTCTTGTTGGTTTGACTGGTTTAGTAGCTTTGGCCTGGGGGTATCGCACAGGGTCGTCGGCCGCTGTGATGACAAAACCTGGTTTTTCAGGGGCTGCGTTCGTCTATGCCTCGGCGATCGCAGCGATGGTTGCGCCATGGCCTAAGATTAAAGTTTGGCAAAACCGTCGTAAATGGGCGCGAGGCCTGCCAAAAGAGTATCTAATGCATCCTTGAATCGTCTGTTTTTGGTCCGAGGCCGCGGCAGAGTCGTTGGCTGGGATTTTGGCCTCCTCTGACCGCTTTTGGTCTTTGTGATTAACTGTTTTACCATCCGCTATCAGCTATTCATAGTAGGATCGATATGATGAAAGAAAACCAAGCGGTTGTGTTGGTTAAGCGTCCAGTCGGAGATGCCACGCCAGATTGTTTTGAATTGCAGCAGCAACCGGTATCGCCGTTAGCAGATGGTCAAATCCGGGTTGCCGTCGAGTACATCTCTGTAGATGCTGGAACCCGAACAATGCTCCAAGGGGAGGGTTTTCATCGGCAGGTGGCGCTCGGTGGCGTGGTCTTAGCCGGTGGTGTCGGGCGGATCATTGAATCCAAAGCGGACGGGTGGCAAGTTGGGCAAGCCGTTAGAGGGCCGCTAGGCGCACAGACGGTCGCGACATTAAAGCCCGATTTTCTCGAAGTGGTAGAGGATTCCTATGGTGCGCTGAGTGTGCATTTGGGGCTCTTGGGCGGTTCAACAGGCATTACTGCCTGGATTGGTATGCAAGCGGTTGCGAAGGTTGCGCCGGGTGATGTTTTTGTCGTGTCGGCTGCAGCTGGTGCGGTTGGTTGTGTCGCAGGTCAGCTTGCCAAACGCGCCGGTGCCAAGGTTATTGGTATTGCTGGGGGCGCGCGCAAAACATCCTATTTGGTTGAGACCCTCGGTTTTGATGCTGCGATTGACTACAAGGGGACTGATGTTGCAGCAGCGCTGCGGGAAACTGCGCCAGAAGGGGTGGATATATTTTTTGATAATGTAGGTGGCGCTATTCTTGACACAGTGCTTGATCAATTGGCGATGCGAGCCAAAGTCGTTATCTGTGGCGCCGTGTCGCAGTACGGGCACATGGATAAAGTCGAGGGCCCGTCGATGTATCTCCGCCTAGCGGAACGTCAGGCAACCATGGAGGGCTTCGCGTATTTTCATTTTCCTGAGCTGATCCCGGTTGCTCGGAAAGCTCTGAGCGACAGCTTAAAGGCCGGTGAGATCCAAATGCCCGAGGAGATTTTATCGGGTATTGAGCGCTACCCGGAGGCACTATCTTTTATGTTTAGTGGCGGTAATCTCGGAAAATTAATGGTGCAAGTTAAATAGCAAAACTTGGGGTCATTTCAGGATCGGTAAAGTCACCCTGTAGCGGTCGATAGCGGAAAGGCCGAACAGTTGGCGAGCCCGGTGTTATCCTGCTGCCCGCAGTTGCTCGAACAAAAAGTAAGCGGCGTTTTGGGCAACCCTACCTGGGTGATGTTGCGTGAATTAGGCAGATCTGTTTTTCAGTTTTGGCCGGATATAAGGAATGTTTCATGAATACCGAGCTAAAAATCAGCGGCAAGAGTGATTGGAGTCAGACACAAATTGCAGAATTTTTAACCCAGTCTTTGATTCCGATTCGACTGTCGATTCAAGACGGAGACTTCCCAAGCATCTGTTCGGTTTGGTATGCCTTTGATGAAGCAGACGGATCTATCATCTGCGTCACTCATAAGCGCAGCCAACTGGCAAAGCTTGTTGCAAAATCGCCCCGATGTGGGTTTGAAGTTGCTTCAAACCAGCCGCCGTATCGGGGCGTTCGGGGCAAGGCTTTGATCGAATTGCGGCCTGGTGGTGCAATTGAAAGCCTGCCGTCTTTGATTGAACGATATCTCGGCAACACCAATGCGCCCTTGGGCAAATGGCTTATGAGTCGCATTGACGATGAGGTTGAGCTCCGACTGTCCCCGGTTTGGTTGTCAGCATGGGATTATGGCCGGCGTATGGAACCCGTTACCTAACATCGCTTAGGGTCTACTGAGCCTCATGTGTTGACACTGGCCTGCTAAGTGGTTGCGATCAAATCAATGATTGCCGCAGAGACCTGGTCTGGCGCGCCTTCTTGAACAAAGTGTCCGCCGCCTTTAATGGTGCGATGGGGCAGCCCCTGAGTGCCTGGCACCTTTTCAATAAAGGTTTTATCAAGGCCGAAAGTGACGGGGTCGTTATCAGCAAAGGCACACAAAAAGGGTTTTTCAAAACGTTCAAAGAATGCCCATGCGGCTGCTTGCTGCGCGAGTGAGGGCGAGGCCGAGGTTGTGGGTACATGGCTTGGCATGGCTCGTACGCCCATTTTAAATTCCGCTGAGGGGAATGGCGCATCGTAAGCTTTAGCAAGACTCGATCGAAAAGGTGAAATACGAAATAACCCGAGTTTGTTCATGAAATAGTTGATCGCCTTAACCGAGGGGGCGGCTTGCTCCATCATCATTTGCATCATTAAGCCCACAGGTAAATCAATTGTTTCCCAGCAAAATTTTTGCCAGTAAGCAAATTTCGTTGCTGGATCGTCGGTCGAGGTCATTTTTTGAAGGGCTTTTTGCATCGCTAAAAGACTGGGGGTTGGTTGTTCATTGCGAAACACCTCAATCGCCTGCAACGTCTCCTCGGTGGTGTTTGGGTTATACGGTAACCCTGTATTTGCTATGACAACCCGATCGAATCTAGCCTCAAAATTTGCCACGAGCCTGAGTCCAATGAGCCCTCCCCAATCCTGACCAAAAAAGGTGATACCCGTAAAATCGTTGGCTTCGAGCCATTGTCCCATCCAGTTAACTTGGTGCTCATAGGAATAATCGTCTCGGCTCGCAGGCTTATCAGATTTGCCGTACCCCGGTAAGTCAGGTGCGATGACCCTAAGCCCGGCGGCAGTAAGGTAGGGCACCATTTTTCGATATAGATAGCTCCAGACAGGCTGTCCATGCATACATAGTACAAGGTTGCCATGACGAGGCCCCTCATCAATGTGATGGATTCGCATTGACGACCCATCTTCTGTTTGAATCTCGGTGTAGTGCGGCTGGAAAGGATAATCTGCTAGGTTAGCGAAGCAGTGGTCCGGTGTTCTGAGAATTTTCATGGTTGCAGCCTGCACGTTTATTTAAAACAAGCAGTCTAAAAATAATGATAACCATTATCAAATGAGTCAGCGTTATGAACACCGGTAACTGACCCCGGTGCTTAGAGCACTTTAAAACGTGATGCGCTGTGCAAAAAGGTCTTCGCTGATCGTATGGGGATATCCGCCGACCGATTGAGGCGCGCCCAGTTGGCTGTGTTATTGAATCGTCGCGGTGCTCAGACTGGCTGGTGCCCGACCATCACCTTGATAAGTACCGCATCCGCACTCGCCTGGATCGTCGGCAGTAAGGCGTTTGTCGAGCAGGGGCAGCAGATCACGGCTGCGGGCCATCTAAGCGTATTTGGACGCCTTGTGCGCTGCGCTTGTTTGTTGTCATCAAATTTCTCGGTTCGATTACCCCTTGGTGAAGTCTGGCGTGAGGACCCAGCAACATCGCATACCGTCAATGGTTCGACGTCTGCAAACAAACTGCTAAATTTCTGAGTTCACATCATGACTGGGATGTGCTGCGCTCAGAATCGCTTTGTCTCGGCGTTG
>Ga0255755_1000813_pt1 | contig 31190 bp, 28 predicted proteins | sample 011ome_18_FD_179955 | JGI IMG/M metagenome (GOLD analysis project Ga0255755, IMG submission 179955) | Coastal salt marsh microbial communities from the Groves Creek Marsh, Skidaway Island, Georgia - 011501BT metaG (version 2) | ecosystem: Environmental > Aquatic > Marine > Intertidal zone > Salt... | reverse complement strand
AAAAAATCAAAAAAAAAAAAAAATCATCGAAAGAAACGGTTCAAAAATCCTCTCAAATCACTAATATCTCCTCAAATTTTTCGACACGCTTCCCTCTTCTGGAAAAATTGGATCTCCTCACCTGTTCGTCACAACAACAAACGACACTCGAAGATCAAAATCCACACACGACATATATAATAAAAAAGAACTTTCTATTATCAGTCGCTCGAACAAAATGATGCTGATGTGCGTTAATTGTTGTGTTATTCACTTTTCGACTTTTCGTTAGTATTATTATTGCGTGTTGTTGTTGTGATTGGTGTTCGATTTTTCTTTCGTGCCTGTGTGTCGACGTGTGCCGGTGTCGCGCTGTAGTGCCAGATCGGGGTTCAAAAACCGGCACACGCCTTTTCTTTTTTTGTGTTCAAAAGACGCGAAACACGCTGACAGAGTTTTTTTCGATCGCGCCGGCACTTTTTTTTTTTTCAAACAAGCATAAAAAAAAACTCACCACCTTTTTTTTGGTTGATTCTCTCAAAAAATACACACAAATAACGACAAAAAATGTTGTGTTCAATACTACTACTACTACTACTGCTACTACTACTACGAATAATAATACTTTAATATAGGAAAAGCAAAACGACGAAACTTGTCTTAATAACCGCCGCCCTCTTTAGCGGTGGTGGTGGTATTCGCGCGGAAGACGATCACGATCACGATCACCACGATGATCACGTCCAGTGCCAGTGCGTTTCTGGATTGACGATTGACTGCGCGACGGCTGACGCGACGACCACGGCGGCGTTGAATTACCTCGAAACGAACGCGGTGTGCAAAACTGCCGCCGGTGAGGATAACGCGCAGTGCGTCAGCAATTACTACGTCATGCAAGCGCACCACGATCACTGCGCGCACGAGGATATGCCACTGGCAGTTGAAACAAAGATTCACGACTATGAGAGTTTTTACGAAGATTGCGAAATTCGTCGACAGTTCGATTCGGACTTGGATGCTTGTCCGACCATCGACTGTAATAATATTTTGACGGACATGGGTAACATCGTGACCGAAATGTCCGAAGCGAATTGCAATACGGGGACCACGTGTGAAACAAGTGCCACGTGTAAAGAAAAGTATCAAAAGATGCTCATGGCGCACGACACGTGCGAGGAAGCCCAGCTTCCAACGACGCTTGAAACGACCCTTCACGACTACGAGGAGAAGTGCGAACCCAACTTGTGCAACACCTCGCCGGCGGCCTTCACGCTCGATACTTCGGTGTGCGAAGTGTCTTCGCCGGCGACCCCCAAAGTCATCGTATCCAAGTTAATTCTTGGTCTCGCCGCGTCCGTGGCGTACCTCTTAATGTAGTGCCTCTTAATGTAAGCCTATTTTTATCGGTCGAAGAAGAGGGGAGGAATGGATAATTGTTATTTATTCACCACAAAGCCCGGGTTAATATTATTTATAAAGACGCCGAAAGAGCGGCGGTTTCGTTTTCTAAGTATATTATAAGTAAATTTTCCTCTTTGGAACTAATTCTTTCTCTCTCGCTCGCTCTTCTTTTAACTGAAACCGCCGCCGCCGTTTTGTCGGTCGTCGTCGTAGAACGCGTTGTTTCGAGGCTGTCTGTTTTGTTTTCCTCTTCTGCCCCCACCGTTTGTTGTTCCTCTTCCGGGGCCATTTCGGCCGCCGTTATTTCTGGACGATGAGGATTCCTCGAACGCGAATTTCTTCAACTGCACCGGTCGCGGGTAGTCTTTCGAATCCAACTCTGGGATGAATTTGCGACAGTATTTCATTTGCGGGTCGTAATCTTTCGTTTGTTTCGGGATGTTGAATTTGTTGACGCGGCCTCGAGTTAATCCGGCGGCGGCGACCCAGTTGCCCCAGTTAGACGCCGGGTCGTAATCTAATAAGAGAAACTCGAACCATTCCGCGCCCATTCTCCAGTCGATTCGAGCGTCTAACGCGAGCCAAGAGGCGACGTTTTGCCGACCTCTGTTGGACATCCATCCGGTGAGCTTTAATTCGCGCATGTTCGCGTCGATGAGCGGGTACCCGGTCGTGCCGGTGATCCATTTTTCGAATATCTCGTCTCGTCCTTCGTGTTCGGCCGTCCAAGGGGGCATCTTTCCGTTCGAACCAATCCCATCGAGTTGGAAGATTTTCGCGCCGTGCCGCAAAGCGAAGAAGCGATAGAAATCTCTCCAGGTCAACTCGAAAATGACCCAATACGTCGATTTGTTCTCCACGCGTTCTTTCTCGTACTTGCGAATTTCGTTCTCGATAAATCGAGGAGAGATGCATCCTAAAGCTAAATAAGGGGCTAATTTGGTTGACTCTAAATCTTCCAGCATGCCGTTTCTGGTGTCGAAATACGTCGCGACGGCGTCGGTTTCGTACAAGTATCGCTGGACTCTTTTCAACGCCTCGGATTCGCCGCCTTTGAACGAGTACACAGGCGTTATGGAGTTATCTTTAGGAATAGCGGCGTGCATTTGTCGAGCGTCGTCGCTTAACGGTATGTCTTCGATTGTTGGCACGAATTGCGACTCCTCTTCGCTCACGTTGGACGGGGACGAAAATTTCTTCAATCCATCGCTCAACTCGGCGTCGTTCAAAATCGGTTTTCTCACGGACACTTTACTCTCCACTTTATTCTTAAACTGCGTGAACTGCGTCGGTAAATCGTTCAACCCGTTTTGATAACAGTTCCCGGACTCAAAAACGTCCTCGTAATGGTACAAAGTATTATCCCAAACCAACTTTAACTCTCCTTTCGCCTTTCGTTTGACTTTCCTCTCCAACGCTCGTTCGTCTTCGCACACCTCTCGACTGCAGACGACGACGTCCGCGTCCAGCGCATCCAAAACGTCCTCGCTTTTACCAATCTTAATCAACAAATCCGAACCCAAACGCTTGTATCGCTCTTTTAAATCTAACACGGATTCTAATAAAAACTCCGCTCTTCGTTGCGAACACTTTGGCGCGTTCGTGAGACTAATAAATAATGTAAAAAAGAGGAGAGTTAAAAGGTTAGAAGACAAACACCATAAACGACAACAACAACAACAACAACAACAACAACAACAACAACAACAACAGGAGTCTTCAAAGCCTCGAGAGAAAACGTATTAAGAATTAAAAATGTCAGACGACGCGTTCCGCGTACCTTTTCTCTCTCCTTTTCTGATCAGACCGGTCAAACGCGTCATCACTCAAAAACCATCTCGGATCGAAAATGTACGTCGGCACGAGCTCACACAGCTCGCTCGACTCGCTGCAAAATGTCAACGCTTCTTTTAAGGTTAAGTTATCACGCACGCGCAAATCGTTTCTGTGCCACAGGATCACTCTTTTCTTCTTCTTTGTCTTTCCGTCGTCCACATTGGATGACGCCGGCGACATGTGAATGGAACGCGAAACGCCTTTCACGACGCCTGTGCTGCGAGTACGATGCTCTCGACGAGAATACAAAGAGGAAGCGCGAGAGCTCCTTTTCACAGAGAAGGCCACGCCGAAGCCTCGGGAGCGAAGAAACGACGCGGAGAGAGAAGATATAGAAGCGGTAATGATGACGAATTCTCTCCTTGTATTTGTGTGGTTCGTTTGGTGACCAGACTGACATTTTAAGCGAGCGAGAGCGTTTACGCGTACGCGTATAGTACTTTATGTAGTGTATATGTATTCTTAAAACAACCAACCTTTGCAGACGTCTTCCCCGCAGCGACACTCGACGGTTTGCCTCAACGCCTGTCCGTCCTCTTCGCCGTCTCTTCCTGGGGAGTAATCGATGGTTAACTGTTCGCCTTTTTTCACGTCTTTACAGGCGAAGAACGCGAGGCGAGGCATGTATTTCATGGTTTCAATCAAACGTTCTTTTTCGGTCGGGCAGTCCGAAGGGGAGGCGTATTTTTTGTTCTTTTGCGCGTTGTTCGGTAACTCCAAGGTGGTGCAGTTTGGTCGGCAGGAGTGGTTGAAGAATCGACCGAGGTTGCCGCTGTGCGTCGGGTCGATGGAGTATCGCTTCGCGTACACCTGGCCGGTGATGTCGTGTAAATAGTAAAACCCTTGCTTGTTGTACAGAACCTCTCGCGCTTGCGCTTGATCTCGCGTGATGATCTCGCCGATGTATTCGCATATGAATGAACCGCGAGAAATGTCTTGCGTCGCGCGGATGCCGAACCCGACTCGCTCGTCGGGGCATTTGAAGACGTGGAATTTGAACGAAACCGATCCGCAGTCGATGCCTTTGGTCGGGCACACGCCTTTGTTGAAATCGTGAACGTCGACTTCCGTGACCGGATCGTCCTCGTTGCTCGTGAAAATCGTTGCCAAACGGTTGCACGAACACTTTGCAAAGTATCGTTCCTCTTCAATGATTTTATCGTCCGAGGAGCGCATGAATCGGTTGGTGATGTAATTGAACGGCACCGGCACTTCTTCGCAAAGGGTTTCGCCGGTAACGTTATTGGACCAATCGATGATTTGTTGGTGCTTGGTCTCGTCGTCGCTATCCGTGCTCTTGTTTGGCGGCGCTCTCGTTCGAGGGAGCGGTTGTCGCGGCACGCGCCTTTCCTGCTGCTCTGCGGGCTGTTGTTGTTGTTGTTGTCGCGTCGCTCCCGCTCCTGCCGCCGCTGCTAAATTTTTGTTCTCTCTGTTGGTGATTTCTTCGTTCGTCCACGTGCCCAATCGAGGACTCGCGTTCATTTTTGAGTGCATTCTTCTCGCCAACTCTTCGTCCGTCAACGGTTTCTCTTCTTCTTTCTCGATCTCTCCTCCTCCAATCTCTTCTCTCTTCACTCGTACCTTTTTACCCGCTTTACCGATATCTTTCCTCTTCGCCTCAGCCTCAACATCGTCGTCCACAGAATCTCTCTCTCTTTTCACGTCCTTACTTTTACCGCCGTTCTTCATCGCGTCGCCGATAACCTTCGCCGGATTTGCAAACTTAATATCCTTACACCGTCCTCGACACGTCTCGATCAAACAAAACAAGTCCCTCTTCTTGTTGTTGTTCTTCTTCTTCTTCGCGCTTATCGCCCGCGAACTTCGGTGAAACAAATCCGGATTGACTTCTAACAAAGTCTCCACGTGAATCACGTGCGAAGTCCCGTCCCAGGCGTACAAATCGTCCTCGTCGATAGATTTCAGCCACTGCACGCCGACGCTGTTTTTCTTCGCGTGGATTTCCATGATCTGCGTAACGTAATGAAGTTAGTATTTTAATCTCGTTCGTACTATTCCTTTTTGCGCGCGCGAACACGAGCACACGAACATAAAAGAGAGAAGAGAAAACTTTGTGCGCTCGTTCGTCGTGCCACGTCAGATCAGACGCGCGAGCCTCGCGAAACGACGCTCTCGCGAAAACATCTCATTATAATTAAACAGAGAAAACGAAACAAAATTCTCATCATCAAATTCGTACCCGTCCAAACCATTTCTGCGTCTCGCCGGATTCGACTTTCACCCACGTGTTGAGTTTACAGTGCTGTTTACGAATGAAAGAGAGAGAAGGAGAGAGAAAAAGGTGAGTTTAGCGCGTAGTTCGTGCATCAAAAGAGATGTAAAGTTCTCGGGGAAAAGAACGAATTTGAACGAATTTGAAACGCGCGTATGAAAAGTATTACCGAAACGAGTATCTTGTCGGTTTTGCTCGGAGGCATGGTTGAGAACGCTTTCGAGGAAAACCACGCGCTTCCGTGCTCTTGGGTTTTGAGGAATCGATCGATCGATCGAAGATTATGTGTGCGTGTGTGCGTGGAAATGTGAGAGACGAGTTAAAGTGTGAAGAGGGAAGTGTCTTTTCAAAAAATGTCAAGAAGGCGCGTTTTTCTCGCTTTCGTGTATGCGTAGTAGTACAAGCTTTAAGGTTTATGAGTGCGAGCGTTCTACTTCCGTATATAACGTCCCTCCTTCGTAAGACCAACCGGGTGGGAGAGGACAGTTGTTGTCGAGGAGGTATTGTACACATTCCGTTTGGTTTTTATTGTGCGCTTCTCGTACGGCTTCCTCGTCCCACGGCGCTTTGGCGGTTTCGTGTAAGTACTTCAAACAGTCCAAGTGGCCAAACTCGGCTGCACGCTCACACGCCAATTCGTTATATTTATCAAACTTACGCTCGACAAGATATTCGAGTATGTGAAGATGACCATTTAAAGCCGCCCATCGGGCAGTTAGCGAATCCCAAGGCGCTTTCGCTTCTTCGCGTAAGTATTTGAGGCACTCGAGATGACCGTTTTTGGCAGCATATGCACACGCGTTCTCATCGATAGGACACTCATTTGCCACGCAATACTTTACCATTTCCAGATTACCTCGACTTGCGGCCATATAAATCGTCAATTCATCCCACTCACACTCTTTCTCCTCTCGCGCCCACTTGAGCAACTCGAGTTTATTCGTTCGAGCAACTTGACGGCAGAACCATGTTTCGTCCCACCAACTCGGTATATTCTCCCACGCAACTTCCAACGTAGATATCGACGACATCTCTTCAACTTTAAACGTCTCTTTCAACTCCCCCTTGCGAGACGATCTCTTAATCAACTTTCTCGTCTCCGTATTCACTCCGTACAAGAATTTAAGATCCGTCCCGTTCAGTTTACACATCACATGCTTCTCCACGATATCGCGACACGCGCCGCCACTCAGCAACGCCTCTCTGAACAAACGCCACAACGGCAAAGGGGGTTTATTCTCGAGCAGTGCGAGAGCGTTTCGCAGTCTCTCGCGTTCCTCTTCCGTCGGGTATTCGGAGGACATCCTTCTTTCTTCCGGATGTTTTTGAGATCGCTTTTTTTACGCATAAAAACAGGCGTTTCTTGGAAATTGGAATTTTCTCTCTTGCATGGAAAGAAGACAAAAACACACACAAAAACACACGAAAGAACATGCGACGACGAGTACATAACTAAATGACTTCGAACCCGAACAAGCGAACTTTGAGATCGTCCTCTGCGTCTCCTCCTCCTCCTTCTTCTGTAAAAAGCCATCGACGAGGTCATCGAATAAAAGCGATGAAAATGGATAAAATCATCTGTTCCATCTGCTTGGAGGAAATTTCCAAAGAAACCAGTGCGTTTCTCGACGGCTGCGTCGAACACTTATTCTGCTATCCTTGCATCAAACGGTGGACGAAAACGTCGAGGAGTCGAAGGAGTCGAAACGGGAGCGGTGAAAGTGGTGTTCTGACGCTCAGTTGTCCGACGTGCAGGAAAGAGTTTACGAGAATTCGAATGAAAGAAACGAGCGAGTTGAAGTTTTTGAGGAAAAAATCTTCTACGCGAGAAGGACGACAACCTAAAGAGACGAAAGAGGCGAGGGAGAAGAGGCGCGAAAAGGAAAGAAAAGACGGCGAGAGGAAGGACTTTTCGGACGACGAGGAGGAGGATTTGAGTTGCACGGAGAACGACGACGATGTTGATAATGGTAACGAAGAAGAAGAAGAGTATTACGAAAACGACGTGCTCGATTTAATAGCGTCGGGCGAGGCGTGTCACATCTGCCGCGAGTACGACGTGGATGAAGACGGAATACTGTTGTTGTGCGACGGTTGCGAACGGGCGATGCATCCACATTGCTGTGGTTTTGGGGAGAGGACCGTGCCAGATGGAGATTTTTTGTGTCCCGAGTGTCATCGCGTGGCGATGAGACACGCGAACGTGAGAGTGCGAGGCAACGACTTTCAGAGGAAATACGTCGATTTTTATATGAACAGAAGGACGATTCACGCGAATAACAACAACAGTCGAAACAATAATAGAAATAACAATAGAGGCAACAGTGCCGCGCGCGCGATAGATTTACCCTCGTCTTCAGAAGACGACGAGTATAGAATACTTTAGTAGATGATATTACGTGTAAAAGAAAAAAGAGCTTTCATCCGCACGGAGCAAAATTTTTACACGTCGTAATTACTACTGCATTTAAACTAAATCAAACCTCATGGGTTTCCCGACTGACATGTGCATGTTCTCGAACGCGATGCAGACGACCGGTTTGCCTTTAATGACACCAGTTAAGACGTCGTTCGTCTTCCCCTTCTTTGCGTCATTTTCGTCGTTGTCATCATCGTCCATCATTTCGATCGGTTTGGACACGCGCACGTTCGCGTTCATCTCCAAAGAGTACTTCATCAACTCCGGGCACGTTTTCGTTCGGCCGCTGAACGAAGGTAAAAACATTTTGATTCGCGGCGAGACTATTTTCTTCGGCGCCATCGGTAAGCGCATCGTGCAACATTTTGAGTTCTTACTCTCGGAGACGTCGACGACGTGAGGATGATGATGATGATGTTGTTGTTGTTGATTATGATAATGTTCTTCATCTTCCTCTCGTCGCCACCAAGGATGGTGCGTTCTGCTGCTGTTCGTATTGCTATTCCTATTCATCGTTCCAGTCGTCTGCAAACTCCCAAATCCAGGCAACAAAATCGTCGCCAAACTTCTCAATTGCTTCTTCTTCTTCTTCTCGTCTCCATTTCCGTCGTCGTTCCTCGAACGACCATTCCCTACAACTACCGCGCTATTAAAATCCGCCCTCCGACTGGGCAACCCGCACGTCTTCACCCCGTGTTTCCTCGCCGCCTCGTTGTTCACGTACACCCGACTCGCCCACGCGCACGAGAGCGGTTTATTCCACACCAAACCTCCTAAAACGACCAACTCGTCGAACGCGCCGCACGGCGACTCCGAATACCTCGCTAAATATACGCCGCCTAAAGTGTACCCGAACAACGAGACTAATTGAAGATCGCTCGGGACGGATTTGATCGCCTCGGAGACTTTCACCAAATGCAGTTGGTACAACGCTTTCCCTTTGAAAATCCACGGTCCGTTTTTATCCGCGTCGTACCCTCCTTTTCCTCCTTTTCCCATCGTGCGAATCACAGAGACGATTTTGTTCTCGCGTGAACTGAGTGTACTCTTTCTCTCGAAAAGCGAGAAGACGAGAGAGAATAGCTTGACTTTACGCGCGAGAAGAAACGCTTCGAAATTATCCAAAAGATATGCCTCGAAGTTGTCGATGATGATTTTGATACTCTTAACGAGAGAAGATGAACGCAACGAGAGAGGACAAAACGCGCAGAACAAACGCGACGACCGAGAAGACTGAAAAGACGACGCTCTCGTGGCAGAGAGAGCGCTTCGCGAAAGTATCTGTTTTTTTGTGTTTTGCGCGTGGAAAGAGTGCGGTTTTTGCTCGATTTGCGTTTGTTTCTCTCGTGGTGTTTTACAAGTGTGTGGGTGGGTTGAAAATGTGAGGGAAAAGTGTCTCTCTCTCTTTCTCTCTGTGTAATCTAAGAACGAGTTATCTTCTCATTGCCTGTTCTGAAACTGCTTTGTGTTTTCGACAAAGTCAGCGTATTCTTCGTCCGTTGGTTCTGGGCACCCTTTTTCGAGCAAGTAGTTTTCGCAATCGGGGTGTTCGCAGTAACGAGCGTACGCGATGTATGTCCAGAAGTTAAGAGGCGCTTTCGCCTCTTCGCCTAATAAGTATTTGAGACAATCGAGGCGGCCAAACATTGCAGCGCTTCCGACGCAGGTGAACTTTCCCTCATCCGATATCTTTCTTTCTTCAACGAAATATTTCACGATGTCTGTGTGACCCAATCCTGCTGCTTGCATTGCCGCTTCTTTTTCCGTCTCTCGCGAAGGTTCCACTTTGTCGAAAAGAAATCGAACACAGTCGAGGTGTCCTTCAAGAGCAGCTTGTTTACACGCCTCTTCTTCATCACACGGGCAACCATTCGAGAAGCAGTACTTCAACATCTCGAGATTACCTTTAATTAATGCCTGATTAATCGTCCATTCATCCCACTCGCAATGTTTCACTTCTCTCGCCCATTTGAGAAACTCGAGTTTGTTCGTTCCAGCAACTTGCTCGCAAAACCAGGCTTGATCTCTCACCGTTCCATCTTCAAATTTCTCTCCCCAATCCATGTCATTCCACGCCCATTCCAACGTCGAAATGGATGAACATTCGTGAACATTCCAACATAATTTCGATACGTTTACCCCGGCATACTCAAGCACACCCCGACTCTCTCTATTCACCTCTGAAAAGAAAAACCGATCTGTCGTATTCAATTTCAGAATCACATGCGATACAAACACATCCTTATGATGCAACACCAACCCGGTCCAAATCGGTGAAGAAGAAGAAGAAGAAGAAGAAGAAATCGAGAGATTCTCCAGCGTAATTTCCGCTTCTTTTTCACCCTCGTCCTCTTCTTCCGAAGAAGAAGAAGACGAGTACTTCAGTTGATCCCACTTGGAATAATCAATCACCATTTGCACATGCGAGAGACTTTTTTTTAAGTAAAAATGAACGAAGAAACGTTTTTCTTTTTTGCCCCAAAACTCCTCAAAACAAAGGGCAAAATTGGCTTCTTAGTAAAGAGAAACAACGAGACAGACAACACCACTCCTCATGCCAGAAGAAGACCACCGAGAAGAAAAACACACCACCACCGGCAACACCATCGACGGTTACGCGGGGGTGGTCGCGGCAAACGCAAACGCAGCGCCGGTGTTAAAACCGTGCGCGAAATTCTTTTCCATTCAGTGAGTGACACGATTCGATCGCATTTTCATGCGGAGAGAGTATTCGCCGGTTTTTCTTTCGTAATAAAGAGAGAGAGCGATGCAAACAAAACGACAGAAAGAAACAAAAAGCGTGTGGAAGACTACTTGGTCCGTGTTTTTGATCGAGCGTCGCCCGAGAGGGGGACATACTCGTGGAGAAAAAACCCAAGGGATTAGACCCCCGATTCTGAATTTTTGTTGTCTCTCTGCGTTGTTGTTTGGCGCGGAGGAATGCTCTCTCTGATTTGATTCTCTCGCGACGACGACGCGCTCTGCCTTCCAACCAGGATTGCGATTCTGGTTCGTTTTCAATCAGTTTCGTCATCGAATCCTCTTTGATGGCTTTCGTAAAGTCGTGTTGGATGTAGGCATCCGCGGCGACGGATTGCGAGTCTTCGTATATTTCTTCGTCGGTTGTTAGACGCTCATAAAATCATCTCGCACCACATGCACGTTCGGTGTTTTATTATATTGACCCATCGTAATCGCTTTTAATATTATTCTTTCAAAACACAAACAGCGGATGTTCGTACGGCGCGAAGTGCGCGTATTCGCACCAACACAACGGAGGGAGAGGGAGTCAGAGTAGTAGTAGCAGTACTGTCAACGCGACTCTACCTAGTAATACTACTACTACTACTACTACAAGTAATAACAATAATAACGGACAACAGGAGTTTTTGCAGCAACAGCAACAACACAAACATGTCGGGATGACGACGACGATGAACAACGGCGCGTCGTCGTCTGCCGTAAACGGTAGTCATAGCGGCAGAGGATATAATAATCAAAACAATAGTAATAATAATAATACGACGACCCAACAGCAACAACTTCAACAACAACAACAACAACAAAGAGAAAATCGAGAACAACAGCAAATGAACATGGCGGCGCTCGAACAAGGAGGCGTGCACGCGAAGACGATAAACGCGCGCGACCGACCTCGATACAAGACGCGTTTGTGTAACTCGTTTCGCCAGGAAGGCACGTGTCGATTTGGTTCGGCGTGTTTGTTCGCGCACTCGAGCGAAGAGTTGCGAAGGACATTGACTGATGGAGGAGCAGATGGTAGTAGAGATGTGAGTGGGTTGGGGGGTGGAGGAGGTTAAGAACTCCCTTTTTAAGAACTTAGAGAAGAATTTCGCGAGAATGTGTTTTGTTGTAATACTAATAATGATCACTAATAGCAACTGCGGCAATATGCATATGAAGCTAGTATATGCATAAACTAGAGTTTCAAAACACGTCGTCGTCGTCGTCGTCCTCCTCCTCACCGTCTCGTAAACGCCCATCGGAGTCGTTCTTCCCCGCGTTTTTGTGCTTATCGAAAAACCCGTTGGCGTTGTCGAAATCTTTCATCTTGCCTCTCCCCATCATGTAATCGTCGGCAAGAACTTCCCACACTTTCCTCTTCTTCTTATCCTTTTCCTCTTCCGTGTTTGTCATTTTCGTGTTTTCGTTTGAATCTTTCTTCAACTCCGCTAAAAACTTCGCCTTGGTCTTTCCTCCTCCTAAACTAGTATTCGCGCTACTCGTATTCTGATTCTTCTGCGCCTTTGCGATGGCGTTGAACAACTGCGCCACGCCGTGCGTGGCGGTTTTCTTCAACCGCTTTTCTTTCAAATCCTCTTCAATATCACTCCCAACTTTAGACGGCACAAAGTGCCCTTTCTCTTTCACTCTCAACCGTTCTATACGTTCTCGCTTCCTCTTTTGCGATTCCAAGCGGAGAAGCGCGCGTTCCGTCTGTCGCGATTTCGATTCCGGAAGGATGACAACATCATCACCTCTCTTCCTCCCATCGTCGATATCTTTCGCTTCCTCGGACAGCTCGTCGTCTGATTCCTCTTTCTTTTTTCCTCTTTTCAGCAGACTCGTAAACGCTCTCGAGAACGCGTTGTTTGTCTCTTTTTTCTCCTCCTCTTCCTCTTGTTGTTCGGAATCCGAATCCATGGTCAACTCATCGTGATCATCGTCGCCCGATTCAGACGACGATTTTGACTCTGATTCCTCGGAGGAGGAAGAGGAAAACTCCTCTTCCTCATCTTCGTCTTCTTTTCTCTTTCCTCCCATCTTCACAGAGTATACGTTTACTACGTTTGAATTCCTCTCTAACGGAGCCGCCAAAAACCGCTCTTCGGGGAAACAAATTGGACGAGAGCAAAAGAAAAGCTTTGTTGACCTGAAAAGCGACGAGTACGAAGAGCAGAGAATGCGTGCCACAACTGTTGTTCTTTACTCTCTGAAAGAGCGCGAGTAAAGTGTGTCGTGTGTGTGTGTTATGTGTGTGTATTTGTGTCTCTTGAAACTTGGCGCAGTTTGTGTCTCTTTCTCTCTCTTTCTCTCTCTCGAATGCTCCTTTTTTCGATCGATGAAAATTGTATGAAGTGTTTGTTCTCTCTCTCTCTCTCTCTCTCTTTGTGAATGTTTTATGCGCGCATCACCACCTTTAACGCGTGTGTAAAGTTCCATTTTCGTATCGCCAACCGGGTGGGAGAGGACAGTTATTGTCGAGGATGTATTGTACACATTCGGTTTGGTTGTTCTCGTGAGCGTGGTATACGCTCCAAAAGCCCCAAGGCGCTTTGGCGGTTTCGTGTAAGTACTTCAAACAGTCCAAGTAGCCGTTCTTGGCTGTATTAATACACGCAGATGTGTTGAATTGATCATACTTACGCTCAACAAGGTATTCGAGTATGTGAAGATGACCATTTGCAGCTGCCCATGAGGCAGTACTTGAATCCCAAGGCGCTTTCGCTTCTTCGTGTAAGTATTTGAGTACCTCGAGATGACCGTTTTCGGCAGCAATTCCACACGCACTCTCATCGACAGGACACTCATTTGCAACGCAATACTTTAACATTTCCAGATTACCTTGTCTTGCGGCCGCATTAATCGTCAATTCATCCCACTCACACTTTTTCTCCTCTCGCGCCCACTTGAGCAACTCGAGTTTATTCGTGTAAGCAACGTGAGCGCAGAAATATGTTTCATCTTCCCATTCACTCGGCCACAACGATCGATTCTCCCACGCAAATTCCAAAGTCGATATCGACGACATCTCTTTGACCTTAAACTTCTCTTTCACATCACTCGCGCGAGACGATCTCTTAATCAACTCTCTCGTCTCCGTATTCACCTCGTAAAAGAATTTAAGATCCGTCCCGTTCAGTTTACACATCACATGCTTCTCCACGATATCGCGACACGCGCCGCCATTCAGCGACGCCTCTCTGAACAATCGCCACAGCATCATCGGTTTACGCTTGATTTCTCGGATCTGTTTTCTCGCGTTTTTGAGTCGCTCGTTGTCTTCTGCCGTCCTGTAGTCACAACAACGTTCGGAATGTGTTCGCATCATGTGATCGTCTTTTTTTTTTCGCGTGGAGAAAAAAGAGACGTTGTTTTTAAAAAATAATTTTGACCATTTTTTCTCGCACAAAATTTCACACGCGTTTAGTAAAACAAGAGAGACACTTTAAACACGAACGCTTCGCTCGGGGGCTTTGCCAGAGTCGTCGAAAAACAACAAGGCACCACGCGCACACTCTCGCGCGAAGTCTTTATTTATTATCATCGATCGTGTTTTTGTGCACACACACACACAAAGAAAGAACGTTCGGGGGCCAAAATTTTGAATTCTCAACTCTTTTCCCCTCGTAACGATTTAAAGTCGTCTCTCGAGAATAACATGTCGTCCGTCTCGATGCAAACGGAAAAGTCCCGACGCGATGAGTATTCTTTTCGTCGCGAAGACGAGGGTTTTGGGAAAGATGATGACGACGATGAGAACAACATAGATTTAAACGAATGTTTGGAAATGGTGCAAGATTTCATCCACCTGTACCAACAAACGGACGAAGACGTGCAACAGATACGTTTAATGTCTTCGGAGTACACGGAGATAAAGTCGGTGTCGAATAAAAGAGAGCAACACATGTCAGAAGTCATACGAGAGATGACGAAACGAGTACAAAACGCGGAACGGAAAACGAGCAACCTTTTATCCTCGGCGGCGCGGTCGGACCGGTTTCGGAAAGTGGAGGAGGAGAAGCGAGACGCGGAGCGGTACTGGTCGCAAATGGAACGCGAGGCGCAAACGTTGGAGGAAACGAGGGAGATTTTGAAGAGGAAAAGGAACGAGTTGAAAAAGAAAAGACGGGAGATGGACGTGTTGGTTACCGAGGAGATTCCAAAGTTGAAGAACGCGTTGTCTTTGTACGCGCACGTGACGAAGATCGCGTGGAAGTACGAACAAAAGGCAAAGATTGAAGGCAGAGTGAATACGAACAGCGCGAACGGGGAGGTTAAAGTCATCGATAAGAAGTTTCCCAGGACGGAGGAGGATCGGTTTCGTTTGTGTAATTCGCTCTGGGATTTGATCGATTAAAGACTTCGAGAATTGCGAACGCTCACAAAAAGCGCGAGAAAGAAACAAAAAGAGAGAGACATTATTGAAACAACGACTTGTAAACTACCACTCATAATAGTACACGTAGAAGATAAAGAACAGAAAAGTGATGCGCTGCGCCGCGAAAAGCAGTAAAACGAGACGAGAGTTTACTCTACGCGCACACATTATTCGCTCGTAAAATTTTCCTCTCAATTTTCTTCACTTCAACGCTCTCTCTACACATGTTTCCTTGACACATCAAAAGCGCGACAAAGAACCACTGACAAAACGAAATGCCCGCCTCCCTGGGCACCGCGGAGACGACGACGACGAGTAGTAAACGACGCGCAGCGGCCCGAAGAATCCTACTCCTTCTTCTTCTCTCCGTCGTTTCGTGCTTCTCCGTCGTTCAATTTTATCCAATTTTGACATCTTCGTCTTCTATGATTACGATGATGAAAGGGGTTCCTCCTGGTGTTTCTTTGAGCGACAAGGAATACGAATCAAACGACGAAACGATGACGATCGGTTCTTCTGCATCCCCGTTGGCATCCAGCGAAACGCGCGTGAAAAATGTCGCCGGAAATCCAAAACTGTCCAGCGAATTACACCAAAGCGGAGAAGGAGGAGGAACGTGTTCGGCGAAAAACGCAAACAACGGGAAATCCGCGCGTGCGTTTCACGGGGTGGTTTCTCCGTTTTGCCGGAACATGGCGACGAGTGAAATCGAGGACGATCCGTGGATGACGGTGGATGCGGTGTATGGGAGCGAAGAGGGATTTGTCGATGATGGATGGCAGCATTCGATATATTCGATCGAGGTATGGGTTGGATTGAGAAAATGTGACTCGATACAATTCGCGGAGAACGAACCGTGCGAATGGATGAGGATTACGGACGAGAAGCCAATGGTGGTGGAGTTAGTGTTTGATGACGATGAGAACAACAGAGAAGAGGACGACGTCAACGTCTCGCCGGAAGAAACGAAGAAGATTTTCACCGACGACGGACGATTGGCGTATACGTGGGACAACGTTCAGATGTATAAGAACAAAAACAAGGAGGGTAGCAGTGGTAGTAGCAGTTCTAAGAATAGACGAACAACACACAAACAGCGGCGCATCATCAAAGGCGTCAGGATCTCGTTACCAGGGAAACAGAGACAGTTGAGCGTCCAAGAGGTGAAGATTTGGGCGAGGATAGAAGAAGAGCAAAAAGCAAACGCGTGCGTAAACGACAGGATAGGCGACGATTGCGCCACGGATTTGACCCTAGATTGGGCGTACCTCCCGCAAAACTTTCGCTTCGCTCGAGAAAATTGGAACCGGACGATGTACAAAAGTTTAGAAAAGTCGATCGAGGAGACGCAATCGTCGAAGTGTAACGCGCCCAGAGCGGCGAGCACGGACTCCTACAACATTGGCATGGGAGGCAAAGGCGCCGGGCTCGCCTCCACCATTCATTTCTTATCCGGCTATTTATCCGACGCACATCTTCAAAACAAACCCTGGGTCTTTGCCGGTCGATTGAACTACGCGTATAATCGAAATTGCGCCAAATCGAAACTTACCGGGGACGTCGAGTGCTACTTTAAACCGTACAGCGCGTGCGATAAAATCAAACAAACGGCGTTTGCGAAATGGAAACCGTACCCGGCCAAAACCAATCGATGCACGATGCCACGAAATAGATGTCGCGATTTGGCACCTTGGAAGCGAGTTCCAACGAGCGTAGCGAATTATTATTCGCGAGCTCCGTCGTCATCGTTGTCGTCGTCGTCATCATCTGGGTCGATGTTGCAATATAACAAAGGTTTATTTTTCTTTCGATCGGCGATTGTCGCTCGGATGATGCGATTGAATCAAAAAACAATCGAAGAACTCAGTTTGCACCGAGTGAAAGAAAGCATAGGGTTTAAGCATCCAATCATTGGCGTGCACGTGCGAAGAGGCGACGCGTGTCACACGACTGGTAGGAAAAACAGGTGTCGATCGTTCGAGGAGACGTATTTGCCTCACATTAGAACGCTATCGGAAAAATACGGCGTCAATCGAGTCTTCTTGGCGACGGACGACGACGCGTTGTTGCGAAAAGTGAAGAGCTCTCCGGCGGCGAACGAGTTTGAGTTTGTGAACGTCAAAATGGATCGGTCGATATACAAAGCGTCGAAACTCATCGAACGGAGGACGGAGTTGTACACGGAAAAATCGAACGTCGCGCACGAGATGACTTTGCAAGCGCTGACGGATATATTCTTGTTGGCCGAAGCGGACGCGTTTATCGGGCACTTTCTGTCCAATTTGAGTCGATTGGCGATTGAGTTAAGCGCGGCGGAGAAAGGGTTTGTGCCGCCGTTCGTCAGCGTGGACGGGCAGTGGTGCAGGCATTGGAAGTTTTGCCGATGATCGAGTAGTTTTTAGTTGTTAGTAGTTTTAGTAGTTTTAAATACGTACTGTATGAGATTATTTTGTAGTGCACATCGTAACTCTCTCTCTCTCTCTCAACTCGACGGGGTTTCTTTATTGCTGATGTTCCTTAGTAATTATGTTATTTAATCATTCCCCTTGCAATTCGCCTTGCGCCCATTTGACGTAGAAGTACGCGCCCGGTTGACCCAAGGTGTCGTTAAAGACGGATCCGATGAATCGAGACGAGACGACGTCCGGACACACTTTCGCCATTTCTTCCTGTAATCCAGACGGATCTTCCGGAATTTCCGCCAAATCAATCACGGTGTACGCCACCGGATCTCGAGACGTGTTAATTTGCTGCAAAATATTGACGCCTTTGGACCCTAAGAAGGATGTGATTTCACCGAGAGCGCCGGGGACGTTTTTGTTGACGATGGTCAATCGAGCGCCGGAGGAGTTCACGTGCGGCGCTAAAATAGTCGTCGGGAAATTGACGGAATTTCGGATCGTCCCGGTTTCCAAAAAGTCCATCAAAGTTTCCGCAGCCATCGCGGCGGAGTTGTCCTCGGCTTCCTCGGTGGAGGCGCCCAAGTGCGGCAAGACGATCAAGTGCGGGTCGTCGCGCAACGCTTCGTCCGTGAAATCGGAAATGTACTTACCGGTCAACATTTTCGAGTCGTAGCCGGCTTTCAAGGCGGCACCGTCGACGATTTCACCTCTGGCAAAGTTCAAGATGCACACGTTCGGTTTACAAATCTGTAACGCTTTGGCGTCGATCAAATGGTGCGTGACGCCTTTGATGTACGGGACGTGGATGGAAATATAATCGGAAACCTTGAAGAGGTCGTTGAGATCGGTGACTCTAACCATTCGGTCCCCGGGTAAAGCTAAAGCGGCATCGACGGATAAGACCGGATCGTAGCCAACGACGTTCATGCCGAGACCTAAAGCAGCGTTGACGACGCTATATTGTTATTTTGTTTTAGAGAAGGCAGCGTCAGCGTCTTGTCGTCTGATGAAATTTAAAGCAAACGAACAAACAAAACAAGATAAACGAACGAACGAACGGGTCAGAGAATTGAATGGATTGTGCCTCGAATGGTTTTCCGATCACGCTAGATTCAGAGTCTAAAACAGACTCTAAAAACGTCAAACATCTAATCGAGATTTCATCACTCCCGTTCGTCTTCGTATTCGCGCCAAAAAGAAGAAGAGATAAAAATATAAAACGCAACAACAAAAAAAGACGACGTACCGACTTCCGATCGCTCCTAACCCGATCACCCCGATCGTCTTCCCTTGAATCTCCGTCCCGCCAAACTTCGCCTTATCCTTCTCAATTCTCGTCGCAATTTTCTCGTGCTCGCCCTTTTCTTCCACGTTGATCACGTTCTTCACGTGGTTCGCGCCTTCCAAGATGCCTCTCGACGCCAACAACAACCCGCACACGACAAGTTCTTTCACCGCGTTCGCGTTCGCCCCGGGCGTGTTAAACACCGGAATACCTCTCTCACCCATCTCTTTCACCGGAATGTTGTTCGTCCCCGCGCCGCATCTCACGATCGCTCGAACCGTCGGTTTCACTTCGTTCACTTGCAGCTTGTGCGAGCGAAGCATGATCGCCATCGGCGGACCGGGCAAATCCGACTCATCGCCGGCAACTTTATACTTCCCCTGCGGGAACTTTTCCAAACCCGTCGGGGCAATCGCGTTAAACGTCTTCACGTTAAACGACGCGCCTAAGTTTCATTAAAAAGAAAGAAAAAGAGGAAAAGTTAGTCATGCGTCTCTTTACCGTCGTCCGAGCGCTTACGCTCAATAATACGAGCGAGCGAGAGCGAGAGAGAGAAAAATGTTCCACATCATCATCAATTACACTCGAACCATAACATAACAGAGCCACGCGTGTTTCGAGTACGCTTTTAAGGTCGTCTTCGGGACTCGTTTGCGTAAAAACCGATCTGCGATCAAAATCACGCGACGCCGCGAGAAAAGTCCTCCATATAAAAAGAGCGATTGGATTCAAAAATCGACTCCAAAATCCGCCTTTTAATCGTACCTTCGTACCCAGATCCGTCGCTTTTCCCTCCCGAAGAAACGCTCAAATCTTCCTTACTCTCGTTCTCTTTCCTTCGTTTGGCGAGTTCGAGCATTTTTTGGAGCATTTCGATTTCATCGGATGCCGTTTGGTTCGCTTTGACGACCGACATTCCTCGCGATGAGCCCATACTTTTTTTCCACGTCGTGCGCATATAAACGCCTCTTTTCGCGGAACATGCGCCAGATCTGAACGGCATCTTCGAGGAAGATTGAAGTGTAGTCGTATTCGTGGTGAACATGTTGCAATTTTCGATATACTTTTTGTGTTTTGATCGAGAGAGAGAGAGAGAGAGAGAGAGAGAGAGAATAAAAGGGACAGGAATAAACCTTTTTGTGGCGGCTCGAGAGAGACTTTTAAAGAAGCAACTTATACGAACGGAATAGAATACTATTACATATTACGTCTACTAAAAAGGGAACGTTTTCATCCTCTCTCTCTCGAGCGCACGAAACAGATTAAAGCTATAGCATTAGTATTAGTATTATATTATTACCACTCGTCCAACAAAATAAACTCGTCGTCTCGCACGTCTCTAATAACGGCGTCTCCGGACGTGACGAAGTGCTCGAGGCCAACCGTTTCCATTATTTTTTTACCTTCTTGTCTGGTTTTTTCATCGTACGGCGCGTACGGCAAGCGAAAGACTGGTTCTGCGCATCCCAGCATCGCTAGTGCGGTGTTCACGCCGATTGGGTTCGGTTCTTTGAACAACCATCGCATGAGAGGGATCAAATCGTCTCTCAATTTCGGGTTTGGCTTCGGGCCGAGCATGAGTTCTCGCATGAGTTTCGGGGCAACGTTCGAGGTGACGGAAATAACCCCAGCCGCGCCGGCGTCCCACTTCGCGTCGTGCGCCTCGTCGTCGTTCCCGGACCAACACGTGACTCCATTCTTCGTGTAATTGCGAATGCGTTCGTTGCCTTCGCACTCCTTCACTCCGGCGAAGTTCGGATGCTTCGCCAGCTCAAAAATAACCTCCGACGGAATATCTTGCGTCGTTCGCGCGGGAACGTTATACACGATCGTCGGCCCGAAATCTAAAACCGCCCCGAAATGCTTCATCAACCCAGCTCGACTCGTTTTCCCGTAATACGGGTTTATCTGCAACGCCGCGTCCATCCCGACGGCGAACCCTTGCGAAGTCGCGTGTACGGCTTCCCGCGTCGAGTTCGACCCGGTGTTCCCAATCACGAGTAAATCGTCCCCGTATATTTTGCTCGTGTGTGCAATCAGCATGATGTGTTCGTCCCAGCTCATCAGTTGTCCCTCGCCAGTCGTCCCTCCGACGACTAAGCCTTGCACGCCGCCGGCTATTTGCTGCTCGACCAAAACGTCGTACTTTGGTAAGTCGATCTTCCCGCTTTTTAAATACGGCGTTTTAATCGCCGTAATTAAGGAACATTTTTTAACTTCATCGACTAAAGCTTGTTTAGACTTACTCTTGTTGTTTGTCGCGAACACTTGCGTGTGGATGGAGGCACGTGTGGAGGAGTCTCTTCTCGAAGATGATGATGATTTTGTCGGCGACGGCGAGTTTTTAAATCCACAACTCGTCTTCGTAAACGTCTTCGTTTGCATCCGCTGCTGATGCTTTTCGAGGACGATTTTCGGTGAAGAAGAAACGCACAAACACGAAGACAGCATCGTTACTACTACTGATGCGCACGACTGCTCCAAAAAGAGGCGATTCTCTCGTTACTGGTGGTGTTATTCTCTCGAGTGTTTTTATGGGGAAACGGTTCAAAAAAGGGTCTATAAAATACGAGTCAACGCGAGCGCGTTTCGAACGTTTAATCATCCATATCTTCACTGCAGGTTCGCAAAAGCGCTCGATTTTAACCGAAAAAAAGTGAAAGCGTTACGTTTCGAAAACATCAAAACGTTTTGTTTAAAGTTTTATTAAAGTTTTATAGTAAGACGGCGTACTCCGCGCCGCCGCGAAATACAGACGAATGACCCACACGTGACGCTTCTCTCTCTCTCTCTCGGTTTTCTCTCGGTTGTTTCAATCGCGAGACATCGACGATGCAAAGTGTCTCAAACAATACATCGCAAATGTGAGCACAAAAGGTACGGCAGCGGCGTATGCCAATACCACGTCGTTGTTTATCTGGAGATCCATGACATCTTCCTCCAATAAGTCGAGAGCAAAAAACGCAAATTCAAAGAAGACTTTCAATACCTAGTATTACACGCGCTCTCTCTTTCAATAATAATGTCTGGTCAAAGCAACAAATCCTCTTCCTCTTCCAACACCAACTCGGGAAATTCCAACACCCAATCATCATCATCTCCCCCAGAACCGACCGTGATCCAAGGTTGGGAGCATTCGACGTACGCAAACGCAAACTCGACGTACGCAAACGACCGTTACGCGTACATCGGGAAGGACGACGACACGAGAGAACCCATGTGGTTGGATTACGGACCAAAAGGCAAAAAGTAATGAGTGACTCCTTTCCTTAACTGCGTTTCTTTGGATGATGAGAGGAGAGAGGATTGCGATTTTTACATATACATATACAAACATATACAAATTGATTCATTATTAAAGTCACACGCGCGGTGCACAACACGGTACCAGCGCGTCGTGCAAACTCTCTCTTCTTCTTCTCTTTTCTCTCTTCTTCTTCTTCTTCTTCTTTCATAAATACATTTTTAAAACAAAGATCTCCTCGGCGCCTGTTCTTCGCCGCATTCGAAGTTGGTACAAAAGTCAGCGTTCCAAGTACCGAATTGAGCTCTTCCAACTCCTCCTCCTCCTCCTCCTCCTTCTTCTTCAACTCGCCTAAAACTATTTCTAACGCGCAATGGTGCTCCCGGTGGGGTCAAATGTTGCGGATCCTTTTTATTTTTATTCGATTGTTCCGGCGTGCGAAACGTAAACTGAAAATTTTCGTCGTCGTCCTCGTCGCCGAGGTTGTTCTTGTCATTCGTCGGACGCGGCGTTATCACGCCTTCTTCTCTCAATCCCTCTTCTTCTTCCTCTCCTTCCTCTTTTTCTTCTAACACGAGCGTCTCTAGCAAATTGGAAATGGGCAAGACCAAGTTACCGTCGTCCACGCTGCTTCGATTCGAGTGCGCGGCGGCGCACGCGCGAGTATTTTTTAAAACCGGTGACCTCGTGATACGATTCCACTCTCTGTAATCGCACTCCTCAAGCTCACCATCGAGTGAATTCATCGTCTTTTCGCTCGTCTTCCCGGCCGTACTCGGCGTCCTCGCGTACCCTTCTCTCAGCAAAGGTCCATCAGGACTCGACAAGCTTTTATCATCGCTCCTCTTCGACCCGCCAACGACGAAGGACGACGACGATTTCGAAGACGAAGACGAAGACGAAGACATTTTCTCTCTCAACGTCCTCTCTTCCATCCATAACTGCTCGTAAAACGCGCTCTTCCACTCCAAATACAAAATCGTATCCTCTGTATCGCTCTCTTTTTCAATCTCTTTTCCCTCGTCGTTCAAACATTTCAATCGCAACAAATTCTTCGCCGACGGAATCCATCGTCTTTCGCGCGTAGGTTGCATCTTCGAGAGCAAAAATTGAACTTTGCTTCCTCCTTTCATCGCGACGTTCGAATTCTTTCCTTCGGAGAGGTACGCTCCCAATCGCGCGACGGCGTCGCTTTCTCCTCCTTTGGTGTCATCACACATCTTCTCCGAAATCAGCACCAGCGCTTTCTTAATCATTTTCATCACAGACTTTTCGGCATCCTCGTTCTTCGCAACAGTAGTCGTAGTATCATCACCCGTTCTTTGTCTTCTTCTCTTCTCTTCCTCTCTCGCGCGATGATGATGATGACGCTGTTCTTCTTCGTCGTTTCCAACGCGAAGCAGCTTCTTCGCATTGGGAAACGAAGACATTTTGGGTGGAGATAAAAAATCCATTCTATTTGTTGTTGTTGTTGTACTAAATCGCAGTTAAGTCGAGAAAAAACTCTCTTTTACGCTCTGACTGTCTCTCTCTCTCTCTCTTCGAGGTTTTTGCGCGCGTATAAAATGCGGCGCGGATTTAAAGCGTGCGCGCGCGTAAAGGCGAGATGTGTGATGCGAGCACGCGACGTGTAAATTTTGGTGCATTTTTGAATTTTTTGCCCCTCGCTCGAAAAAGGGTCTCCAGAACCAACGGACGAAGAATACGCTGTTTTTGCCGAGAACGTGCGAGCGCGAGAGTCTCAGCAGGGGAACAGATTCCATTGAGAAGTTCGTTCGATTGTATTACGAAGAGAGAGAGACACACATTTTCATCAACTTTGTGCACACGCAACGCGAAACTCCTCAAACAAAAAATCTCTCGACACCACCGACGAAGCGTACCACGAACACGTACTTTTTCCGCGGAGAGAAGAAGAAGACGAGATGCTTAAGTGGTGTTTTTGAACATGATGTCCTCGTTCTTTGTCGTCGTCTTCTTTCTCGTCGCGTTGCGCGTCGGAAAGGCTCTCCTTCTTTTTCTTCTCGTCGCGCGTCAAAGGAATGGAAAAGAAGACGAACGTGAAGACGAGAATACGACGAAAGGAAAAGCGCCCACGAAACCTCCAAAGTGCGTCGCGCTCGCGTTCGGTGCGGACGTTTTGGTGCCGTCGTCGCGCACAAAGTCGTTTTCGTTCGTCTCACTCTTTCGCGGTGGTGGTTTCTCGACGGGAAGAGACGACGAGAAAAAGATGGTCAAAGAAGCACTGAGAGAGACGGTGACGTTTTGGGCGACGGAAGCGGCGTGCGAATCGATGGTGCTTTATTTCGACATTGGTGGGAGACGCACAGACGAGGAGAAATATGTGTTAGAGAGATACGTAGAGGAGTGTTTTTTAGATGGTGGTGGTAATAGGAGTAGTGGTAATAGTCATCGCGCGCGGCGGAACGTTCGCGTGAAGCGGTATTCGTCGTCTTCGACGAGGACGATGGAGACGGTTGGAGAGTACGTTTTGGGAGGTTCCAGCGGCAAAGAGAATGGAGAAGAGGGAGAAGAAAATCACGGTTTGTTCGCGAATGGTTTTGAGAATAACGGCGGAAGGGTCACGCGGTCGGCATCATCCTCTGCGGCGCGTCAGAGGAGGAGAACATCGACGTCGACGATGACGGAGAGAGAGAAGACGAAGAAGAATAAACCGATGGATGTCATCATCCTGACGCCTTCGACGGGATACGACATCCTCTCGAGTTTCACGCGATCGTTGAGAAAACGGCAAATGAAGACCGACGAAGAGAAAGAGGCGTTTTTATCCTCGCTTGTATCCATGTCTTCTTCGTCATCGAAAAAGGACGCATCAACAAGAAGGCCTCCGCCGGCGACTGTCGCGTTAATCGAACGCGAATTGAAAATAAATTTCCTCAAAAACCAACTCCCAACTCCGGAACTCCTCGTCTCCGTCAGCCAAATCTTCTCGGTCGGTAAATTCCCGGGTTATTTACTCTCCAAGTGCGAGTTAGCGCACGTGGAGTCCTTGAAGAGGATGAAGGATACATCGACGCAAAAGAAGATTTTGCGAGACTACTTGCGGTCTTTTCAAAGGTTCGGTACTTAGAGAGAGAGATTAACGATAGGATGTAGAAAGAAAGAGCTGGCGTAGAAAAAAGAGCATGAGTAGAATACTACGAATACTAGGTTTAGAAGATACTTTTTACGGATGATGTTCCCATCGTACGTCATTCGCGAACGACCGACGCCGTTACAAGCAGGGAAAAAATCGCCTCCTCCTCCTCTGTACGCCGCCACTAAAAATGCACGAAACGAAACAACACCACCACCGATACTATGTCGTCGTCGCATCAACATCATCATAATAATAATAATCCATCGCACTCAAACGTGCATTTCGAAAGCTACTACCGGCATCAACTCTTCTCGAACGACGAGAAAGCGTTCCAATCGTTGCTTCAAACGTTCTCGAAACCGTTACCGGTCACGTTTCGAATCACGAAAAACGTGCACACCGAGTGCACCATCAACGCGCTGAAAAGAATCATCGAAAGCGAACAACAACAACAACAACAACAACAACGGGACGTACTACACGTTCGAACGATTTCGTTCTTAAACGACCCGCGGACGTTTCAAATCGATAACAGTTTCGTAAACAACGAAACTAACGGAAGTGGAAACGAAAATGATTTGAAAACAAAACATCCAAACGTGCACCAGTTTTTAGCGCGCGCGAACGAAGGCGGCGATTTGAGCCGGCAAGAACTCGTCTCGATGATTCCGGTGAAACTGTTAGACGTAAAACCGAGTCACTTAGTCCTGGACTCGTGCGCATCTCCCGGTTCGAAAACGTCCCAAATATTAGAAGTTATGCTGAGTAAGAACGCATCCGGCGCGGTCGTCGCGAACGACGCTTCGTTACAGCGCGCGAATTTACTCACGCATCGATGTTATCGACTGGAAGCGGCGGCGAAGAATTTAGTAGTCGTAAATCACGACGCGCAAACGTTACCATTAGAGTTGGAGAATACGTTCGATCGAATCCTTTGCGACGTGCCTTGTTCGGGAGACGGGACGTTGCGTAAAAGTACGGATTTATGGAAGAAGTGGTCGAATTCGAGCGGCGTAGAGTTACACTCGATTCAAGTGAACGTCGCAACCAGGGCGTTGAGATTGCTGAAATACGACGACGGCGGGGGAAGGCTCGTCTATAGCACGTGCTCTCTAAATCCGTTGGAAAACGAAGCAGTCGTCGTGGAGTTGCTGCAGAGAAGCCGAGGCGCGATCAAATTAGTCGACTGCTCAAAAATGCTGCCAGATTTGAAACGATTGCCTGGTTTGACGAAATGGTCCGTCCAAGATTTAAAAAACGGGAGATGGTACGATACGTACGATTCGTATCTTAAAGACAACAACAACAACAGAGCAGGCCAAAAAAGTAAAATAAGAAAGAGCATGTTCGCTAACACCAACAATCACAAACACAATCTGGACAGATGTTTCCGCATTCACCCGGATTTGAATGACACCGGCGGCTTCTTCGTCGCCGTCTTTGAAAAAATGAAACCGTTACCGACGGAAATGATTGACATCGACGCGAAAGAAGAACAAAAGTTATCGAGGACGACGAACGCGAACACCAAAAAGTGGGCGAGTGCAAAGATTGCGCCGGTATTTTGCGTAAAAACAGACACAGAATTCAAAGCAGTCATTAAACGAATAAAAGCAAAGTATGGATTTGATGCGAGAAAGAAGGAAGAGAACGGAGGGGTGGAGATAATCACAAGAAACAATACCGACGTTGTGCCGAAACGACTCTATTGTCTCTCCAAAGGCGCGAAATTGATTCTCGATAAGTGCAGCAGAAATCAACAAGAACAACAAAAACTTCGAATCCTCGCATGTGGCTTGTGCTGCTTTGAGCGACAAGCGGTAAACAAAGGATTAAAAAGTCAAACCGACGATATCGATTGCGAGTTCCGCTTCACGCAAACGGGCTGTGAACTGTTCCAAGACTCCATCTCGAAGCAAGTCGTGCGCGTGTCGCCTAAAGAGTTGGAAAGCATGTTAGCGAGACAACAACAAAAAATATTGACAACATCGAAGAACGCGCCGCTGTGTATCGACGACAAAACGAAGAAAAAAGTCCTGAGCGAATGCCAAAGAGGCTGCGTCATCTTAGCGGTGCGAGCGAAGAGTTCAGGATCTGGGAATAAAAGGAAATTAGTGGAGGAAGAAGTCGCGGCAGTTAGTCCGGTGACCATCGCCTGTTGGTTTCCGCCGTCGAAAAAAAATCGATCAGATGGTACTAACGATATCGACGACGACGTTACTTTGACTTTAATGTGTTCCAAAAGCGAAGGCGAAGTACGACTAGAACGATTACGAGAACTTGGGAAATTGAAACTTGTGAACTAAACACGACATTGTACAAAATGTAGAGATTACAACAGACTAGAATTGAACAGGGACGACACTGTATCCACCTCCAGTTTATCAACAGAATCACTTTTCATCGTCCAATCGCACTTATTCGCAGCCGCGATGCATTCAATCAGATACCATTTTGCCGATGTCGTCGCTTGCGTGTAAACGTAAAATTTCATTTGCGTCGCGTCGCCGCCGGATGCTGCCGTAACGAACCCGTTCGATTTTAATCGATCGATGAAAACCGACGTCGATTGCGTTATTAAAGCGCCGAGTGATGGAGAAATCATCACGGATTGTTTCTTCGCGACTTCTGGGAAGAGTTGCCAATTGAGTTGAAATTGAGACGGATCGAGGAACGGATTCGGATTCAGCGATGATGATGACTCTCTCTCATTTTCGTCGTCCGCCGCTTCAAAGTCATCGAACTGTAACAGAGACGTTTCTTGATCTAATTGTTGTTGTCGCTGCTGCGCTCGTTGTCGAATCGTCTCTTCCTCTTCTTCTTCCGTTTTCGTTAAACTACTACCATCGATAAATTTCTTCTCTTCGAGCTCGTAGGTGATCGCCAGCGTGTCCATCTCATTGAATAAACGATCGAATCGTTCTTGTTCTTCCAACTCTTCGCTGAACTGCACCGACCCCAATTTACTGTGGGCTAAAAGTAAATCGTTAGCAATCTTCCTAGACGACGAGGAGAAGCACATCAAGCTTCCGTATACGCTCGCGGTCGCGCGCGCGGTCGAGTCCGAATCTTCCGTCGCGCACCACTTCAAACACGTCTCAAACGCCTTCCTCATTTCCGGCGCGCGCTTGCAAAACAATTTTAAGGATGCAAAGAACGTTTCCGTTCGAATGGATGGATACACTTCCTCTGGTAAGTTCTCAATCGAAGATTCTAACGCGTACGGTGCGGAGTCGATAAAACCAGAAGCGCCGAATTCACCCAGGAGCCATAACAATATCGATCGAGCTCTTGTTATAGATTTAGTCGTCGCGCTTGAAACAACACCACTGTGCGCTTGAGGAAACATATCAAGCACGGAAAACTGTACGGATTCTAACGCGCTTTCAATAGCTTGGCAACAAATGGATCGACACTCTTTCGATTCTTCTTCTTCTTCTCCATCTTGACTCGTCGCGCATTGTCGCAAACACATACCAATTTCGATTAAACTATCCGCTTTCGAGCTCGGCGAAGTCGTTTCCACAAACACATCGCATATTTTCTTCGTCACCATCAACCTCTTCTCTGCGTCCATCATCGCAAAACTCTCCTTCTTCTTCCTCGCCACGCGACCGATGGCTTTCATCGCCAATCTCGCAAAGTGTTCGTCTTGGACGTCGTTGACGTATTCGAACAACTCGTCGACTATTCGCGTGCAATTTTGCGCGTCGGCGATTAACGATAACGTTCTCAACTTGCATCTTTTAATTTCGAACGAATCTGCGTTGACTCGGACGTAAAACGACTTATAATCCGTGACGAACGCAATCGGCGCCCGATAGGCGAGGAGTTTCAAGTGCGCCCAAACCACGGCGGACGTTTCGACGCCGCTCGTTTGCGCGGTGGCTAACGTTAACAGAGACGGTTTAATTCGTTCATATACGCGTTGATGCGTGGACGGGTCATTCTTGGTCAGCTCGAGAAAGATTCGAGAGGCGGCTAACGCTATGGAAGTGTTCGGCGAGGATATTCGCGACTCGAGACTGTTCATCCACTGGTACTTCACGTCGTCCGGCAACGGCGGTACTTTTTTACTATTGCTCGCATCGTTCGCCAAGACGGCGTAGCTATGCGTCAGTTTCAAGACTAAATGTTGCGATAACTCGCCAAAGTCGCGGATTTTGTTCGTCAACGCGGTGAGTAAAGCTACGTTTTGTAACCGCGGGTCGGATTCTCCAAAGATTTCCACGACGGTGACTAAAGCGTTAGCGACGACGTTCGCGTCGCGGTCTTCGAGTAAAAGTTTCTCAACCGTTGCTAATATCCCAGATTCTGTAAACGCATTCAAAATGTCCTCATTTTCCGCTCCATTTCTTCCGGAAGAAGAAGAAGCGCAACACAACCGATACACTTTCAAACACCCCAGGCACGCCGCTTTCCTCGCGTACGGATGCGCGTCCCTCAACCCTTCCTTCACGCACTCGATCGAATACTCCACTAAACTCTTGCTCCTCAAACTCGTCATCGACCGAATCGCTAGCCCTCGTATTGTTGGATCTTCGTGTTTCGTATCTTTTTGCAGCGTGTTAATCGTCATCATCGCCAGTTCTTCGCTTTCTTTCGACGTGTCCGAGTAGACGCCGATGTAATGGTACAACATTTTTTTCGTCGCGATGTCCCCGGTCGCCGCGTTCATGAGAACGTCCGCGAATAATGGGGACAGGTCGATGTTTGCCGTTAACGCTTGTATCACTCTGTCGTTGTTAAAGAGAGAGAGGGGATGATGTTGTCAGTAAAGTAATGTAAAGCAGAGTCGTTAGAACGACACACCTTTGAAAAATCCCTCGTCGTTTCTCCTCCGCGGATTGATTTGCCCCGGACGACGAGGAGGAGGATTGACCGGCGTATTTCTTGAGGAGTAAAGAGAGTTCGTGGAGTTCGTCTCGTTTGCGCGGTTGCGCGTTGGAGGAGGACGACGGTGCGGCCGATGATGATGACATTTCTTCGTATTCTAATTTAGAGCGTCGTTTTTGTGCGTCAAAATGGAGAAAATTCCAAGAAAAAAACGCCTCCTTTTCTCAATGGACATGCGAGATCATCATTATATATCGCGATATAAAAAAAAAGAAGAGAGAGAGAGAGAGAGGAAAAGAAGGCGAACTCGTGGAGTATTCGATATGAATGCGTCGAGTGGAGCTGTGCCGACGAGATTGGGGAAGAGGAAGGTTGGTCGGAGAGATTCTTTGTTGTGGGATTTGATCGTGAATAATAACGACGATATTTGTTTCACGCATATCATTCCGAGACTGAATGGGACCGATCTCAAATTCTTTTACGAGGTGAATGAGGAGACGAGAGCGTTGATTAAGAGATCGTCTCGCAAGGGGGATTTGAAAAAGGGGTTTAGAGTGAGAGAGATGTCGTCGATATCGACTTTGGAAGTCGCGTGGGAGCATTATCCGATAAAGTACGACATGTGGATGGACGAACCATATATGGACGAACCATGTTTCTGCTCTCGAGTTGCTGGAACGAATAAACTCGAGTTGCTCAAGTGGGCGCGAGAGGAGAAACAGTGCGAGTGGGATGAAGAGACGATTAATGTCGCCGCATTACAAGGTAATATGGAAATGGTCAAGTATTGCGTGGCAAATGAGTGTCCTATTAATGAGATGGCGTGTGTGTCTGTGTGTGCATGTGCTGCCTCAAAAGGTCATCTCGAGATGCTCAAATACTTACACGAAGAAGCCAAAGCGCCTTGGGATTGGAGAACAGCCGCTTGGGCGGCTGATAATGGTCATCTCCACATACTCGAATATCTTGTTGAGCGTAAGTATGATAAATTTGACGAAGATGCGTGTGCGTATGCAGCCAGAGAAGGTCACTTGGACTGTTTGAAGTACTTGCGCGAAACCGCCAAAGCGCCGTGGAACTATTTGGCCGTACGAGACGCGCACTACTACAAACAACCCGAATGTTTACAATACCTCCTCGACAACAACTGTCCACTTGTACCCGGTTGGCGATACGAACACGGAACGTTATACGACTCCGAGGACGAAGAAATACACTAGCTCTCTTTTACGTTTTTTGTTCACCGTTCGACGGGTTTTTTTTCAAACTTCACACCATTTCACACGAAAAGAAAAGCAGACATTTACGCACAGAAAGGCGCGCTCTTGATGG
>Ga0255755_1000781_pt1 | contig 32201 bp, 35 predicted proteins | sample 011ome_18_FD_179955 | JGI IMG/M metagenome (GOLD analysis project Ga0255755, IMG submission 179955) | Coastal salt marsh microbial communities from the Groves Creek Marsh, Skidaway Island, Georgia - 011501BT metaG (version 2) | ecosystem: Environmental > Aquatic > Marine > Intertidal zone > Salt... | reverse complement strand
TGGAGGGTTTCACCAGCTAATGGGTGATTTGCGTCAATGACAATAGACTCATCTTTGATTTCTTTGACATGAACCACAAAAGGGTTGCCCTGCTCATCCTGTGATTGAAGTTGCATACCAATCTGCAGATTATCTATTCCCTGAACAGCATCCATAGGGATTTCTTGAATACCCTCATCATGATATTTTCCATATGCATCTTCTGGTTTAACCGAAACATCACAGGTATTACCAACTTTAAGTCCTTCAAGCGCTTTCTCTAAACCGGGGATAATATTTCCATGACCTTGTAAGAATGGCATTGGATCCTTACCATCTGAAGTATCTAAGACTTCACCGGCGTCATTTTTTAGTGTGTAATGCATTTCGACAACTTTATCTTTCTTTATGATCATGGGTATCCTTTGTTAATTAGACTTACTTTATACAATTATTTTACACAGACAATTCTATTTAATAATTGATAGAATTCTTTTATGCAAAAAAAATGGCTTGTTTTACTACTATTTTTGTCCGGATTAGTGAGTTCAAATCAGAATGCAAATTTTGATCATGAGATTAAAGTTAATATCAAGGATATCCGTTCAGACTTTAATGAAAAAAATGAAAATTTCTTTCTAACAATTTTGAATGGGATTAAAGGACAAAGAGATAATTACTATTCATTTGACTCTTTAAATGACATAAAGGTGAAGCCACCTGAAGGCTTTATAGTAGATAAAAAAAATAATTCTGAAGTTACTTACTCTCAACAAGAGACAAAAATTTTATCCTTTTGTAGTAAAAAAATTACTTTAAAGTTAGATCCATCTGATGAATATTTCATTACATTAAAACACCTTGATAAGGCAATATTAGGGGCAGATAAAAGTGAATATCCGCTATATGAAAATACCAATCTTGCCATATACAAAAAAGATGAAAAAACTTTAAAAGGATATCTACTATTACAAGGAAAGGTTATCATTGCTATGTTCGAAGTATGCAACGATAGATCTTTAGACAAGGACATTTTCACGCTCATAGATTGGCTAAAAAATATTAGAAATGAAAATACTAAATAACTTTGCTATTTTTTTAATTGCTAGTTTTTTTGCTATCTCAACATCTCAAGCAAAAAGTAAAACTGAGTGGTATAAAACTTTTGACAATGAATCAGCAACCTTCTATGTCGATACCTACATGCTCATATATGAGAATGGATATCGAATGTTTTGGTTAGTTGAAGATTTAAAAAAACCTTTTCTTGAAAAATATAATAGCATTCTTAAGTATAAATTTTTAGATTGCAAAGGTAACAGATCAAAAACCTTTCAGTCGTTTGCTTATAAGCAAAAAATGGCAGAGGGAAGAGAATCCCTTAAGCTTCCAAATGACGCCTCTTGGCTCGATAACACAAAAGATCTATCAATGCTATCTTCAAGTAATCAAATTTGTAATGACCCCTATCTTCTATCAAAAACAAGGGGTTTGAAATAAAAAAGGACTTCTATTAGAGAAGTCCTTTAAGAATTAGTGGTGGGTCGTGAGCGATTCGAACGCTCGACCAGCGGATTAAAAGTCCGATGCTCTACCAGCTGAGCTAACGACCCAAAAAAAAGCGATTATACATTATTGAATTAACAGATGTTAATTGCTATTAACCAAATTATTCAACAATTTACTTGTTTTAAAAAATGGCACAGATTTACTAGGAACCTGAGTTCTTTCCGAAGTTTTAGGATTAATACCAGTTCTTGGCTTTCTATTCTTTTTAGTGAAAGTACCGAATCCTCTAATTTCTGATCCATTGCCTTCAATGATGCTATCAACCAGAGTTAATAGCACATCATCAATATATTTAGCAGTTACAGAATTAGACAATTCTTGATCAAGAGCTATTTTTTCAATAATATCCCTTTTATTCATTAATGAATTACTCTTTACCTTCGTTAAAAATATCTCCTAAAGTAGATCCTGCAGCATCACTTGATTGTTTGTTATAACTCTCTACTGCTGCTTTTTCTTCAGCGTAATCCTTAGCCTTGATACTTAGATTGACTTTTCTACCGCGTTTATCAATATTTGTAATTACAGCACTTACACTGTCTCCAACCTTAAGAACAGAGTTAATATCATCTACACGCTCATTTGAAACTTCAGAAATCTTAATAAATCCAGAAATTCCATCAGCCAATTCAACTTCTGCACCATTGTTAGTTAGATTAGAGATTACACCTTCAACGATATTGCCTGTCTTATTTCCAGAAGTGAATGCGCCGAAATCATCTTCATTAAGTTGTTTAATGCCTAGAGAGATTCTTTCCTTTTCTGCATCAATATTTAATACAACCACATCAATTTCTTGACCTTTGGAGTAAGTAGCGACCACTTGATCAGGAGAAAGTTTTTCCCATGAAATATCAGCTAAATGAATTAGGCCATCAATTCCACCCGGTAATCCAACAAATAAACCAAAGTCGGTAATAGATTTAACAGCAACAGTTAACTGATCACCCTTATTATGAGAGGCCTCAAAAGCTTGCCACGGATTTTCTTGTGCTTGTTTCATAGAAAGTGAGATTCTATGTTTAGATTCCTGAACATCTAAAATGACCACATCAACTTCTTGACCTAATTTAACTAACTTGGATGGTCTAGCATTTGGATTTGTCCAATCCATCTCAGACACATGGACAAGTCCTTCAACACCATCTTCAATCTTAACGAAAGCTCCGTAATCTGTAAGATTGGAAACTGTTCCTGATACTTTCTTACCAATTGGCAATCTCAATGAAATATCACTCCAAGGGCTAGATGAAAGTTGTTTTAAACCAAGTGATACACGCATCTTTTCTTTATCAAAACTAAGAACTTTTACTTCTATCTTATCGCCTATCTTTAATTTTTCTGAAGGATGATTAACTCTCTGCCATGAAATATCTGTGATATGTAAAAGCCCATCAATACCACCCAGATCGATAAAGGCGCCATAATCTGCAAGATTCTTAACAACACCTTCAACTGTTTTACCTTCCTCAAGTGATTCTAAAATCTCATCTCTATCAGCAGAATTAATTTCTTGCTGAACTGCTTTTCTAGAAATAACAATGTTATTTCTTACTTCGTCCATCTTAATTACAATAGCCTCAATCTCTTGACCAACAAGGTAAGAAAAATCTTTATTGGGTCTTACATCAATCAATGAACCTGGAAGGAAGGCTTTTATCACACCAATATCAACTGTCAAACCACCTTTAACGGAGCCACTAACAACACCAGAAACAACAGTTTTGTTATTCATAGCAACTTCAAGTTCACTCCATTGCTTAATTCTTTTAGCCTTTTCTCTCGATAAAAGAGTATTACCAAGACCGTCATCAATTGAATCTAAGGCAACTTCAACAATGTCCCCTTCCTTAATTTCTAACTCACCGTTAGCATTTTTAAATTCATCAATTGAAATAAAACCTTCAGATTTAAGGCCTACGTTAATTACCGCTTTTTCACGGTTTATATCGACAACAGTTCCAAATAGAACGCTACCAATTTTTACTTTAGTTTCCTCACTATTTTCATATAGCTCAGCAAATGATTCTGACATATTAATATTAGACTTTGACCGGTATTCAACTAAGCAATACGGATAAACTTAGATCATATCGGGTTAATTTAACTTTGAGAACTTTCCGTTTAATTCTCTACTATCTTACTCACCTGAAGTAAAACCTCTTCAATAGACATAAATGAGGTGTCAATTACTACAGCATCTTCAGCAGCTCTTAAAGGAGAAACCTTTCTAGATCTATCTCTATGGTCTCTTTCTTCGATGTCTGCAAGAATGCGCGATATTATAGCGTCTTCCCCTTTTGACTGCAACTGTTTAACTCTTCTATTTGCTCTCTCTTCAGCGGAGGCATCCAGGAAGACTTTAAATTTTGCATTAGGAAAAACCACAGTGCCCATATCTCTTCCATCAGCAACTAGTCCTGGTTTTTTCGCAAAACCCATTTGAATCTCCATAAGAACATTTCTTACGTATCCAATAGCAGCAATAACTGAAGCTGTTTTTCCTGCTTCTTCATTTCTGATTAGCTGAGAGATATCAACATCACTACTAATGACCTGCACAAGCTCTTCATTAGGGCTAGCTATGAAGTCGATTTGAAAATCTTTTGCAAATGCTCTGAGAGTTTGTTCATCGTTGAAATCGATTCTTTTCTGGTTGATTTCGTATGCAAAAGCACGGTAAATGGCGCCTGAATCTAGAAGATTCCAGTTATATTTTGTTGCAATATATTTGGATACAGTACCCTTTCCTACGCCACTGGGTCCATCAATAGTTAAAATCGGTATCTGATTGATCAAAATTAAGCTTCAGGCCTCATGTGAGGAAATAGAAGAACATCTCTAATCGATGGAGCATCAGTAAAGAGCATGACTAATCTATCAATTCCTATTCCTTCCCCAGCGGTTGGCGGCATGCCGTACTCAAGTGCACGAATATAGTCTGCATCATAATGCATTGCTTCATCATCACCAGAATCTTTGTCTTCAACTTGTTTTTTAAATCTATCAGACTGGTCCTCTGCATCATTTAACTCTGAAAAGCCATTAGCGATTTCACGACCACCAATAAAAAGCTCGAAACGATCTGTAATTTCTGGATCATCATCATTTTTTCTCGCTAGTGGAGAGACCTCAGTCGGATATCTCGTTATAAAGGTAGGCTGAATTAGTTTTTCCTCAGTGGTCGCTTCGAAAATTTCAATTAAAGATTTCCCATAACCCCAAGAGTCTTTTGCAGTAATTTTTAATTTCTTGAGAGTTTTAGCAATATTTGTCTGATTGATATCTTCTGAAGAGATATCTGAATTGTATTTTAAGATTGCTTCTTCAACGGTTAATCGATCAAATTTTTTCGAAAAATCAAAATTAACACCCTGATAACTTATTTCCTCTCTACCTATTACCTCTTTAGCTATCCCTACAAGTAGTTTTTCAGTTAAATTCATTAGATCATAATAGTTAGCATAAGCCTGATAAAACTCAATCATGGTAAATTCTGGATTATGTCTTGTTGATAGCCCCTCATTTCTGAAGTTTCTATTTATTTCAAAGACTCTATCAATTCCACCAACAATTAATCTCTTCAGATACAACTCAGGTGCAATCCTAAGGTATAAATCCATATCGAGTGCATTATGATGAGTGACAAAAGGTCTTGCAGTAGCACCTCCAGGAATAACATGCATCATCGGTGTTTCTACTTCTAAAAAACAATTGTCAGTGAAAAAATTTCTAATGTAACTGATAATCTGAGATCTGAGAATAAACGTCTCTCTGGATTTTTCATTGACAATTAAATCCACATATCTTTGGCGGTATCTGATTTCTTGATCTGCCAGTCCATGAAATTTCTCAGGAAGTGGTCTTAGCGATTTAGTAATAAGCTCAATAGAGGAGACTTTAATTGAAAGCTCACCAACTTTTGTTTTAAAAAGCGATCCAGTTAGACCGACAATATCGCCGATATCCCATTTTTTAAACTGCTCATTGTAGACACCTTCAGGAAGATCATCCCTTGCAACATAAATTTGAATCTTTCCGGTAGTATCTTGGATGTGTGCAAAACTTGCTTTTCCCATGACTCGCTTGAGCATAATTCTTCCGGCAATTGTGACTTCAATTTTTTTCTCTTCAAGAGAGTCCTTATCCTGCCCGTCATATTGCTCAGTAATTTCTTGAGCAAAATCTTTTGGTCTAAAGTGATTTTTAAAGGGATTGCCCTGCTTACGAAGTTCTTTTAGCTTTTCGCGTCTTTCAGAAATGAGTTTATTGTCCGAATTTTCCATCATATTTTGTTTCAATATCCTTCTTGGCAAGACGCTTAGAGTGTTTCATATCTCTCTTAGAAAGCAGATCTTTTCCTAATCTTTTATAAAGCGTGCCTCTATTAAAATATGCTTGATAAAAAGTTGGATCTAACTCAATAACCTGCGTCAAATCTTTGAGCGATTTATCAAACTCAGCCATCTTTAAGTAGACATTAGCCCTATTGTAGATGGCTGAAATATAGCTATTATCCTGTTTTATCGCCTGATTGTAGTAAAAAATTGCCTTTTTTGAATTATGTAATCTATCAAAGCAATTACCAATATTGTTTAGTAGTCCAGTGTCGTTAGGATTAATTTCAAGTGCTTTTTTTAAGTAATTAATGGCCTTCTCAAAATCTTCTTTTTCCTGAGCAAAATAACCAAGACAATAGAGGGCTTCTGAACTATTTGGGTTGATCTCAAGAGCCTTCTGGATTGATTCAATAGCTAAGTCGGTGCTTCCCTCTTTAAAGTGAAGATCTCCGATATTTAAAAGCGCATTCGACTTAATGTCTTTTGGACAATCTGAGACAGTAAGTAATCTTTGCCAGGACGCAATAGCAGAGGAGGTATCTCCAACTTTTTGATAGTTATATGCCTCAACCATTAGATCTGAAATCTCTTGTTCGCTCATAAATTGCAGTATCAGTCTTTCAGAAATTTTTTAGCTTTTGAGGTATCGATTTTCTTTGAATTTTTATTGGCCTTATTAAAGGATCGAATAAAAATCAAAACTCCAATCATAAGAAAAACCACAGGGGCAAAATATAGGATGTAATTCTTCAAATCAAGACGTGGCTTAAAATCAACAAATTCGCCATATCTTTCCACCATAAATCCCTTAATTTCTTGATCACTTTGACTATTTAAAATCATTTTTTTAACTTGATCTCTTAGTGTTTTAGATAAATCAGCATTTGAGCCTCCAATACTTTGACCTTGGCAGACTGGACATCTGATTTCATCAATTAACTGTCTGTATCTTTTTTCTTGCTCATCACTCACAAAATCATTAGCAATTGATGCAATTGGAATAATTAAAGTAAAGGTAATCACTAACCTTATAAAATACTTCATAAATTTCAAAAATTAATCTTTCGCATATTTTAACTGATGGCAGAAATCACTCTTGATGATATTTCATTAAGCTTCTCTGAGAAACCCTTATTAGATGGAGTTAATGCTAGTATTTTCAACGGAGACAAAATTGCCCTTATTGGAAGAAATGGTGAGGGAAAATCAACTTTAATAAAAGTTCTTGCTGGAATTATCAAACCTGACGATGGAGAAATCCGTCAAAAAACTGGCCTAACTATTGGCTATCTTGATCAAACACTTCCGGCTGATAATGACAAAACAGTTTATGAGATTGTCTCTTCTGGGTTAGGAGATGTTGGCAAACTGATTTTAAATTACCAAAATGCGCTAAATACTGAAGATCATGATAAGGCAGGCAGTATTCAACATCAGATTGATGAGTTAAACGCCTGGTCAACTTTTCACGAAATCCATACTCTTCTGGATAAGTTTGAATTAGATTCTAAACAAAAAGTATCAGAACTTTCTGGTGGCTGGAAAAGAAGGTTGATGCTCTCAAAAGCTTTAATCAGCAATCCAGATGTGTTATTGCTCGATGAGCCAACGAACCACATGGATATAAATTCCATTATTTATCTTGAAAATTATTTAAAAAATTTCACAGGAATCTTAGTACTAATTAGTCATGATAGATCCTTTGTAGATGCGATTGTAAATCGTGTTTTTGATCTTGATCGTGGATTTTTGACGACATTTAATTGTGGATTCAAAGACTATCTAGTCAGAAAAGATAACCTACTTAACTCTGAGAATATTGCTAATCAAAAGTTCGAGAAAAAATTAGCTCAGGAAGAAATCTGGATAAGGCAAGGTATTAAGGCCAGACGTACTCGAAATGAAGGGAGAGTTAGAGCACTAAAGGAAATGCGTAATCAGTTTATTAATAAGAGAACTAAGCAAGGTACGGTTAAAATTCAAGACATCAATGAAGACGTTAAAAGAAACTCTAAATTAATCTTTGAGCTGAAAAATATCTCCTATAGCTTTGATGATAATCAACTAATACAAGACTTTTCTCAAATCATCCTAAAAGGCGAAAAGATTGGGATTATTGGTGGAAATGGTGTTGGAAAAACGACTCTTATTAAATTATTATTAGACCAATTAGCTCCCACTAAAGGCGCTATTAGACGTTCTAAAAATATCGAATTAGCTTATTTTGATCAAATTAATGAGTCTTTCAATCCTGAAATGAAGGCAATGGATTTTGTATCAGGAGGAAAAGAATATATTGATATTGGAGGAAAAAATAAACATATTATTGGTTATCTAAGACAGTTTCTTTTTACTGGAAAACAGGCAATGTCACCAATAAGGATGTTCTCAGGTGGGGAAAAAAATCGATTACTCCTTGCAAAAATCTTATCAAAACCAGCAAATCTTATCATTCTTGATGAGCCAACAAATGATTTAGATGTGGAGACATTGGAGTTACTAGAGGAAATGTTAGTTGAATACAAAGGGACTCTAATTGTCATATCCCATGATAGAACTTTTCTAAATAATGTCGTAAGCTCTACAATTGTGATGAATGGCAATGCTGACATCAAACATTATGCCGGAGGTTATGATGATTATCTACAATCAACTAATCAAGCAAAAAAACAATCTCATGCAATAATAAAATCATCGCCTCTAAAGAAAAAAGTTGATGGTATTTTGTCTCATGATGAGCGAAAAGAACTTGGTAGACTTCCAAAATTGATTGAGAAAAAAGAAATCGAAATTGGGCAATTGCAATTGAAATTATCTGATGCTAATGCATACAAGGATAAGATGTACAAGAAAAACATTGAGGAACTTGCCGCATTGGAAGATGAATTAAATTTTTTATATGATAGGTGGTCTGAACTTGAAAAAAGAAACTAGTCATATTTTGGTTGTCGATCTTGATCATACTTTGATAGATACTGATCTATTATTCGAATCCTCTAAGGGTGTATTAATCCAGAATCCTTTATTAATTTTTATTTATCCTATTTGGTTCATTAAGGGTAAAGGATTCCTCAAAAATCAACTAAAAAAAAGATTTGAAATTGACCCTAAATCTCTCCCCTACAGGCAAGTAATTCTCGATTATATCAATCAAAGAAAATCTCTAGGTCATAGGGTTATTCTGGCGACTGCATCTCATCACTATTATGCGAATAAAGTAGCCACTCACTTGGGTATTTTTGACGAGGTTTTAGCAAGTGATAGATCATTCAATTTATCCTCTCACAATAAAGCATCACTACTTATCAAAAAATATGGAAGTGGGAATTTCGATTACATCGGTGATCACATGAGAGACATCCCAGTCTGGGAAGTCTCTCATTTGTCAATTATTACCAATGCTTCTAGAAGAGTGATAAAAAAAACAAGTCAATTAAATAGGTTAATTCTAGATTAGGTTGGCTCAACAAGGAAGGACAAAGTTCCAAGGAAAATATAACCTAAACTTGTTATTAAAAGAGTAATTGCGATAATCTTCGCAAGTGTGTAATTCCTACCCAGGATTTTGTTATTTATAAACCAAATAGCAAAACCAAGCAAAACAGCAATAATTAAAATTCTTAAAAACATTACTTTAAATTCTCTTTGATTCTGAGGGCTAAACTTTCATTGATACCCTTAACATTTGTTAACTGCTCCAATGATGCATTTTTTATTTCCTGAATACCTCCAAAATAATTAAGTAAATTAGCTCTTTTTGCCTTACCAATTCCCTCAATGTTTTCTAAATCTGATTTCTCAATTTTTTTCGCTCTTCTTTTTCTATGTGCTGTGATTGCAAAACGATGGGACTCATCTCTGATCCGATTTATCAACATTAAAACTGAATCTGTTCTTGGGAGTTTTACTTTTTGCACTGTGTCATTTTCATAATTAATCAAAGTCTCAAATCCAGCTTTTCTCTTATCACCCTTCGCTATTCCAATCAATCTAGTTGATTCGATATTTAATTCATTGAAAATTTTTTTTGCAATATTTAACTGCCCCAGACCTCCATCAATAAATATTAAACTTGGCAGCTTAATACCTTCGCTAATAAGTCTTTTATACCTTCTACTAATTGCTTGTTCCATAGCTCCATAATCATCACCTGGAGTTACTCCTTCAATATTAAATTTTCTATATTCAGATTTTTTTGCCACACCGTGCTTAAAAACAACACAAGAAGCGACTGTAAACTCCCCTTTAATATGTGAAATGTCAAAGCATTCAATATGTTCTGGGATTTCATCTAAATTAAAAATATTCTTTAAAGTCATTAGATTCTTGAAGCTATGCTTTTTATTACTGAGTTTTTGACTTAGGTTCTCTTGGGCAGTTAATAATGCAACATTCATTAATCTCTTTTTATCTTTGCTTAATGAAGTAACTATTGTCGTTTTGAGGGCATTAGATATGATATTTTTTTCACTTATTGATTGATTAACAACAATAGTTTTAGGAACGACTTTTCCTATATAAAATTGAGGTAAAAAAGCACTTAAAACAGATTCTTCATTGTAATTTTTTGAATTTTTTGGATAAAAACATCTTTGACCTATCTGTTTTCCATTCCGGATAAATAAGATTTCAATAGCAAAAGCGTTTTCCTTTGAAACTATAGCAACAATATCCATGTCATTTTGGGTTTGAGCGGTATGTTGCTCTTGAACTGTTCTCAGACCGATTAATTGGTCTCTATATTTTGCTGCAGCTTCATAATTTTGAATCTTAGATGCAGATTGCATTTTTGTTGAAATATTTTCAAGAACGGATATCCCTTTACCGGATAAAAATCTTTCCATTTGCTCAACATCATTTGTATAGTCATCATCATCAATTTTGCCAACGCATGGTGCCGAACAAAGACCAATCTGATACTCTAGACAAGGCCTTGATCTATTTTTATAAAAAGTGTTAGTGCATTGTCTAACTTTAAATATTTTTTTCATCAGCGATAAAGACTCTCTGACTATATAGGGAGAGATATAAGGTCCAAAAAACTTTAAATCAGCATTTTTATTCCCTCTATAAAAACCAACCCTTGGATGTTTATCTTTACTGATAAAAATGTATGGATAAGATTTTGAGTCTTTTAACAAGACGTTATATCTTGGTTTATATTGTTTAATAAGGTCATTTTCTAAAATTAATGCTTGTGTTTCAGAAGTAGTAACAATTGTCTCAAAGCTTCTAATATTGGCAACTAATGCTTTCGTTTTTCCCTCATGCGAAGTTTTTTGAAAATATTGAGACACTCTATTTTTGAGATTCTTAGCTTTTCCGACATATATGACTTTTTTGGAAGAGTCTCTCATTAAATAAACCCCAGGTTGGGTGGTTATTTTTTTAACGCTTTCTCTTAAGTCATTCATAGTAAGACTGTAAAATGTAATTTTTTTCTTTAATACTTGAAATGTCTAGATTTCTATTCACTTTAATATACTTATTTTTACTATTATCTTCATCCCTATCTTATGCTGTTGAAGGTAATGGAGATCAGCCAAAAAATGACAATATATCAGACATTATTGACCCTCCAGGATCTGCAGCACTAAATATTTTAGTAAGTTCTTTATCATCTCTTAAGGAACTTAAAAAACAAAACAAGGGGACGATTGAAAATATTGAGACTTTGATTCGACTTAAACTACTTCCTAGTTTAGATATCGCCTACTCTACTCAACGTGCCTTAGATAATTATTACGACGATCTTACCGACTCTGAAAAACAACTTTTTGAAACTTATATAATCGAGTCACTAATCAAAGATTATGTTGGAATATTAGGGGCTTATCAAGATTTAGATTCAATTAATATTTCCGTTGGAAAAAATATATTGCGAAAAGACAATCGGGCTAATGTACCACTAATTATTTCATTTTCTGATAGCAGTCAGCCTGTGGAGGTTGCATTGAGTATGGTTAAAACAAATTCATGGAAAATCTATGATGTCACCTATTCGGGTGTAAGTCTAATTAAAAATTACCAAGCTCAATTTGGATCAATGATTAAAAGAAAAGGTAAAGATTTTCTGATTGGAATTATCACCAAGAAAGTTCTAGAAATTAAAAAATAATGTATAAGCTTGAAATTAATGGTGGCTCTGAACTCAACGGTGAAGTAAAAATTTCGGGTTCTAAAAACTCATCTTTACCCATTCTTTTTGCATCAATTTTAGCCTCAGGCGAGGTTCATATTAACAATACCCCGCATTTGAGTGATGTCTCCACAACCTTAAGACTACTCATGGAAATGGGATCTGAATTCATGCTTGAGTCTGATAACTCTATTGTTATAAATTCTTCATCTTTGAAAAGTTTGGAAGCCAAATATGATCTCGTTAAAACAATGAGAGCATCCATTCTTGCATTGGGTCCTACATTGGCTAAATATGGGAAAGCTAAAGTATCTTTGCCTGGTGGATGTGCTATTGGAAGTCGCCCAGTCAACCTCCATCTTAAGGCACTTGAGGAGCTTGGTGCGAAAATTGAAGTTAAAGCGGGTTATATCTATGCTGAAGCTAAGGAGTTGATTGGAACTAAGATATATTTTGACCAAAGATCTGTAACTGCTACAGAAAATATTCTCATGGCTGCTACTCTAGCTAAAGGCAAAACAACGATTTACAACGCTGCCCAGGAGCCAGAGGTTTCTGACCTTATTAATTGTTTGAATTCAATGGGTGCCAAGATTACTGGTTTTGGAACATCCACTCTTGAAATTGAAGGAGTAGGTAATTTATCAGGAGTTGCTTACTCGATCTGTCCAGATAGAATTGAAGCTGGCACCTATCTTCTTGCCGGAGCGATCACCCGTGGAAAAGTTACAGTGAAAAATGTTAAACCTGAGTCGATGAGAAGCACTATTGGAAAATTAATTGAAACAGGTGCTCATATTTCCTCAACTTCTAACTCGATTACTCTTGATATGAAAGGAGAAAGACCCAAAGCAGTTGATATCAAGACTGGTGCATATCCAAACTTTCCAACAGATATGCAGGCTCAGTTTACAGCACTTAATGCAGTAGCAATTGGAAGTTCAATTATCACTGAAACTATTTTTGAAAATAGATTTATGCACATTCCTGAACTAATTAGGATGGGTGCTGATCTTAATCTCGATGGTCACACTGTTTATTGCAAAGGGGTAAAATACCTCCATGGTGCTAATTTGATGGCAACTGATTTAAGAGCATCAGCTTCTTTAGTGCTTGCAGGTCTTGTTGCTAAGGGAAAAACTGTCATAGATAGAGTCTATCACTTGGATAGAGGATATGAAACCATCGAAGAAAAATTGAAGATACTTGGTGCAAATATAGAAAGAGTCCAATAAATCATGTTAACAATCGCTTTATCAAAAGGAAGAATACTCAAAGAAACACTTCCGTTATTGGCTACTATTGGCATTGAGGTTTCTGATGACGAATTAAATTCAAGGAAATTAATTCTAGACTCAAATGTTGAAGATATAAAAATTATCGTTCTTAGGGCGACTGATGTGCCTGTTTTTGTTCAACATGGTGTTGCCGATATTGGTGTATCGGGAAAAGACGTCATTGAAGAAAAAGGCTACATGGGAATATATGAACTCCTTGATTTACGGATATCTAAATGCAGAATGATGGTTGCAGCTAAATCTGCTTCTGACATCCAAAAAAATCTGCTTAAAGTTGCTACCAAATACCCAAATACAGCCAAAAATTACTTCAATAAAATAAATCGACAAGTTGAGATAATTAAACTATATGGCGCTATGGAGTTAGCTCCAGTTGTTGGTCTCTCTGATTGTATTGTGGATCTCGTTGATACTGGCAATACATTAAAAGCTAACGGACTCAAGGCTTTTGATGAAATAAGTTCAATTTCTTCAAGACTAATTGTTAATATTTCGTCATACAAGTCAAAAAATATAGAAATTAAAGATTTGGTTGAATCTTTAGAAAAAAATCTATGATTTCAAAACTAAATACTCAAGATAGCAACTTTTCAAATGATCTTGAAAAACTTCTATCATGGGAAAGCGTTGCTAATTCAGATGTTAATCAAACTGTTTATGAAATTATTGAGAATATTAAGCAAAATGGAGATAGTTCACTTCTACATTACACAAATAAATTTGATTCTCTTAATATAGTTAATCCAGAAGATCTCAGGCTAGATAAGAATGATTTAAAAAAAGCTTATGAGGGTCTTACGCCAGAACAAAGAAATGCTCTTAATTCTGCAGCAAAGCGAGTTAAAGATTATCACCTAAAGCAAGTCCAGGAAACTTGGACTTATCAGGATGAATTTGATAATACTCTAGGCCAGAAAATCACACCACTTGATAGTGTGGGATTGTATGTTCCTGGAGGTAAAGCAGCTTACCCCTCTTCTGTCTTAATGAATGCCATTCCTGCTAAAGTTGCTGGAGTTGAAAATCTTATTATGGTTGTACCAACACCTCATGGTGTTGTTAATAATCTCGTATTAGCTGCTGCATACATTTCAGATGTTGATCAAGTCTTTACTATTGGTGGTGCTCAAGCAGTTGCTGCCCTTGCATATGGAACTGAAACAGTACCTAATGTTAATAAAATTGTAGGTCCCGGAAATATTTATGTTGCTGCTGCAAAAAGAGCAGTCTTTGGGAAAGTAGGTATAGATATGATCGCGGGTCCAAGTGAGATACTTGTTATATGCGATGGAAAAACCGACCCTGACTGGATTGCTATGGATTTATTTTCTCAGGCAGAGCATGATGAAGACGCTCAATCCATCCTTTTGTGCCCAGATGAATCTTTTATAGAGAAGGTAATTGAAAGTATTGCCAGACTTCTACCCACTATGAAACGAAGGGATATCATTGCAAAAGCCTTGAAAGATCGCGGAGCAATTATTAAAACTAAAACTTTAGATGAGGCAGTTGATTTAATTAATCGGATAGCCCCTGAGCACCTTGAAGTTTCAACAGAAAATCCTATGTCTTTGCTACCTAAAATTAAACATGCTGGTGCAATTTTCTTGGGCAAAAATACGTGTGAGTCTTTGGGCGATTATTGTGCTGGTCCAAATCATGTTTTACCCACCTCGGGCACAGCAAGGTATTCGTCCCCATTGGGAGTGTATGATTTTCAAAAGAAATCTTCGATTATTATGGCATCTAATCAAGGTTCAACAGAACTGGGGAAAATTGCCTCTATTTTGGCTGATGAGGAAGGACTGCAAGCTCATGCCGAATCTGCAAGATATAGAATAGACTAGGTTAAAAAGGAAATTTCTTTCCGCCAAATCCTGGAAGCTTTAGCTTGGAAATATCAGGCATCCCCTCTGAAGAGTTTCCACCTGCTTGCATCTCTTGCATTTTTGCCATCATTTTTTTCATCTTACTTCCGCCCATCTTCTTCATTTGTTTTTGCATTTTTTCAAATTGTTTTAATAACTTGTTAACATCTTGAAGATTGGTGCCTGATCCATCTGCTATTCTTTGTTTTCTTGAGCCTTTAATCAGTTTTATATGAATCCTCTCTTTAGGGGTCATCGAATTAATGATTGCAATCATTTGAGAAGACTGTGAGTCATTCATCACTTGATTCTTTACGCTTTCAGGAATTTGCCCCAGACCAGGTAATTTATCAAGCATTGCACCTATTCCACCCATATTTTGCATTTGAAGTAATTGCTCTCGCATATCTTCAAGATCAAAATTTCCTTTGATCATTTTTTTTGCAGATTTCTCAGCCTTCTTCTTATCTACTTTCTTTTCTATTTCTTCAACAAGTGATAAGACATCTCCCATGCCCAATATTCTTGAAACAAGTCGATCAGGATGGAAAGCTTCGAATGCATCAATTTTTTCACCGGTACCCAGAAATTTAATAGGTTTCCCAGTAATATGCTTGACAGACAGTGCTGCACCCCCTCTTGCATCACCATCAGTTTTAGTTAAGATAACACCAGTTAAAGGAAGAGCATCCGAGAATGCTTTAGCAGTATGAGCAGCATCCTGACCAGTCATTGAATCAACTACAAATAAAGTTTCAATAGGGCTCACTCTTTTTTGTAGGAGGCTAATTTCACTCATCATATCTTCATCGACATGAAGCCGACCAGCCGTATCAACAATTAGGACATCAAAGAAATTCTCTTGAGCAAATTTCTTGGCTTTTTTGACAATATCCTCTGGTGATTGATCTATAGATGAAGGGAAAAAGTCCGCATCAGCCTGATTAGCAACCACCTCAAGTTGGTCAATAGCAGCAGGACGATAAACATCTGCAGAAACTACTAACACTTTTTTCTTTTGATCTTCCTTAATAAATTTTGCTAATTTAGCAACTGATGTTGTCTTACCAGCTCCCTGAAGTCCGGCAACTAAGATAATAGCAGGAGGCTGAGTTTTGAAATTTATCTCTGCATTTGATCCACCAATTACATCTGTGAGTTCAGACTCAACTAACTTAATGAATGATTGTGTGGGATTTAAACCCTCTTGAACGTTTAATCCAATAGCTTTTTCATGAACTCGATCCAGAAAAACCTTAATTACTTCAATGGCAACATCCGCCTCAAGTAATGCTCTTCTGACTTCACGAATAGCATCCTTAATATTTGATTCAGAGAGTTTGCTTTTTCCAGTAAGGGACTTAAAACTGTTAGAAAGTTTTGCAGTTAAATTATCAAACATTTATTACAAAATTTATTTTAATTTATCGTATTATATAAGCATTTACAAAGCTTTTCTCTGAATGCCAATAATAGCCCTTTCAATTATCTTTTATCTTTTTTCTGCATTTTTAATTGGAAGATATTACACCTCTAAAGAATCTAATCAGCAATTCTCTAACTTAATCTCGATACTTCTTTTAGGTGCCATAATTTTTCACGCATTCCAATTCACCGACTATTGGACATCAAATGGGGTTATTTTTGGACTTGCGCATAGCGCCTCTTTTGTTGCATGGATTATTGCAGCCTTATTGTTTTTGGCATCTTTTTCAAAACCAATACATGCACTAGGAATCATTGTCTATCCAGTCGTATCTATTGTGCTTTTATTGACTGTTTTCTTTCCAGATTCTGTTGATAAAGTTGTTTCATTAAGTATTGCCTCTCATGTTTTCTTATCTATATCTGCTTATGCCCTCTTAACTCTAGCAGTGTGTCAATCGATTCTTTTAAAAATTCAAGAGAATCAACTTCATCAAAAAAAGATTAATAACTTTATCAATAAACTTGCCCCTCTTCAAACGATGGAAAGTTTTCTATTCCAAACGATTAGACTTGGCTTTTATCTGTTAACCTTTTCACTTATAACTGGTTTTGTTTTTATTGAAGATATCTTCTCTCAACATTTAGTCCATAAAACGGTCTTATCGATTCTTGCGTGGATAATTTTTGCATCCCTTGTCATTGGCCATAAGATATTTGGCTGGAGAGGAAAACAAACAATTATCTCTACTCAAATTGGTTTCGGAATCCTTTTGTTAGCTTACTTTGGGTCTAAATTTGTACTTGAAAGACTAATCGCTTAGTTATCAATATGTAAGACTGCCAAAAAGGCCTCTTGAGGGATATCAACCCTCCCTACTGATCTCATTCTTTTTTTGCCTTTCTTCTGCTTTTCTAGAAGCTTTCTCTTTCTAGAAACATCACCACCATAACACTTTGCTGTGACATTTTTTCTAAGCGCTTTGACATTCGTTCTAGCGATAATTTTTGAGCCTATACTTGCTTGTATGGAGACATCAAACATCTGTCTCGGGATCAACTCTTTCATTTTTTCAGCCACATCCCTTCCCTTGCGAACAGAATTCTCACGATGAATAATAAGAGCCAGGGCATCCACAGATTCACTATTAATTAATATATCAAGTCTGATTAAATCACTAACTTGATAACGAGCAAATTGATAATCCATTGAGGCATAACCCCTTGAAACAGATTTCAATCTATCAAAAAAATCTAAAACAACTTCATTTAATGGAAGCTCATAAGTAATTGCGACTTGCTGACCGAGATACTGAATGTTTTTTTGGATGCCTCTTTTTTCGACACATAAACTTATAACTGAGCCCACATAATCACTAGTTACTAGAATATTTGCAGTAATAATAGGCTCACGAAATTCTTCTATATTTTGCGGTTCAGGTAACTTAGAAGGACTATCAATGAGATGAATACTACCTTTCTTGTCAAGAATCTCATAAATTACTGTAGGGGCAGTTGTGATTAAATCTAAATCATATTCCCTTTCAAGTCTCTCCTGAACAATCTCCATATGAAGCATACCAAGAAAACCAATTCTAAATCCAAAACCCAGTGCATCTGAGTTTTCAGGTTCATACTGAAGTGCAGCATCATTAAGTCTTAACTTGGATAGTGCGTCTCTAAATTTCTCATAGTCTTCACCCGACACTGGGAATATTCCTGCAAATACCCGAGGCTGAATAGGTTTAAAGCCAGATAATGGCTCTGAAACTGGATTTAAGCTTCCTGTTATGGTATCTCCAACTGGAGCGCCATCAATGTTTTTAATACTTGCAATCAAGTAACCCACTTCACCGGCTTTCAGGGAGGTTGTTTTTGAACGTTTAGGTGAGAAAATTCCCACCTCATCAACTAAATGTTCTTCTTTATTCGAAAAAATTTTGATTTTAGTTTTCGGTTTTATTTCTCCATCAATTACTCTAATTAATGAAACCACACCCAGGTAATTATCAAACCATGAATCAATAATTAAAGCTTTAATAGGAGCTTCTATTTCTCCTTTAGGTGGTGGAATTTTCTTAACAATTTCTTCAAGAATATCTTCTATTCCTATGCCAGATTTTGCGCTTGCACGGACCGCATCTTGGGCTTCAATTCCAATAACATCCTCAATCTCTTTAGCAACCCGATCAGGGTCTGCTGCTGGTAGATCAATTTTATTAAGAACCGGCAACACTTCTAGATCATGCTCGATAGCTGTATAGCAATTAGCAACAGTCTGGGCTTCTACACCCTGAGATGCATCCACTATCAGCAAAGCCCCTTCACAGGCAGATAAAGATCTAGATACCTCATATGAGAAATCTACATGCCCTGGCGTATCAATAAAATTTAACTGGTAAGTCTTTCCATCTTTTGCTGAATAATTTAAGGTAACACTTTGAGATTTAATAGTTATGCCTCTTTCCTTTTCAATATCCATTGAATCAAGAACCTGCGCTGACATCTCTCGATCAGATAAACCACCACACAATTGAATGAATCGATCGGCAATGGTTGATTTCCCATGATCAATGTGTGCAATTATTGAAAAATTTCGGATGTTTTCCATGTGATAAAATTAACAAATTTCCGATAATTATACTTGCAATGAACAAAATCCAACCTATTACCTGCGCTGCCACAAATGATTTAAATGTCACTATTCCAGATCCATCTGGAAAAAATATCGTTCTTTATTTCTACCCCAAAGATTCCACTCCAGGTTGTACAATTGAAGGACAAGACTTTCGCGATCATAAAGAAGATTTTGACAATCTTAACACCCTAATTTATGGAGTCAGTCGAGATAGTCTTAAATCACATGAGAACTTTAAATCAAAACAAAATTTCAATTTTGAATTAATTAGTGATCCTGATGAGACTTTATGCAGATTGTTTGATGTGGTTAAACTTAAAAAAATGTATGGCAAGGAGCATATGGGAATTGTAAGATCTACCTTTATTATTGACCCTGATGGAAATATTGTAAAGGAATGGGACAACGTTAAAGTTGATGGTCATGTTGAAGAGGTCCTAGATGCGGTTAAAAAATTATGAGTCTAAATGTTGACCAAGATGAAATCAATAAATTTGCAGATCTTGCCACAAGATGGTGGGACAAAAACTCCGAGTTTAAACCTCTTCATGATATAAACCCTTTACGAGTTGAATACATTAAACAAAAATGTGGGGGCTCTCTTCAGGGAAAAAAGGTTCTAGACATTGGTTGTGGTGGTGGAATACTATCCGAAGCTTTAGCTTTAGAAGGCGCTCAAGTTACTGCCATTGATAAAGCTGGACCAGGACTCGAAGTTGCCAAGTTACATTTGTTGGAATCTGGATTAGATATTAATTACCATAATTCTACTGCTGAAGAATTTTCAGAACAATCTAAATCAAAGTTTGATGTAATTTGCTGTTTGGAAATGTTAGAGCATGTTCCTTCTCCCAGCTCGGTGATAAATGCATGTTCTGATCTTGTCAAAAAGAATGGGGATGTTTTTTTCTCAACAATCAATAGAAATATCAAGTCATATTTATTTGCAATTATTGGTGCTGAATACATACTCAATCTTTTACCTAGGGGCACTCATGACTGGAATAAATTTATAGAACCTGCTGAACTAAATGATTGGGCTGAGTCTGTCAACTTGGCAATTAAAGATATCATTGGAATGACCTATAATCCTATTACAAAAATATACAAGTTAGAGCAAGATACTGCCGTCAACTATATTTGCCATTACAAAAAATAAACCTCTAATCTTTAAGTATTCTTTTCTTGAAAAATTTGATTTTGATAATATATTCAAATTATGAAGAAAGTAATATCAATATTGTTTTTAATCTTTAGCTTTAATTCTCAGGCCATGTCACCAAATGAGATGTATGTGATTATTGGTGCTATCAAATATTACAACGAAAGTTGCTCGGGTCTAAATCTAGCAGGAGTCCAAAGAATGAATAAAGGTTTAAAAAGATACAAAATGGATAAAACACCTATTCATATTCTTGAGCAGCATCCACTTGCTATTTCAGGCTACAAAACCGCAAGTCAATATGGCTGTCAAGGAACAAAAATCGAAGCTCAAAAAGCTGGCTTCGGAATGTATGTCAATTAGTTTCTTGATTTACTTCCAGAACAACAAAAGCAATTGCATTGTGTTTTTCATCTGAAATACTTAGATGGGCTTTAGTAATTCCTTTCTCAAGAAGGTAAAGTCTTAATTTCTCACTTGGGATGAAATAAGGTTTTCCGTCTTCGTTATTTCTTACGGTAAGGTCTAAAAAACTGACAACTTTTCCTATGCCAGTACCCAGGGCCTTAGCAAAAGCTTCTTTGGCTGCAAACCTTTTGGCACAAAAAGCTGGGCTATTTCCCTTGTTAGCAAAAAGAGCTTTTTCATGATCAGTGAGAATTCTATTAACAAGGCCTTGCATATTCTTATTCAAAATATGTTCAATCCTTTCAATACTGACAATATCAGTTCCTACACCATAAATCATAATCTTGCTTCAAGCATTAGATTTTTCATCTCAAAAGTAGCTTCACTTAAACCCACAAAAATTGCTCTTGAGACAATAGAATGACCTATGTTCAACTCCACAATTTCAGGAAGTTTAGCGATAGCGATAGTATTTTCTAGCGTTAGGCCATGGCCTGCATTAACTTGAAGACCAAGACTATTAGCATAAGTAGCCATCTTAGCAATTTTATCTAACTCTTGATTCTGGGCACCGCCAGAAAAATTGGCATAGTGTCCGGTATGGATTTCAATCACTGGAGCGCCGCATTCCAAAGCTGCATCAATTTGTTTTTCTTGAGGATCAATAAATAATGAAACTCTTACATTTGAATCTTTAAGAGCCGAGCACACTTCCTTCATGCGCTCTTTTTGAGAAAACACATCAAGACCACCCTCTGTTGTTAACTCCTCTCTTTTTTCGGGAACTAGGCAGCAATCACTTGGTTTGATTTCCTGAGCAAAGCGAATCATCTCTTCTGTGGCCGCCATTTCCAAATTCATTCTTTTCTTGAGAATTTGCTTAAGTGTTCTTGCGTCTTGCTCTTGGATATGACGGCGATCTTCTCTCAGATGAAGGGTAATACTATCAGCGCCAGATTTTTCACAAATCTTAGCCGCTTCGACCGGAGAAGGATAATCGACACCTCTTGCTTGTCTAATTGTGGCAATATGATCGATATTTACACCCAATAAGATACTCATTTTTTTAATCCCTCAAACAATTTCCTTGATTGAAGAGGCTTATCTCCAATATAAGGGGCAAGTCTTTCTCTGTTAAGATTTCTACAAATTTTAAGCTCTACATCACTTGGTACCATTTCAATATCTTGCACGGAAAGAGCCTGAATTAATTTTCCACTTATTTTACCTTTGCTTGATTTATGAAAACCCTCTTGATCAATAAAGTCATATTGAGCATTATTATCGATAACTGTCCCATTAATATCTTCCCTGCATTCAATACCATACCCTAAAAAATTCAATAATAGATGTTCGAATATTCTCAATATCCATAGACTTTTACTATGGTCAGCATTAAAAAGATTTTGAATGCATTCTCCATATATTTTAAAAATCTCCGGGTGGGGGTCTTCATGGAGCAATAAACGAGTTATTAACTCGTTCAAGTATATTCCAAGCATTAATTTCTCACCTAAAAAAATTCTTGGATAATCATCCATTTCAAATTTAATTAATTTTTTTAATTCAGACTTTCCAGAGTAGGAGATAAGAATTTTCTGGAAATACTGAATTTTGCTTTTAGAACCTCTAGACCCTCTAGATACCATTCTTAACAAACCATGGTTTCTGGTAAGAACATCTATTAATTGCGAAGATTCGCGATAAGGTCTTATATGAAGAATATAGGACGGCTCAAGATCAATCTTAATCATAGCCTAGTGATGACAGGGATTTTTTATCATCTGACCAACCCGCAGATACTTTTACCCAAAGCTGAAGGAATACCTTTTTTTCTAAAAAACCTTCAATGGATTTTCTTGCTTCTGTGCCAATTCTCTTCAACATTTCTCCATTTTTGCCTATGACAATATTTTTCTGCGAAGTCTTATCAACAAAGATCTTTGCGCTAACTCGTTGAAGTTCTCCATCAAGCTCATACTTCTCAATTTCAACCGTAAGATCATAGGGCAATTCATCAGAAAGATGTCTCATCAATTTCTCTCGAATAAACTCTGCAACTATAAACTTCTCACTTCTATCGGTAATGAAATCGGGATCAAAGATCATCGACTGAACTGGTAGATATTTAAGAATCATTGATTTTAACTTGGAGACGTCATTTTTCTTAAAAGCAGATAATGGGTATACCTCATCTGCATTATATTTGAAACTTATATCCTGAAGATAAGGTAAGAGCATATCAGGATGTTTTAACTTATCGATTTTATTTATAACCAAGATAACAGAGCAATCCAGACTTGACACATGCTCTAAAACTCGATCATCTTCTTTAGTCCAAAGACCCGCCTCCACGAGCCATAAAATAACATCTACATCCTTGAGAGAAGAGCTTGCTGCACGGTTCATATAGCTGTTGATTGCTTTTTTCCTTGAGATATGAATTCCGGGTGTGTCAACAAAAACAATTTGATGGTCTTTTGTTGTATCAATCGCATGTATTCGGTGCCTGGTAGTTTGTGGCTTGGGTGAAGTAATGGTGAGTTTTTGACCCATAAACTCATTAACAATAGTCGATTTACCAACATTTGGTCGACCTATGACTGCAACAAAACCTGACTTAAAATCCATTTTTTAAAAAATAATCCAACATTTTCTTAGCGCACATTTGTTCGGCTCTCTTAATGCTCTTAGCGCTTTCTTGAACTTCTGTTTTCGGCTCGACAGTAGAACATTTGACTGTAAAAATCGCATCGTGATCTTTTCCAATCATGTCAATTAGTTGATATTCTGGCAATGGCCTTTTGAATTTTTGCAACAACTCTTGAAGTTGTGTTTTTGCATCTTTTAATGACTCATTTGGGTCAAGCATATCAACTCTTTCAGAAAATAATTTCAAGATAACATTTCTTGTTGTATCAAGATCTGAATCTAAATAGATAGCCCCTAAAATAGCCTCTACAACATCAGCCTGAATTGACTCTCTTCTCATGCCCCCACTTTTAAGTTCTCCAGGTCCAAGGATGATATATTCTTTCAATTCAATTTCCTTCGCGATCTCTGAAAGAGTTTTGCCTCTAACGAGATGGGATCTTAATCTAGAAAGTTTCCCTTCATCAATATCTGGAAATAGATCGTATAATTTTTTTGAAATAACAAAACCTAAAATGCTATCGCCCAAAAACTCAAGCCTTTCATAATTTTTTGAGCCAATACTCTTATGAGTAAGAGCTAACTGAAGAAGATTTAAATCCTTAAAGTGATAATCAAGTTTATCTTCTAAAATTTTCATTAAATGGTAAGCGATTAAATAAGGTAGATACTATATGGGTCTATAATACTTGCATTATAGACTTGCCCCTAGTTAAATCATAATTATGTATTGGAAAGAGGATATTAAAGAGGAAAATTTTGTCATACCAGATAACGTGGTGGATGCACAATTTTCTATCGAATCTAAAATCATACCTATTGACCATGGCTATTTACTATACAAAGCCATACTAAAATTAATTCCAGACATTGATTCTAAAAATATTGCCATACATGATATCTCAGTCGCTGATGGAAATGGATGGGAACAAAAAATAAAAGGTGGTTTTTTTTACCCCTCAAGAAGAACAAAATTAACGATTAGGATTGAAAAAAAAGATATCAAAACCTTAAATATACTTGTTGGAGCAAATCTCGTAATGGATGATTATTCAATCAAAATCACTAAAAGCTTAACACCTAAATTCTTGTCAGATACTCCAATCTTATTTGCAAAATATGTATCGCATCCAAAGGATCTAACAGAGGACGATTTTTTAAATTTCTGTTACTCAGAGATAAAAAATTTAGGTATTGATGTTAAAAAAATGATGCCAGGACTTTCTAGAGAGATCACAACTCCATCCGGCGTTATTAATACCAGATCCTTGATGCTGGCAGATTTAAGAAAATCCGAATCTGTTAAGATCCAAGAATTTGGTATTGGCAATCATCAATTACTAGGCTGTGGAATATTTGTTCCTCAAAAAGGAATTGAGCAAGTGGAGGCTGTCTAATAACCCTCATAAGATGTGGTTTTTTTGTCTATATGTGGATAATTAAGTATTACAATTAAATAAACTATTTGAGAAATTTCTATGTTAAGAGCACTTTTAATTTCTGTTTCACTTCTCTTTTCTTATTCCTATGCGAATGAGGACGTCAAAAAAGGTGAGTTTCTCGGCGCCAAACACATTGAAGCATTTCCATCTTGGTTTAAAACTAGTTTCCTAGATTTTTCTGATGATATATCTGAAGCAAAAGACGCTAATCGTCATGTGCTTATCTATTTTCATCAGGATGGCTGTCCCTATTGTGCAAAGACTGTTGAAGAAAACTTTGCTAATGAAAATATTATCAGCAAATTAAAGCCCAATTTCGATGTAATTGAGATCAATATGTGGGGTGATAGATCACTTACCGACTGGAATGGTAAAGAGTTTACTGAAAAAGAGTTTGCGGCTCATATGAAGGTTCAATTTACACCAACCATTATCTTCTTAAATGGTCAGAGTGAGATTGTTCTGAGGTTAAATGGCTACCATTCAATTGATCGTATGGTTGATATTCTAGATTTTGTCAATACCAAACAATACATACAAGAATCTTTCGCAAGCTTTATTGCAAAAAAGACCCCTGTAAAACAGGGTAATCTCAATCAAAACTCTTTATTTGAAGCTGGACCCCATTTCTTATCAAGGAGCTCTCGGTTGCCAGCTGAAAAATATTTGGCAGTCTTCTTTGAAGAACCTAATTGTCCAGAATGTGACCAATTTCATAAGGAAATAATCAATACAAAGGTCTCAAGAGATTATCTAAGTAGGATGCAAGTTGTTCAGTTAAATGCTTTATCGGAGGAAAAATTAATTACTCCACAAGGTAAGAGAACTACCGCAAAAGATTGGTATTCTGATCTAGACCTAACATACAAACCTGCTATTGTGTTTTTTGATAAAGATGGTCAAGAAATAGTCAGAAGAGATGCATTTTTTAAAGAGTTTCATACGCATGGAATGATGACTTATGTCCTATCCAATGCTTTTAAGACTCAACCTAGCTTTCAAAGATATCTTGAAGATAAAGCGGATAGGCTCAGAGAACAGGGAATTACAGTAGATCTTTGGAAATAAGATTTAATTAAAAATATCTTCTAACGCCTCATTTATTTCTGGATAAGTAAAAACAAAGTTTTCTTTGATTAACCTTTCCGGTTCTACTGCTAGACTTTTAAGTAATACAGATGCACCCTCTCCAAAAAGTAATTTTAATTGCCATTCAAATGTCGGGATAATAAACGGTCTTCTCAAAACCCTTGCTAAAGCTTTTCCAAAATCTTTTTGAGGCAAAAAACCGGGAGAAGTTAAATTGAAGACTCCCTTCCAATCTTTATCAATTGCCATTTTAAAAGCTCGACATAAATCTTTATGATGGACCCATGGAAAACACTGATTACCAGAGGCAACAGGGCCGCCAAGACCTAACCGATAAAAAGGCAGCATTTCACCTAGAGCCCCTCCATTTTTAGATAAAACCACCCCAAACCGAAAAATTAATACCTCACTTGATATCTCTTTAGCTACTTGCTCCCATTGAACAGAAAGATTTGATAAAAAATCAGTATCTGGCTCTTTGTGAGATTCATTCAGAGGGTTTTGACAATTTGATTCAGGATACCAACCAACTGCAGAAGCAAAAATGACTTTAGGCTTATTATTTACTTGTTTGAAAATCTTTGAAATTAGTTTATTGGTATCAATCCTACTAGAGTGCAATTCTTTTTTATACTCTTCAGTCCAACGCTTATTAATAGTTGCACCACTAAGTTGAATAAATATATCAGACCACTCTAGACTATCTAATATAACCTTCTCATCTTGGTAAATCCTTCTTCCAAAGACTTTAACTTGATGGGATTTTGAAAAGAATTCACTTAACATCGATCCAACAAGCCCAGTACCGCCAAATATTAAAATATTCATTTAATTATCCAATCTTTAGTTTTATCAATAATAATCCCAGTAAGGCAGGAGATATGATCTTTGTCATAATTCAGAGCTGGTATATAGCGATATGTTTCTCCACCAGCTTCCATAAAATATTCACGATTTTCTTCATCAATTTCTTCAATAGTCTCAAGACAATCTGCTGAGAAACCAGGACAAATAACTTGAACATTTTTTACCCCTTTGGAAGGTAAAGATTTTAAAGTTTCATCAGTATAGTCTCTCATCCACTCTTCTTTACCAAAAAGAGATTGAAAACTCATCTTGTACTTACTTGGCTCTAGCTTTAAATCCCTAGCTAAGAGGTAGGTAGTTTTGCAACAATGGCATGGATAGTTATCACCATTTTCAAAATATCTTTTTGGGATCCCATGATATGAAGTTAAAAGCAAGTCTGGTTTACCATGTTGTTTCTGAAATTTTTTAACAGAATTAGAAAGCGCTTTAATAAATCTTTTATCACTATAGTAATGGCTCACAAACTTTAATTCAGGGATTCTCCTCATTGTCTTAAGAGCATCAGCTACAGCATCGAATGTTGAGCCAGTGGTTGCGCTTGCATATTGAGGATACAAAGGAAAAATTAGCACTTTTTCACAGCCTTTTTCCTCCAAACTCTTCAGTCCAGAAGCAATAGAAGGGTTTCCATATCTCATGCCAATTTCAACTTCAAACTGACCAGTGTATTTATCATTGAGTTCTTTTGAAATCAATCTTTTTTGCTCTTTGCCGATATCAAGAAGCGGTGATCCGTCACCAAATTTCCCCCAAACACTCTGATAAGCCTCTGCGGATTTTTTCGGACGCGTATTTAGGATAATTAAATTTAAAACCAGCTTCCATAACCACCTAGCTGGAGGCGGCTCAACCACTCTTGGATCAGAAAGAAACTCTTTTAGATATACTTTTAAAGATTGTTTAGTGGGGGCATCTGGCGTCCCCAGGTTTGTAATTAAAATCCCAATTTTGCCTTGTATTGCAGATTCATATTTCTTGGAACAACTATACATTTAAAAACCCTTGAAAATAATTAAACTTGACTTTAACTTATATTGAAAATTTCATCAGTTGATAAATTTACCAGTTTATTCGATTTATTACCTTATTATTCACAAGGTAGATCTTTTTGCTGAGTTTGGAAAATAAACTAAAATATGCAAAACATACAACTTTAACTCATGAAAGCTATTTTACTTGTCGCTCACGGAAGCAGAAAAATTGAATCTAACTGCGAAGTATCAGTGCTAGCTAACAAAATGATGAATTATTTAGGTAATCGATTTGATTTTGTTGAATATGGATTTCTAGAACTTGGAAGACCCTTTATTCCGGAAGCAATAGATATTTGCGCTAAAAGAGGTGCGTCAAAAATTACTGTTGTCCCCTATTTTCTCTCAGCCGGAAGACATGTTAAAATCGATGTTCCTAAGGAAATTGAAAAAGGTAGATTGAACAATCCAGATGTGGAAGTTGAAATGGCCAATTATCTAGGATCACGAGACGAAATAGCTGATCTATTGGTTAAATTAGCTGAAAATAATGAATCAGGTAAAAATTATGAAAAACAAAGATTTTCAAACTTATAGGTTACCTGATGCCAATGGTCACTTTGGTATCTTTGGTGGCAACTTTTCATCTGAAACACTAATCGATCCAATCAAGCAATTAGAGATCGAGTATGAAAAATGTAAGAATGACAAACTTTTTGAGCAAGAATTTCAGTACGACCTGAAACATTATGTTGGCCGAGAAACTCCATTATATTTTGCTGAAAATCTAACCAACAAAATTGGTGGCGCTAATCTCTATTTCAAACGTGAAGATTTAAATCATACTGGAGCTCACAAAGTTAACAATACCATTGGTCAAGCTCTAGTGGCTAAACGAATGGGTAAAACAAGAATTATTGCTGAGACAGGTGCTGGTCAGCATGGGGTTGCCACAGCAACTATTGCCGCAAGATTAGGGCTCAAATGTGTTGTTTATATGGGTGAGGTTGATGTTAAACGTCAAGCGCTTAATGTGTTTAGAATGAAACTTTTAGGTGCTGAAGTGGTTTCTGTAACCTCAGGATCGAAAACATTAAAAGATGCACTCAATGAAGCTATGAGAGATTGGGTCAGTAATGTTGATGATACTTTTTATATTATTGGCACTGTTGCTGGTCCACATCCCTATCCAATGATGGTAAGAGATTTTCAGAGTGTTATTGGTAAAGAGACAAAAAAACAGTTTTCAGAGCAGTTTGGTGGCCTTCCTGACGCATTAGTTGCTTGTGTTGGTGGTGGTTCGAATGCTATAGGTTTATTCCATCCTTTTATTGAAGATACTTCTGTTGAAATGTACGGAGTTGAAGCTGCCGGTCTAGGCCTTGATACCGATAAACATTCTGCCCCTCTTAATAAGGGAAAACCTGGAGTGCTTCATGGTAATAGAACCTATGTCGTTTGTGATCAGAATGGACAAATAGGTGAAACTCACTCAATATCTGCCGGCCTAGATTATCCTGGAGTGGGACCAGAGCATTCATACCTTAAAGACTCAGGAAGAGCAAAATATGTAGCGGTCGATGATCATGAAGCGCTAGAGGCATTTCATACCTTAACTCGAGTTGAAGGAATTCTTCCTGCACTTGAAACTTCTCATGCTGTTGCCTATGCCATCAAACTTGCTAAAGAAATGGGCAAAGGTAAAAGCATTGTTGTTAATCTCTCTGGTCGTGGAGACAAAGATATAGATACTGTAAAAAATCTGATGGGAAATATCTAGTTTAACTCTTGCACGTCAAACTTATTTTCTGAAGCCTTCCTAAGCCCACTTTAATCCTAAATGGATTTATGGGTTTGTAGTTTGTTTCATCTGGTTTTTTACTGCCAACGATAAAATTAAAAACATATTGCTTGTGTTTCCCCATTCTTAGATCAGTTAGGAGAAGTCTGTTATTGAACGTGTCTGAATCTAATTTGTAAAAGTTATTTGAGAATTTTGCGTAACGACTTATGGAATCAGAGTTTAAAAGATTATGATTTAGAAAACCTCTAAACTTTTCAATCTCTATCCGATCAAATATATTTACACAACTTTCAGTATATTGATCTCCCTTAATTTTGACTATATTCCAATTGATTGTATTGAATGGATATGGGGTAATAATTACCTGATCGTAAGATGAGTCTTTGATTATTGGCTTAACAATCCCTTCCTGGGCATACAATGTAAAGGAAAGATATAAAGTACTGATCGCTAACCCTAATTGTGCGGCTCTCAACCTAACATTCTTATTTTTGTATCCTAATAAAATGAGTAAAAATGCAATTAATAACCACAAGGTGTAGAGAGGATCAATAATAAAAATTGAACCGATCATCACATTTGACTGAAGATCTAAAATCGGCCATAAAAGCTGTGTGCCATAAATAGTTAGACTATCCAGCAATGGATGAGTAATCAGAGCAAGCCAGGTCATCAATATTACTTTTTGCTTATCAATCGTCTTTAAAACTTTGGAGATCAATGCGCCAAGAAAAGGAGCGAAAAGCGTTAATACGATTAAAGAATGGGAAAAACCACGATGACTAGTTGTTCTTTCTATAGGGTCTGCATACTGAATAACAACATCTAGATCAGGAATAGTCGCAATTATTCCTCCCCAGATTGCAACTTTCCTTGATGGCTCCTTCGTAACTACAACAGCAACAGCTGAACCTAAGACAAATTGAGAAAGTGAGTCCATTAGAGACTTTAAACAGTAAAAGGATAACTAATCGATGGGTGATGTTCGTAATCTATCAATTCAAAATCATCCATAGTCACCCACGTTTCAAGATCTTCTAAGGTTTTGATATCCGGATTAATCTTTAATTTAGGTAACTTTAGCGGCTCTCTGTTTAATTGTTCATTTTTAAAAATTTCTACCTGGTCTTCATACAAATGAATATTAGACAAATGATGTCTCATTTTTTTTGGTTTATTTCCAGTAATTTGTGCGGTGATCATCAACAGAAAGGCTACTTGGAAATGATTAAACGGCTGACCAAGAGCATAGTCACTACTCCTCTGGTAACTTTCTATGTATAGTTCATTACCTAGCAAGTTAAAGTGATGTGTGTGCATACAGGCAGGCAGACAAGCTCTATGAATCAAATTAGGATGATTGAAAGTTAAAATCTCGCGTCTATCATCAAAACCTTGAGATAGGTCATTCACGATTTTCTTATATTGGTCCAATGGTTCGTCATCCTCAATTCCTGGAAATGCCCTTCCAATGACACCGTAACACAGTCCCATGTCATCTTCACCCTGACGATGAGGATTACTAAGCCATGCATCATTCTCATTTGCATTGGCATTCCAAGTATTACATCCCAATGCTCTAAATTGTGCTGCTGAACGATAACCTCTTATATATCCAAGCATTTCACCAATTGCAGCCTTCCAGAAGAGTTTTTTTGTGGTGACAACTGGAACGGTTCCAGTAGATAAATCATGCTCAAAAGTAGCACCGATAATCGCTAGAGTTTTTTGTCCTGTGCGTTTATTTTCAGTCCATTGCCCTTCTTCAAGAATTTTTTTACCTATATCAAGATATGCTTGCATTTTTATTAGATTTCATAAATAGATAAACCCCCAAAAGAATCATTGGAAAGCTCAGGGCTTGCCCCATCGTTATCCAGTCAAAAGCCAAATATCCAATATGTTGATCCGGCTCTCTCACAAATTCAATTATAAATCTAAATAAACCATAGAATATTAGAAAAAGAGCCGAAGTTGACATTCTTGACCTCTCTTTTGAACTGTATAACCACAGTATTACGAAAAGAATTAATCCCTCCAAAAAAGCTTCATACAATTGAGTTGGATATCGACTGATATTCTCTTGAGGAATGAACATGGCATAACTAGAACTCGATACCTTGCCCCATAACTCACCATTTATAAAGTTCCCAATTCTTCCAAACCCTAATCCAAGAGGAACAAGTGGTGCAACAAAGTCCATCGTAATAAAGAAATCTCTTTTATATTTTCTATTAAACAAAACCATCGATATGATTACCCCTAGAAGACCTCCATGAAAGGACATACCGCCATTTTGGATTTCAAAAATAATAGCTGGATTTGAAATAAAATCACTGAGATTATAAAAAAACATATATCCTAACCTCCCACCTAAGACAACACCAATGGCGCCATAAAAAATTAGATCCTCTAATTCAGTTAATTTCCATTGAGAAGACTTTTTTATGCGACTTTTTGCTAGAAAATATGCAGAAATAAATGCAAAAATATACATTAGTCCATACCAATAAATTTTGGCAAATCCTAAGTCAAGAATTACTGGAT
>Ga0255755_1000763_pt1 | contig 32623 bp, 32 predicted proteins | sample 011ome_18_FD_179955 | JGI IMG/M metagenome (GOLD analysis project Ga0255755, IMG submission 179955) | Coastal salt marsh microbial communities from the Groves Creek Marsh, Skidaway Island, Georgia - 011501BT metaG (version 2) | ecosystem: Environmental > Aquatic > Marine > Intertidal zone > Salt... | reverse complement strand
ATTGGTGGTGGAGGCAATGGTCAAAGTTATTTTATGGATTTTTTAATGAAAAATAATATTTCTATTAATGAATTTCGGGATAGAGATGATTTAAAACATGTTCATAGTTTAAATCATATGAATAAAGTATTACAAGAACCTCATAATAAAAATAAAAAAGTAAAAAAAATTATATTTTTATACAATCATCCTTACTATGCTGTGAAATCTCATTATAGAAGAAAGTGGCATTTTTCTCAAATGAAAAAACTAGGAAATCCATGTAATTTTAAAAATCGCCAAGAAGCAACATTTGAAAATTTTTCAAAAATAACATTAAAGCATAACAGAGATTTTTTTGGATTAGAATATCAATTTAATAATTGGATTAACGCAGAAACAAATATACCCATTTTATTTTTAGATTTTAATGAAATAAATAATAAAAAAGAACGATTAAATAAATTTTTAAATAAAAAATTAGATTATAGTTCTTTTGTAGTAAAAGAACGTAATTCTAAACATAATGAAGAATCACCTTTATTTCCTATTTACGAAAAATTATATCAAACAATGAAAAATAAAATTAATAATTCTATGCGAAAAAACATAAAAAAATAATTTTAAATTATTATTAATTTACTTCTATTTAAATATAATATTAAATAGAATGATATTTATACTATTGTATATATAAAGATATTAGCATTAAAGTACTGGGTAACTTGCCTGCATTAATACACCACATTGACCATTCCCATTATTAAACTGATCACCTCGTCCAATGTATATATATCCATTAGTACCCCAAGTATTTCCCCATGAATTTTTAATTAAATAATAATCATCACCATCCATTGTTCCATAACCTACGACCAGAACACCATGATCTAATGTAGTCCCACAACTTCCAGTAAATACACCCGATTGATAAAGTTGAAAATCTTTTTGGTCAGCTTCAATAGCAACTGATACAGGTTGTTGGGCAACTGCTTCCATCATACTACTATCCGAACTTTTAGGTACATCTACATGACTATGTATTTTACTATCATCAACCAACGCACAAGAAGTTTCACAAGAGCCTGCAGTTTTAGTAGTTCCAGAAACATAGGGATATTCTTCTTCAGTACATAAACCACCATTTTTACTAATCCAATTAAAAGCATTATCCATTAAACCACCGTTGCATCCATGATCTTTTCCACCATGTTGGAAATTATCACAATCAACAAGTTGTTGTTCAGAAAAAGATGGTAATTTACCATTTTTAATATAGTATGCACCTTCGAGAGCACCTGTAGTGGAAAAACTCCAACAAGAACCACATTGACCTTGATTCTTAACAGGTGTGACAGCACCTTTTTCGACCCAGTTAACCGAAGAAGGAGTAGAACCCATTAATTTCGAATGACTTCTTAGATGACTGCTCATAGGAACGTATCCACTAAATCCAAGATAAGAACTGAATTCTTCGGAATTCATTCCAGAAAATTGATTATGTCCTAAAGTATAAGTTGCATTATTAAAATTATGATTATCAATGTATTTATCATTATCTATCCATTTGCGGAAAATAGAATCGTGATGAGCATCATCGTGAACAATGATCTGAAATTGATCTTTCCATTGATTAAATCGTTCAATAAGAGTTGAACGAGCTAAAGTAGCTGTAAGAGAAAAAGTTAAAAGACAAAAAGAAAACGTGTGCATGTTATATATTATAATAGAAGATATATTTTTAAATTGGAAATGAAATAAAATTTAAATATATTAAAATTTAAATATATTAAAATTTAAATATATTAAAATTTAAATATATTAAAATTTAAATTATTTATATAATTTATATAATTTAATTTTTAATATATTTTTTATATACCAAGTTCATGCGTAATAAATTAATATATATTAATAATATTATGTCTAAGATTGATAAATTTTTTACGACATGGATTATAATCTGGTTTTTTTTATATTCCTTTAATTTATTTCCTTATAATCCTAAACTAGTATTATATATTGCAATTATTGTTTCTTTCGTTATTTTAATTACCATGATATATAATCAAGTGAATATTTATTACATTATATCTTTCTTGATTATCTTTACACTTACTAAGTTAATACCTTATTTATTAGTCAAAAATAATACTTATGGAGTCGAAGATATTTATTTTTCCTGTTCTTTATTTCTTTTTTATTTAATTTATTTAAAAATTATTGTTGGAAATACATATGAATGTATTCACAAATTATATGTAAAAAATATATGTTATGGAGAAAGTGTTCCACTACCTATACAATACATGAATAAAATAAAAGAATGGACTTCCTATGTTATTTAAAAGCGCACACGTTTTTTATTTTTTACAATAAAGAAAAGTAATATAATAATCAATATAATTAATAAAAAGATGACCAAGTAAATTGGGTTTGATTTCATCTTTTTATTTTTCTTATTTTTTTTCTTAGAAGATTCAGAAGTATTTATCGATTCCGAATCCTCTTGATTATCCGAAGTATTTATTTCATCATTGTCATTGTTATTCATTTCCTTAATATTTTCTATTTTCACATTTTGTAATTCCTTAATATTTACTTCTTCATCATCCATGTCTATATCATCATATAAATCATCTTCGTAGTTATCAACATCATCTTCCATATTATCATAAAAACCAGCAATATTTGGAATAGAACCAATATTAATATAATCTACAGGAATATAATCGTCATAATAATAACCAGGATGATGACGAGGTCTTCTTCCGTAATGACGACGAGGAAAATGGTGTCGTCGAGGTTGTCTTCGATGCTGAGAAATTTGCTGATTTCTAGCTAATTGTTGATAACCTACTGTGCGTTCTCCATCTCGTCGAGCTCCATCAGCATTGACACTTATAGATTGTCTAGGAGCGCGTATCATTGTCCTGGAAGGACGAACACCTCCTGCTCCTCCACTTCGAATCATTCCATTTTGTACAGGATTATTACTTCTTCTTCGTTGTACACGATTTTGTAATTGTCGATGTGGTTGTTCCATCCCTTGATAATTTTCAATAGAATTTTCAAATCCTTCCACTACTTGTGGAGGTACATAACCTCCTGGAACTTGTTTTCTATAAAATTGGCGTTTTTGAGGTAAAACATGATTATATAATCCTAAATTATTTCCATATTCATATCCAGCCATAGGTGCATTTTGTTCTACATATAAAGATGGCGAAGGCGTAGTGGACATAGCACTCACTTCATAATTATCATCATTGTCATTTATAGTATCTCCAACAACCGTATTAAAATTATAATTACTTACTCTTCTTTCATTACCACCTCGAACTGGGTTGGAATATTGATTTTCAATAGGTACATCATAATAACCGGGATTTACAACCGGCGATGCATTTCCTAAATTATACATATACTATTTAATAATATTTAAATTTTATAAATGATTTAAATATTCTTGTAAAAAATATTAATTTATTAGAAATAAAATTACTTCGTTTTCATTTGTGTTTTCATTTGTATTTTCATTTGTATTTTCATTTGTATTTTCATTTGTATTTTCATTTGTATTTTCATTTCTTCATTTTTCTTAACTTCTTTATATTTATTTTTATGCCCAACTTTTTAATGATTGTGTATATGGATTTTCTTTAAAAGCTTTAATCATTTCTGGATTAATACGATCTGATAATGGTTCATTTGGAGCAATATCTTTTCGTGTAGTCACATTAACTTCTGTAATTTGAGGAATAGAATTATAAACTTTATCACTTTGCACACCCCGTTCTACTAAATATTCATTTTGAGTTTCATTTAATTTACTTGTAGTTGCATGAATATCATTTCCACCTACAATCTTATTTGGACCTCCTGGACCAGGCGTAAACCCTTTATCTATTGTCCCACGAATAGCATTAATTTCAGCATTATAAATATCTTCGTAAGACATGGGAGCATCATTTGTTCCTGAATTACCAGCATTTCCAGTGTATTCAATATCACTTGTTTCTTGTTTTAAAGTATGCTTAGCTTCTACATCCGTCACCTCATAAGCACCTAAATCAGGTCCATCCCCAGCACCTACATAATCCACACTCGTAGATTGACGTTGTGTTCCAGGAACTTGTATATCATTAGTTGTATGTCCATCATTTCGCACTTCTGTCGCTAAACCAATAGCATCCTTTAGCATTGTTGTTTGTTTCACCGTTTTCTTAGCTTTATTTTTATTTCGAATATAAGATTTATTAGCGCTTGAACTAGTATTTCCTAAATGATTATTATCAATATTTGTTTCTTTAATGGTTGTTCGAGCAATACTGTTTGGATTATAAACAACATTACCACGTGTATCTACGCCAACATTCGAACGGAAATTATTATCAATATTGGTTTCCTTAATTGTTGTTCGTGCAATATCATTTGGATCATAAACTACATTACCACGTGTATCAACACCAACATTCGATTGGTAATTATTATCAATATTTGTTTCTTTGATTGTTGTTCGAGCAATATCATTTGGATCATAAACTACATTACCACGTGTATCAACACCAACATTCGAACGGAAATTATTATCAATATTCGTTTCTTTAATTGTAGTTCGAGCAATATCATTTGGATCATAAACTACATTACCACGTGTATCTACACCAACATTAGAACGGAAATTATTATCAATATTTGTTTCTTTAATGGTTGCACGTGCAATATCATTTGGATCATAAACGACGCCCTTGGTTGTACCTTGGAAGTTACCTTTTTCACGTTTATTTTTAATAGTATGATATTTCTTTGGTGTTTTTACCTTTTGTGTAGAACGAGCAGGAGTTGATTTTTGCTGTGATTGATAATTCATGACAAAATTCTTATTATTACTCGGTAATTTCTTATTATTTCGCAATTTAATTGATTTTTTACCATAATCGTCTGGGCGTTGATTTTTATTTCCAGTAAACATGTCCAAAATACTCCATTGCCCCGCTTTATTGGAATCAATCGGATCATCATATTTATACGTCACTTTATTAGATACTTTATATTTTGATCGAACTTGAGCAACTGTACCACGTGTTGGAGCAGCACCTCCTTTGCGTGTTTTTAACTCTGTTGTTTTACGATTTGTATATTTTGTGACAATACAAGGACGTTGTTCTGGAGCAACAATTTGACCAGTAGTTGTAAAATAACGATCAGGTTGTTGTACATAAAAAGTATCGGGTTGATTTTTATAAACAGTACCAATTTTCCCGGGTTTTGCAATTTTCTGTCCGCTATTTACGCGACCATAATAACTAATTTTAGGATTTGTTTTTACACGAATTTCATCGGTTGTTTTGGGTAAAACATAATCACGTGTATCTGCTTGTTGAAAACCACCTGAAGGTTCATTTGTATACCCTTGATTTAATCCGGGACCAACATATACTTTTTCAATTGGAGTTTCATTTTCTCGTGTATTAGATACATAATAACGATCTAACATATATCCATCTAAATTCTGCGCACCATATACATTGGACATATTTTTTTGAGGTTGAAATAGTGGTGTTTGTTCTTGTTTTTTTTGATAATTATCATTGGTTCCAGTAAAATTTTCAAAAGTACCTCGTGTTGAAAATTCATCTAAATTTTGTTTAACACCACCGCCGAAAAATGGTTGCATATTATTATGTGTAAATGAATCTGCATCAAATGGATTTCCTGTTAATGATATACCATGAAAACCACCCGTTTCCGGAACACTTTTATTATTTACTGAATTATTAACTTGTATATTTTTATTATCTCCTAATTCATCAACTAAGATATTTTCAAAAGTTTGATCTTTATTAAATTCTACTGGTAATTGATCTTCACTATAATCTACTTTATTATAGATTATTGGATAAGGAGGACCAGGTGTAATAATATTTGTATCTTGTGGATACTTTGATTTTTCTAATAAAACATTTGCTTTTTTTTGTTCATCTTGCCAAATATTATAGGCTCTTTTCGATGTATATACATTTGTTGAACTAGGTATTTGATTTTTAGGTATTTTTTTTATTAATTTTTTATTAATTTGATGATTATTTTTTTTCTGTTGAAATATATAACCCATTCCAATTAATCCAGCAGCTAATAAATAATCCATAGTTACTATATACTATTAAATTATATTAATTTTTCATACTTATATTCAATTATTAATTCTAAAATTTAATAATTGAAATGAAATTCTTTTTATTCTATTCCAAGTTATTTCATGGCATCAAATTATGTATTTATACTATGTACTTAAATTTTAAATAGTTCTTTTTTTCCTTTATATATCCATTTTGACTCAGTGAACATAATTATACCAATAAAACTTAGAATCATAAATATATTTCTTTTATTTTTAAATTTTTCACATTGACTTGTCATATTTAAATAAAGAAAAAATAAAGAAGGCCATAAAAAAAACATTCGAACAACTATACAATAAAGTAATCGATAATAAATAAAAATTTTGGTGAATTTTTTATTTTCAAAATAATTGGATAATAGTTTAAATCCTGAAACAAGCGACATTCCTTCACTTAATCCAATTAATACGGAAAGAGAATACATTTCCTGTTTTTGAATAATTAATAAAACAAAAATGGCTAAAAAATGATGAAATAATAAATCCATTCGAATATAGGGAACAATTTTACAATATTTTTGGTAAAACATAATAAAAATGTCAATAATAAAATAATTAAAAAATTTATAATGATAATTTTGAAATAGTTCATAATTATTTACCAAGCAAATATCATTCATAACTAACTTATAGTTATGATAGGAATTTGTTGCTAATGAACCACAAATTAAAGAGCGGACAATATTAAATCCTAATGGTCCTAAAAAATGTTCATGAATTGATATTTTATGTAAAAAAAAATTTACTGTAAAACATAATAGTAAAGTAAAGAAGAAATCTTCATAAAAATAATTCATAGTCTTCTATATTATATTTTTATTTTAATACATATTTTTATTTCATTCATTTTAAATAGATAGTAAATTAAATTAACTTATATTCAAATTGTATTAAATAATATTATCATTCTTATATGAATATTACAATATATATATATATATATGATATGATATAATATAATATAATATAATATAATATAATATAATATGATATGATATGATATGATATAATATAATATAATATAATATAATATACAGTATTATCAATTCATATATATATTAAAACAACTAGTTCATTATTTAAAAATAAAGTAATAGTTTATAAATAATAATGACTAAAAATTTATTAATTATTGGATATTGTCATTTAGCAGATGGATTCTTATATGCATCTCAATGGTTAAAAAACTATACTATATATTTTTTCCCTTACTTAAATTATGTTTTAGATAAAGTAGAAAATATAGAAGAAATTTTTCATGAATTTCTTACTAAAAATAATATAAATATTTGCTTATGGTGGAATAATTCAATTACTTCTGCTAGTTTTCAAAAAATGTATCTACCACATTTACAACATATTTATTTTAATTGGGATCCTTTTTTATTTTCCTATGAAACTTATCATTCCAATGTATGGAAAGATCGTTTAACGAATAAAGAAGAAGTTTTCTCAAAAATGGATATGATATTTACATGCTTTGAAAAAGAAGTCCATTATTTTACGCAAAAACAAATTCCAATAACTTATAATCCCCCTGGATTTGAACCATCTATATCCTATTATTTTAAAGATCCAACTTATGAATGCGATATAAGTATTATATGTACAAATATGTATGATTATCAAGAAGAATTTCCTGATCAAAGTACGAATATTCCTCGATATAAAATAGTAAATCTTTTATATGAACATCGTGATAAATTTAAATTTCACATTTATGGACCTGAGAATTTCCGTGAAAAATATCCGGATTGTTATCAAAGATTTATTTCTTATAATGAATGTTATAAAGTTTTCAGTAATTCTAAAATTAATTTATCTATTCATCCCTTAGTGAACGAATTACATACTTCGCCATCAACACAAGAATATTTTTCTGAACGTGTTCCTCAAATATTAGGATGTCAAGGATTATTAATGACAAATTCAGATTATACTCATGTATTATCCAAAAATGATTATGTTTTTATCAATGAAGAAACAAATATTTTAAATAAAATAGAATCCATTTTAGATCAGCAAGAAAAATATGATCAAGTGCGACTCAATGGATATCAAAAAGCAATGGGTCACATGCAGTGGAAACATTGGGGAGAAAAAATAGAAGCATACTTGGAAAAGAATGAAGAAGAAAAATAATATTTTATGAATATTATGAATATTATTATTTTTAATCTACTTATTTTCTAAAAATAATTTCATTTTTTCCTGAATATAGTTCTCATATTCTATTTTAACAAAGCTATTTTCTCTAACAAATAAATTATGATATATTTCATCATAATTTTTTAAAACATAATCCACATAAGATCCTAAATCATCATCTTCATTACAAATAAGTAAATAATCATTAATAAATAATAACTCACTACATATCGATTTTTGGGTAATTACAATCACTTTATTACATAATAAATTGATAATTCGTATTAATTCCATTGTACTATGTTTTTCAGAACAATGTATATTAATATAAATTTTAGAACGGTTATATAATATATCACGTTCTTTACCATAAACATTATCTAAGCTCTGAAAAATATAAGAAGAATTATTATTGATATTCTGTAATAAATAATTTTGTATTTTAGAAATAATATGTTTTCGATATTCATTATTTTCAGTAGTTAATATGTCTATATTTTTAGGATATTGTAATAATCCTGAAAAATAAGGTGGAAATAATAAAGCTTTTTTATAAATTTGTTGGTAATAAGGAATATTTTCTTCACTATAATCAATAATTTGTAAATAACTAGGTAAATTACGGAAATAGGTATAATATGAATCATGACTTAATTGTTCAATATTTAAAAAATATAATTTATCATGCTTGGTAAATATTGGTAAAAGTTCATCAATAAATCCAATATCTCCCATTAAAATAAGCTTATCATATTCATTTTCATAAGTTAATATTTTTTTTATTAAATCAGAACGTTTTAGAAAAGTAGATGATTGATTAGGATGATCATCATTATTTTCATTATTATTTTCATCTTCTTTTTTTTCAATATAATTAATTTCAAATAATTCAGAAATAACTTTTATCTGATAATTATTCATTTTATTTTCAAGAAAAAAGATAATTCCTTCGATATAATCAAAGTATAAACGGTAAACCCAATTTAATGTAAAATTTAATATAATTATATTCATATATTGTTTAAATTAATGAAAAAAAATTTAAACAATAAACAATATATGCCTTTAAATAATAATATTCCAGGTAAAATATTTATTTATAAAGAATATTTTTTATTTTATAAACGATATGTAAATAATATATTATATCAATTTCCTAATTTTAATATTGTTTTTATTGAAGAATTATGCGAACAAAATAAAGAATATTGGCGCGAATATATATTAAAGTTCATAAATGAACATATGTTAAACTCTATATTTTTCTTTTTTGATTTCATGGATGAATCATTATTTACTATATTATCAGAAAAAATGAATATACCGTTATATATTATCAATTTGACACTGGATTCTTCAACACAAGTATATTATAAAAAAAAATGGCCCTCTATGCATCTTTTTTCATATCAAGATAATGAATATTTATTTAATAAAATAGATAATGATTCTGAAAAAAATAAAAATAAAAATAAAAGAGATTATGTATTTCCTTATTTTGTTAATCCAAATGAACTTATCCAATATTATAAAACAAAAGAAATATGCTTAATTATTGATGATTATTCATTACAAAATGAAAATCAAAAGAAAAAAATAAATGGAATACTTCATGAATTAAGAGAAAAAAATATAGATATAAAATGCATTCATTTAAATTATGAGGAACAAGAAATAGAAGAATTATATACTTATAAATTTATAATTGTTGTTGATGTATTGTTTCATAAATTAAAATATTTACATTATATATTTAATAATTGTATATTATTTATTGATGAAAAATATGAAAAAGATGCATATTTTCAAAAACAATGTATGTTTTACAATTTATCTAATTTAAAGACAAAAGTTATTCAATCTTTAAAAAATTATGATATTTTAATGAAAAATATATATCATAATTTTTCCATAGAAGATATAACAATACATATTCAAAATAATAAAAAAAATATTTTAAAAATGATAAATGAATATCATATTCAAAATAAAAAAAATTATCAAAATCTTACTTTTAAAGAAGAAGCCCAAAGTTTAAAAAAGATAAGTGTTGAAGATCAAGCAAATAAAAAAGAAATAGATTCTATTATTCTACCTTCATCTTCATCTTCTACAATATCTCTAAATTCTCATAAAATGCATAAAATTGCTTTTATTATGTTACGACATGTAAATAGCGTTCAAACTAATTTACTTTGGAAAACAAATATCCAACATATTCGTAAATATTATGATTATCCAATTATCATAATTGACGATAATAGTGATTTAAATTATATTGACGAAAAAGAAGAATCTTATTCAAATGTTAGCGTTATTTATTCTGAATTTCGTAAAAGGGGAGAAATTTTACCTTATTATTATATATTTCATAATAAACTGTGTGAAAAAGCAATTATTATTCATGATGGAACATTTATAAATCAGAAAATATCTTTTGATACAATGGATAAACCTATATATTATTTTTGGCATTTTACACATGATTGGAATGATGAAAAAGAAGAATTAAAATTATTATCTTTATTAAATAATCAAAAATTAATTGATTTTTATCATGAAAAAAAATGGTATGGTTGCTTTGGTGTTCAAACAATTGTTCATTATTATTTTATAGATATCATATTTCGTAAATATGATATGTCATTATTTATAGAAGATATTGACACACGACCTAAAAGAATGAATTTTGAACGTATTTTTTCCGTTCTTTGTTCTTATGAATATCAAGAATTATATGAACAAAAATCATTATATGGTATTATTCACCATTATATACACTGGGGTTATAATTTTGAAAATTATATTGAAGATCAAAAAGAAAATAAATTAGAACAGCTTCCATTAATCAAAGTATGGAGCGGTCGATAAAATTCTTTCAAAATGATAATGAAAATTTTTTTTATTTTCATTCATCAGTTTAATACGATTTCGAATTGTTTGATTAATAATATTATATGTTTCTTCCTGATTTTGAAACAATGAATACAGTTTTTTTTGCATTTCCTCTTTTATAAATTTTCCTCGATATATTATGGATTTTTCATTTTCATAAATATTATCATAATCACATGGAATTAACCAGCCATTCTTTTGATCTTTTATTATCTCATTATTGGGTGTCCAATCTAATGTTAAAATTGGTACTCCACAGTATAATGATTCATAAAATCCGAGCCCTAATCCTTCTTGACAACCCAAATGAATAAAAATATCATGCACACTTAAATTATATAATAGATCATGATGAGATAATTGATCAATTTTTATATGAATTTTGGGATGTTTATATTGATTTAAAATTTCGGGAATTTCAACGCCTTGAATATAAATATATAATGAAATGTCAATTTTTGAAAAGTTATTTTCATTGAGAAATTCTTCATTAAATCCACCTGGAGATAATTCAGTATAATAATCATTAAAAAATGTATAAAATAATTCAATAATTTTATCAATATTTTTTCGAGAAATTGAATTTAGACCTCCAATACAAACAAAAGATAATGAATTTATTTCTTTATTTTCATTTTTATTATTTGTTATTTCTTTATTTTCATTTTTATTATTTATTTGTTTATTTGTAAATTCTCTTTTTATTTCTTTTTTCATTTGATAAAAGTAATTTTCTTCCAAGTGAAAATTAAGTAAATGTATATTATTCTTTTTTTTATGCATTAAATCATTTAATAAATAATATGAATTAAAATTATTGCATAATATTTTATCAAACAAGTAATGATAATTTAATTCAGTAATTTGAATACATTCAATATTTACAATTAAATAAATTTCAATGCCAATAATTTTTAATAATGCTGCAATCTTAAATATATTTTCAAAAGTACATTCAATAAAAATTATTTTTTTTATTTTATTTGAATAAACAAAATCTATTATTTCATCATATGTAATTTCTTCACGATTATGTTGGCTATAATAAACATTTGAAAAATCCCATTCTTCTTTTTTATTTTGAAGTCTATTATTTTTTTCATTTGCATGATAAGGTCGAAAACTAAAAATATAGGGAATAAATCCAATTTCTTGTAGAGATAAATAATAGCTACGACCTTGTATTCCTAATCCTTGATCTGCCCATGGGATAATTATACCGACATGTTTTTCTTCAAATTTATATTTTGATTGAGTAAGATTATTTTCTATAGTTCCTATGATATTTAATAGGGACTGATTAATATTTTCTTCATATTGTCTGATAAATTGAATAAATTTGGATGATTGTGTTTGAATTGAATTATTAGCATTACACTTTTTTTCTTCATCTTTTTCCAATGATTTATTTTTTTTATTTTGCTGTATAAATAATTCAATTTGTTTCATTTTTTTATCTAAATTTTTATTTGTAAATGAAGCAAATGCATTATCATTTAAAAAATATAATTTTTCAATTTCTTTCTGCCAAGTAGATACATCATCTTTTAAAAAGAGAGCATAATCATTTAATAAATATTTTAGATTCCCTTGCTTTGTACTAATGATGGGAATATTATTCATCATACCTTCATAACCAACTCTACAAAATGTTTCATCACATAAAGAAGGAATGAGTAATATTTTTGTTTTTTCATAAATATTTTTTATTTCTTGTTTTTTAGATAAAAATATATTTAAATATTTTACATTTTTTTCCTTAGCACGTTTATTTCTTTGATCAATCATTTGTATTATTTTTGATTTACTTAATAAATGGTCATGTTCCGTGTAAATAATTAATATTGGTATTTGTATATCTAATTCATTACAAAGCATTTCTAATAAAAAACCTCCTTTATTAAAATGACAATTTATGAGTGTCACATATACTTGTTCATTATTTTGTTGATCTTTTATATAGTAGTCATCTTTTAAACTAATCGTTTCAATTACATCTAGAGAAGTATTAAAAAATTTATCAATAATATCATTCACAAATTGAGAACTTGCATAACAATATGAACGTTCATGAATTATATGAAAAGATTCATCTTTTTGTAAAGAATCATTATTTAAAATATCAATATTAGCATGTGGATTATCTAAAATATTATTCCAAAAGCAAAACCCCGTTAAAAAAGGAATTTGTAAAATATTTGCTATTTTCATAAAATATAATCGATTTACTCCTTGATGATTAATAAATAAAGGATTAATATAGAGTAATAATTTAATTATATCCAAAATATTTTTTGGCATTTGAATTATTTTTACATATTCTAAATCGACCAATGAAAAATCTTGAAAAGTTTGATTTAAAAAAGGATCACTAAAACATAAAAAGTAATTTTCATAACCATTATTTGAAAATAATTTATTCATATTTAATAGCCAATTTTCTCCGCCACCAAAAGGAGGATATCCCCATTCTGCAATGGTGACAATTTTTTTATTTTTTATGTTTTTTTCTATATTATTTTCTATATTATTTTTTAATTGATTATTTTCATTATTACGATGAACATTTAGGACAAAAGGTAACTGAAAAGTAAAATAATTTGATATAAATTTTTCATGATCATATAGATAATGCCTTTTAAATTTTGAAAAATTAAGTAAATTAATATAATTCGGATTGTATACATCTAAATTTTCAAATAATGTTAATTTTTGCTTTGAAATTTTTTGTGTTTTATTTTTTTTATTCCAATTTTTTAATAATTCTATATTAATTAACGTAGATGCTCTTTTTTTTTGAATAATATTATCATATATAGAATACTTTTGTGTAGGAACATTATTTTTTTCAATAAAGGCTAATGAATAATATTTATTATTTACAAAGCGAAACGTATTATGATAATTTTTTTTATTTTCAAGAAATGAATTATCTATGTACAAATCATTTTTTGTTCGAATAAATCTATCTTGATTAATTACTTCTCTATTTTTATTTATTACATTCGTCTTGACTTTAGTATTTTGAATTGTATTAATCTTTGTATAATCATCTATAGTTTCATTATATTCGCTTTTTATTAATTCTTGATTATTTTTTAAATCATTATCTTTTTCATAAATAATTTCACTTTTACTAATTTTTGTTTGAATATTTTTTAAACTATAATATTTATTTTGCGCAAAAATATAATATTCTATATTCCAATTTTTCCATTCAATTTGAAGCAAATGATTATCCAACATTTGAAAGTAACCACTTTCGATTAATTTATTTTTTTGAAAAAGCATATTTATTTCTTTTATAAATAAACAATTATCATACCATTCATCATGAATTATCGTAAATTCTTGAATACTTTTATTTTCTAATTTATATTCATCGTAAAAACTTTCTATTATATATAAATCATTTATTTTCTTATATACTTCAAATTTTTTCCATTTTATCCAATAAATTTCAATCGTTTTATTATTTTTTTCTATAAAATTACCCTTATCTTTTCCTTTATTTTTTCGGACAATTTGATTTGTCTTACTGTCTATTATACATTCATCCGACCATTCAGTATGAATTAAAAATAATTTCATAACTACATAATAATTATAAAATTTAATTGCCAAAAAAACTTGATTATCCTTTATACATATATTCAATATCAATTGCCATTTTTTCATTTGGGTGTTCATAAGATTGATTATTTCGTGGATAATAGGTAATATCTTCGATGGATGACGGGTGTTTATTGTACAAAGCTTTATATGTATTATAAAATTCATCTTGATAAATATAATCATCTAGATCAGGATTGGCCCGAATTTGATCAAATGACTCGCGTCTTTTTATTTTTTTAAATTTCTTAAGTTGAATATATTTTTTTACATCATTTGGATATATTTTCTGATAAACATGAATTTTTTCATGAATTAATGTTTTAATTAAATTATGTAAGCTAGAATGTTTTACATTTTCCTGATTCAAAATAATAATATCTTTACGAGTATGAGGTAATCCATTTTCATATAATTTATTTTGAACAAAACCAATTTTCCACGGAATTTGATTTATTTTTTTTCCATGAAAGTATTCAAAATCTACATGATCAAAAAATGTATTTGCTTTTTGTATTCCCTTCAATACCTTTTCTTTTATAGATGTATCACCATTACCAACAGATTGTTGAATATAGGATTGGTAATCTTTAATAGAATTAATTTTACGTGCTTTTAAATCTAAATCAAAAAATCGTTGATAATAATTATCTTCATTTTTTAGTAAAATATCATTTAATTGTTCTTTTGATAAAAAAATAATCATATTCTGAAATTTTTCTATGTTAATAATTGATTTACATAATTGATTTATTATCATAAAAAATACTATACAGAACAAACATAGAAAAAATAGGAAAATAAGGTTCATTCTATTTAATAAACATATAATTTTATTGAAAAAATGAAATTATATAAAATAATTACATAAAAATAGTCAACACGTTACTTTCCAAAAATTTTTCATATTAGATATTTTGTTATATTGTTATATTTTATTTTTCGTTAAACATTATTAAATACTTCGGATACATTTGCCGGGAATTCATGTATTGTAGTGGAATATAATTTCTGAATAAACTGTAATATATTTTTCTCTTTACGTGTTACAAAATTGACAGCACATCCTTTACGGCCAAAACGTCCACTTCGTCCAATACGATGAATGTACGTTTGCGGATATTTGGGCATATCATAATTAATCACAATTGATACTTGTTGAACATCAATACCTCGTGCCATAATATCGGTAGTAATTAAAATACGCGTATTGCCTGTTCTGAATTTTTCCATAACTTGTTCACGTTCTTTCTGCATCATGTCTCCATGAAGCACAGAAGCACTAAAATCTTTTCCTTCTAATACATCTTTTAATTCATCGGCTTTATATTTCTTATTACAATATATAATTCCTTGTCCAATATTCATAAATTGATATAAATCCATAATTGTATCTTGTTTATATTGTTCATCTAATGCAATATAGTATTGTCGAATACCATCTAACGTAATATGATCATCACGAATTAAAATAGAAATATATTCTGGTTTAAAAATAGCATCAAATAAGCTTGACATTTCAGGAGGAATTGTGGCACTTACCAAAATGACTTGTGCTTCTTTATTAATTTTAGTAAATATTTTCTTAACTTGTTTACGGAATCCTGTAGATAATACATCATCGGCTTCGTCAATGACAATCATCTTCACATGTTCACTATTTATAATATCTTTATTAATTAAATCACTTACACGTCCAGGAGTACCAATAATGACTTGAGAATTCATTTGATCGGACACATATTTAAATTGCATATCTCCTCCAATACATAAACTATAAGTAATTCCGGTAAAAGAAGCAAGGTTCTTAAATACGTTACTTATTTGATCCGCTAATTCGCGTGTATTAGATATAATAATGGCTTGTGTATTTTTATTAGAAATATCAATACGAGATAAGAGACCAATAACAAATGTTGCGGTCTTTCCCGTACCGGAATGAGATTGTACTACAATATCATTTCCGTCTATTATAGGTTTAATGGCAATACGCTGGATAGGTGACGGGCGTTCAAATCCATATGCGTATATACCTTTTAATATAGAATCATCAAGATTTAGATTTTCATTATCGAAAGAATCGTAAAAATCTAATTCTTGACTTGTGACGTAATTTTCAAAAACTTCAGATTGAGACATTTTATATATTTCTAGTGTCATTCTTTTAAATACACATAATGGAAATTAGAATTTAATTTTATTAAAAATGACACATTTATTTTTAATCAATTCATGAACTCAATTTTAATAAATACTTACAAAGTAAATTAAATATTTTTTAGAAATGTCATCTATATATAAACAAATCGAATACGAAACTGAATGGCTAAGCTTCTTGAACTTAAATATTATTTTCTTCAACCATATCAATGTAATTGATAATGAAATTAGTTCTAAATATTCAAAAGAATTTCAGTCTTTTATCATAAAAAAAGCTAAACATTACATCAAACAAAATTTTTCATCATGGAAATGTATACAAGTTTCTACAACTTATTCAACTTGTATTTGTAATACAGATCGTGATTTGTTTAAAAAAGATGTGATGTGTTTAGTAAATCAATTTTTTACTTGGAAAAAAAAAGAAGATGATGAAATTAGTGTAGAATCTAAAAATCTTATGAAAGAAATAGAAAAAGAAATTTTTCAAGAAAATTTGAAGAAAAAAGAAGAAGATGAAAACTTAAAAAGTTTACAAAAAAGAATAAATGCTTTATGTAAATAAACTTAAACCAAATGTTTAAGATTATAAAACTATCTTACTTATAATTTTATTTTATACATAATATTATACATAATATTATACATAATATTATACATAATATTATACATAATATTTACTATATATTTTAATCAGATCTATATAAATTAACCACATACATCGTATTGATGTAATGGCTTGGTAAAGTTACCACATACTTTTCCGTCAATACGAGGGCATGCCTCTTGTTTTTCATGAGGATTCATATCATTTATTTTAGGTGCAACTACAGAAGGGCGATGATTATCCTTGAATAAAATACGAGTACTTGTATGGTAATTTCCGGGAAAGATAACTTGTTCTTGGGGATCCATTAATAAAGGGTCAAAGCGATTGATTCCGGTACCACGTAAATTAGTACATGGGTTACTTAATCGAGTGTCTTCTGTTTCAAAAAAACAATTAGGAAAATTGGTTAAGTTATTATCATTGGGACGGTTCCATGGATTTCTTAAATCATTCTTGTTATTTTGACAACTTTCAATTACACCAGCTCCACAAGGTTCTCCTTGGTGTTTACAGTTTCCAGGAGTGCAATCCGGATGAAATTTATTAGGTGGGCACCGAGAAGCTGCACGATCTAAGTTAAGTAAATCGGATTCAACATCTACTGGACCCGCGTAAAAACGCCAATCAGTATGGCTATTCCAAGAATCACCTAATTTTTGATTAATGACACGGGGATTATCATTCCAGCATAAGTTACAGTCAATCGGAGTTTGATACATATAATTCCCTGGCCCAGTTGTTTCTTTATTATATTTTTTTGTTTCACATGTATCGTATTTTAATCTATTAAAACTCATATATAATTATAGAAGATATTATTTATATGAAAAAAAAATTTAAATTCTTAGATAAATTAATTATTTATAAATAGAAGAATCATTATTTATAAAAGAAAGATAGAATGAAGAAATAAAATGATTATTAAAGCAAATTCACGAATATAAAATAAATCTTTTTATAATATAATTTTTAATTAATATGTAATTAATTAAATTAAAGGAAAAAAAAATATTTCTATATAGTAATTATATAAAATGAGTTCAAATAGATTAATCTATGATTCTTGCGCTTATGAAAAAAATCTTCAGCAATCTACTTCTCCTTTAGAATATGCACTATATACAGGTAAATATCAAAATACTGCTAAATGCCGTATTGAATTTGGTGTCGTTGGTGGAAATGGAGTATCTCAATATAGTGGCAATATGGTTGATTTAGAAAGTGATCTTCGTGGTCAAACCCGTTCAGCCACTTTATGTCCATGTAAGAAATTTTCCCCTAAATGTACTAGTCCTAAATGTAATAATAAAGGACATGGATTACCATGCAGTTCTGCTAACTGTAAGAAAGAATTAGTTCATCAACCTTCTTGTCAAATGCAGTATTATCCTAAAGTTCCTTTGCCTGAAGATGTTCAATTTTCCAAATGTGATTTCAGCAAATTTCATTAAATCTGTACCATGCACATTTTTCTAACTATTTATTAATGAAAAATGAATAGATTCAATCTTATTTTTCCTTATAAAATAATTAAATAACTTTGGTATTTAATTAAATAATCCTAAATATAGGGTTTATTTCAATCAATAGAATGAAATAAATTAGGAATTATTTGTTTTTGTTTTTGTTTTTGTTTTTGTTTTTGTTTTTGTTTTTGTTTTTATTTTTCTAAAAAATGGAATACCAAATAATAAGAAGTGGAATTATATTGAGGAGTTTTTTTATGATATCCCTGCTGATAAGAAATAAGAACGTCTCCGGCATTTCCATAAAACGTATGAATATCTTTTTGTTTTATATTTCTTTTTTCAATATGTGATTTTTCAATAAATACAGGTGCTCCTTTTGAATCTTCATCAATTTCCGATAAATATAATGTAAATTTTATATTTTTTTCATGAGTATCATAATGAAAAGGTTGTGGATGACCAACATTTCTTAAAATTTGAAGATTTACTCGATGAAATTTCCATTTTTTCTTGGTAATTTTTTCTATTATAGAATTCATCACATCGACTTCAAAATATTCGAATGTTTCTGGAATTAATTTTTGAATATTAAAAATATCATACATACCCGCATCTGTACTGCGATTATGTCCATATCGATTATCTACAACTGGTAAATAATAATGTTGTTGTTTGATATAATTATTTAATTTTGAATAAGTATTATTTACAATTAAAAATTCATTTTCAACATCATATTTTTTATAAATATGAGATTCTATATTTTGGGATGTCCATAATTGATGAATTAATTCTATATAATGGGTAATTAATTCAGAAGAATATACTTTTTTTAAAAATAAATAACCATTTTCTTCAAATAGTTCCATAATTCTAAGATAAAATAGAAAAAAAGATTTTTTATTTAACGTGTCAGTGCGTTTATTAAAATAGACATATTATTTAAAATTCTAGAAATCCCAAAAAAATATATAGAGATATATTATAAACACAAATGCCTAACCACAAACCAGAAGATTATGAATTAGTAACAACTCTATGGTATGCTACCAGACAAGATGGAAAACCAAATAGTCAAGCAGTATTATTTGATACTGTTCCAGTAAATAGTGATGCTTATGATAATATTCGATCATTATATTCAAATCCATCAAACCCATTAGGTTTTGGCCCTTTAGGAAATGATTATACTATTTCTTACAAAGGTGTAAGAACTTCTGTAAATAATGAAAATTCCGCAATTACTTTCCCTTCATTTAAAGAAACTTTTATTATTAATGTACCAGCCGGTTCTATTGAAGGAGGTGCTGTATATTATGATAAAGGAAGTGGTACTGACACAACCGTTGATGAAAATGTATTTACAATCACTGGTGGAAGTGGGGTATTCCAAGATGCTGAAATTGCTATTATCTCTTATGATAACAGTGGAGAAAAATTTGGAGAACCTTCTAGTCGTAGAATTGAAGTTTTCCGTTTAAAAGATCAACAATAAGAAATATAATGTAATAAAATAATTTTTATTATTTATATATAAAATAATTATACTACTTTTCATTAGTATAATTAAATAATTTACAATTATGATTGATAATAAAATAAAAATAAAATCTAATAATAATTCCTTCAATTAGTTCTATAATTTCTAAAATAAAATAGAAAAAAAATATTTCATTTAGAATAATAGTGTATTTATTAAAAAGATGTATAATTTAAAATTCTAGAAATACCATAAATATATATAGGGATATAATATAAACACAAATGCCTAACCACAAACCAGAAGATTATGAATTAGTAGCAACTCTATGGTATGCTATCAGAACAGATGGAAAATTAACTTTTCAAAATGTAGATTATAAAACAGTTCCTGCTAATAGTGAAGCAACTGATAGTATATTATCATTAACATCAAGTCCATATAACCCATTAGGCTTTGGTCCTTTAGGGAATGATTGGACAATCTCTTATCAAGGTGTAAGAACTCCTGTAAATAACGAAAATTCTGCTATTACTTTCCCTTCTTATAAAGAAACTTTAATTATTAATGTACCAAATGGATCAGTAGAAGCAAGTTCCGTATATTATGATAAAGGAAGTGGTTTTGATACAACTGTTAATGAAAATATATTTACAGTCACTGGTGGAAGAGGGGTATTTCAAGATTCCGAAATTGCTATTATCACTTATGATAACAGTGGAGAAATATTTGGAGAACCTTCTAGCCGCAGAATTGAAGTTTTTCGTTTAAAAGATCAACAATAAGAAATATAATGTAATAAAATAATTTTTATTATTTATATATATAAAATAATTATACTACTTTTTATTAGTATAATTAAATAGCTTACAATATGAATGATAATAAAATAAAAATAAAATCTAATAGACAATATTGTACTTCTAAATATAAAAATAAGGTAGTTAATAAAAGTAAAACGAAAAAATTACATGAAAAATATTCATTCAATATGAACGAAGCCACTTCATCAAAAATACAATATATTTATCATGAAAAAGAAGAGAAAAAATATACTACCGACTGTAGTGACTTGTTTTAATTGACAACTAAATAAAAATTAATTGTAAAGTAAATAAATATTCGATAATATAATAATTAGGCTTCCCAATATACTTAATAAGGTAATTTTTTCTTGAGCAAATATATAACCGTAAATATACGTCACAAAAACACCTATGTAAGATAAGATTGAATATAACTTATAATTTAATTTATCCATGGAATAAAATCGCAAATAATATCCTAATAATGCGGCTAAAATATTAAATCCAAATGCAAATAAATGAGTTTTATCGATACCTAGAATCAAATTATTTTTCTTTTTTTCCACATTTTCATGTTCATTATTATCATGGTTTTTACTTTCTATATTATTTTCTTTTTTACTATTTTCTTTGTCTATTTTTTGTCCATCTTTATTATCAATCGTATTCCATGAAAATAAATAATATACTAATAAAACTACAAATCCAAAGAAGTAGGAAATAAATAAATGATTCCAATTATTTGAAGTTTTAATTTCCAATACACTAAAATAAATCATCGCTTCTGTGACTGCGGAAACAATCATATATCCAAAGCCTTTCATAAATCTTTCTAAAACTATATTTTTACCAAATAAACCAAATGTCTCTTTTTCTGAATTTTGGTCATTAACTTCCATTTGATAATGATAACTTCCATATGCAAGCAAGAAAAGTCCCGCTAATATAAAAAAATAAACTAGCCATGGTCTTTCATTATTTACATATAAAATAATCAGTGGATAAATATATAAAATACTACTTGCAACACCACCGCGTAATAATTCGAAACCCCGGAAACTAGAGACAATGTGAATAAATGTGATTAAGCTTAGAAGAATTCCTTGATAGTTAAATAAATATTTCTTTAAAATTGACCAATCACAAAAGAAAAGACTAATGAATGTAAAGCCAAATAACCTATAGAGTACTTTTTTTAAAAAAGGAATATTAATTTTCTTAATAAAAACAGGATAAGAAGAAAGCGTACATTCTGAAATAATTTTTGCAATAAGTCCAGATATCATACTTCTGTTTAATTACTATAAATACTAATTATTATTTCTATAAAATTTACATAAAATTGATTGAAAATAAATTTTATAATGAAAAAGTAAAAAAGAAAGTAATGGGAGTATTTTACATGAATTATACATTTATTTACGAAAACCACATGATTTTAGATAATCAATATTATTTAATACAGTACGAGTACTCATTCCACCACGAACCCAATAGGTAGGAATAATGTGTTCAGGATTCTGAATATTTTCGGCAATTTGTGGAACCAATGGAATAAAATTATTGGCACTATAAGAAGAAGTAATATTATTCGATTTACTTGTGCGCGTATCTTCTCCAAAATTCAATCGAGAATTAATATCGGTGTGTTCTAATATTCCTTGACCACGACCCATGTATGGTGATCCAGGAAAAACTCGGGTATCGAGCTCTTTTTTAGACTGACGTGTATTTTCATTACTATTTCGGAGACGTGTAGAAACATCAATAAGTTTACCATGCTTATCAAAATCATTTTGATTATTTAATCCATGAATACGTAAATGACTATGATCTATATTTTTTTTATTCATTATATTGGGTTGATACATATGTTTATAAACAGTATCATTTGATTTATTTATATATTCGATATAGCAATCATCGGCGTTATTTCTAGCATTATTATTAATTACAAAATATTTGTCCATTGATATATACTAAGATAAAAAATAAATGAAATTGCACTTAATTTCATTCTTAATTAAGTAAAAAAAGTAAAAAGAATAATTAAATATATATTAAATATTAAATTTATATAAAATATTTATTTAATATTTAACAACATTATCTTTGTAAGGATATGTTTGATCTAAGTAGGGTACAGCATTCATTTCTGGACTACAGTAAAGTGATTTTTCTTTACACGTTGGTCCAGAACTATAACACCATTTTGCAAATGCAGTTTGATTATTTGGAATAGTAGTAGAAGGAGCTGTATAAAATTGACGTTGACTGTTATTTTTACCATATAAATCACCTACATCGCGATATAAATTATAATTAAATTTATCTTCTATTTCTTCTTTTATTTCTTTATTATTCCAAGAAGGTGGAGAAGAACCTAATGTTGGATTGTTGGTAATTAAATTAATATTCATAAATGGATTATTCACAGTAGGTTTGCGACTGTTATCAAAATTTTCTTTATAATTTTCTTTTAAATTTTCTTGAATTAAATTATATTCATTATCATCGTTATTATTTAAATATAAATTAATGTTATCATATTGGTAGTAATAAATAAAATAAGTAAGAGCACCTATAATAATGAATATATATAAGTATACATAATTTGCTGTAAAAATATACAATGCAATTCCTAAATAAATACTTAATCGAAATAACGCATTTAGTTTTTCAATCAAAGACATGTCAGTGGTTGGGAAAAAATCAGATAATCGATTACTTGTAAATAAAATAGTATAATCATTGGCCCAAAAAGGATCTCCTAAATTTGTATCTTCATTTGATATTTCTCTAAAAGTTTCTTTTTCATCAATTAGTGTATTCTCATCTGGTTCATTCATAGTATCATCATTCATTTTTTGAACATTTATTTTTTTTAGTGTTTCAGTATCATCTTTTGGATTTTCATTATTTAATAAATTAGAACTCATTCTACTTATAGATTATATAAAAAATGATTACTCTAATCTTATTAAAATAATAAAAATATATTTTTTTTATTATTTTATCTAATAGAAATTATTTATTTTTGTTTTTATTTTTCACTAGAGTTTGAAGAATTATTAAAAGATCCATTATTATCTTGCATATTTCCAGCCATATCTTTGAAAATATCTGCAAATTTATCCAAATTTAAATTTGGATTATTCATCATTTTAGCTGGATCAAATCCTGCCATATTTCCGAATTTACCCATGATATTCTGTGCCTCATTCACTAAATCGCCTTCTTTCAATCCATTACCATCTTTAAATGCGGTTTGAACTTCTCCTAATACAAATTGAAGTAAATCACCTATTCCTTGGCCTTCTTCTTGAGAATCGGGATTAGTTAATGAAGAAAGTAATTTACTAGGATCATTTAATACTGGAAAATCATTCACATTAATTTTTTCACTAATATTTTTAGCTAAAGATGCTATTTTTGTATCCTCAATTCCTTTCATTAAATTTTCTCCGATATTTGGCATACCTCCTGAACTACTTGATTGTTTTTTATCCTTTGACTTTTTATTTTTCTTTTCTTCCTTCATTTTTTTTTCTTGGTCAATACTTTGCTGAATTTGTTCATTCATATCATTAGCATCAAAATCAGAAAAAATATTAGAAACATTATCTAAAGTAATCATGATTTTATTGTAATTTTTATTATTTGAAAAGTTCTTCTTAATATATTCAACATATTCTTCGTGGAAAAAATATTCTCCATCATCTTCATAAACTAATAACTCAAATATTTCAAATAAATCTTTAAAGAATACTTGCTTTGTTTTAGTTTTCAAATGGGGTAAAATAGATTTAACAGTAGTTTTTTCTCCTACTTTAGAAATTTTTGTTTTGGTAATTTTTCCATTTTTTTTCTTGATTTTCTTTTCTTCTTGGTAAGCAAAGAAATCAGTATTTAAATCTTTCACTTCATTAAGACAATATAAGAAATTATCAGTTAATAAATTTAGAATAACATAAGGACTTGAATTAGATTTTTCCATTAAATTTTCTAAATCTTCTTTAATAGAAGATCCTAGTTTTTCATGATTTTCAAAAATACCATATAAATTTTGTAAAATATGAATATATTTTTGATTAATTACAGGAATAATTTCTTCATAAGTTAATTCAACAAATTCATCATCATCATTTTCTAAATTATTATGTTCATTTAGTAATATTGATTGTTCCATTAATAATTTTTTTTGCTCTTCTTCATCCATTTCAGATTCTTCTTCTTCAATATCACTATCATCTACGATTGCTTCACCAACAATTTCATTGGAAGATGTTTGAACTTCTTGGGCTAATTTATCTAGGTCTTGATTTAAGTCTTCTAGAGAAGATTCTAAAATTTCATCTAAATTTTTCTCAGTAATATCTTTTTTTGAATCAGAAGAACTCATTTTATATTATGTATTATATATTAAAATATAGTTTTAAATACGCATCATTATTTTTTATATTTTATATTATTATATGGGTAAAAAAAAAATAGATACTCCTGAAAATAATCAAACAAATAGAGAAAATAATAATTCAAATAATAATAATTCAAATAATAATAATAATTCAAATAATAATAATAATTCAAATAATAATAATAATTCAAATAATAATAATTCAAATAATAATAATTCAAATAATAATAAGAAAGAAAATAAGAAAGAAATTAAGAAAGAAAATAAAAATAAGAAAGAAAATAAAAATAACAAAAATAACAAAAATAAAGAAATTAATAATCCATTTTCTGCATTAGATCAAATCATAAAGCCTAAAAATAAAGAATTTTTGACCTATTTTAAAAATATGGCTTTGAATGAAAATCAAAAAGAATTTGAAAAGGAAATGAAAGATTATCAAGAATCTTTTCATGATATGGAAGATTTTTCGAAATCAATTTCAACTGTGAAAAAAAATGCGATTAATTGTATTATTTATCATGCTGAAAATAGTGATGGAATTATGTCCGCAAATATTGCTGTGAATTATTTATTAGAACATAAAAAAAAGGATATTTATATTATTCCAACAAAGCCATCTTCTGGAGCAGGATATGTCAATTCTCGTTTAAAAGCACATGAGAATCAAATGAAAGATAAAAATATATTAATTTTAGACCTGCAATATAATAAAGAAAACCTAGATTATATTCGTAAATTAGCAAAAAATGTCTATATTATTGATGATCATAAAATAGCAAATAGTAATAATAGTTTACATTTTGTTGGACAAAATCATGCTTGTATAGCATATACATGGAAATTTTTCTATCCTAAAGAACCTATACCTGTATATGTTCAGATCATTGATAATGATGATCGTAAATTACAATTACCATTTTTAGCAAAATATCGTAAATTAAGTTCTTTTTATAATTATCGTATTTTTCATAATCCTTATTTAAAAATTAAGTTTGATAAGGTAGATGATTTTCAATATTTAAATAGTGTAATTAGTGATGAATTCAAAGTAATATCAAATATTATTGGTCATTATTATGAAGAATTAGCCAATAATATTAAAGATCAAGTGGCACGAAACGCTCGTAAAGCTACTTTTCAAGGACATCCTGTGTATGTATTGAATTATAATGATCCTGTTCTTTCACGTATGATTGGACGACAAATGATTACAAATGCCAAATCCAAAGGGGATAATATTCATTTTGCTGTTTTATGGGGGTATGAATATACGAATCAATGTTATCGAGTTCAGATAGTAGAAGATCATAGTGGAAAACCAAAATATAATTTACCAAATATTGCTAAAACTTTAGGTAATATTGGAGGAACTGGTAAAGGAGGTGGAGGTGCTAATTTTGTAGGTAATTTTTATTGGCCGCATAATAATCATAAAGATATATGGGATCTATTTAGTAAAAATTATTTGAAAAATAAAAGAAATTAAATAACATATTGAAAATAATAATATTATCCATTAAAATGAAGCATACAATGATTATAAAATGATTATAAAATAATTATAAAAAATAAAAAATTAATAATATTATTGATGTTCTAGTATATATTTATCAGTTAATAATATAAAAATTTTAAAATACTTCCAGACAATAGTCTTATTATCCACAGACATATCATTGATCCATAAATTTCTTAAATTATCTCGCATATTTAATCCTTTTGAATCTATTTTTTCCTGACCACCTCCATCTAGAAAAAAACGTTCATCTTTATTAGTAATAAATTCTTTTAATGGGTAAATAAATTGAATAAAATAATCAACAATAAGTTGAGAATTAGCTGATTTTAAAAATAAAAATTTTTCTTTAAAAATACTAATATCTCCATGATTCGGAAAAGTAAAATCTAATTCATCTATAAAATTAGATATTTGTTGTATTAACTTTGTTTTTATACTATTAGACATAATAAAAGTAGTATATATGTATCTATGTTTTATTTTTTAAATACTTTTTAAAAAATAATTAATGTATAATGAAAATATTCTTAATAATAAATTTAAGAAAGACGTTGGGGAGCTGATGGAACTTCATTTGAACGACTTGACATAAACTTTTCATAATCTTGATCTAGTTGTGTTTTTGGTCCAGAATCATTTGAGTCTTGTCCATAATTTTTTTCGTCAGGTGTAAATATTTTATCACTACTTTCTAAAAAAGAAAAACTTTTTTTCATTGCGTCAGAACCTTCTAAATAAGAAAAACCATCACTGTAGCCAGTCATTGTACTAGGATCCCAATCTTGAATTTGATTATTTTGAGACTCTTTTTTGTGTAAATTTTTATACCAGTCAAATATTTTAGAACCTACTAATAAAGATGGTTTTTGATTCTCTGTAATAATAAGAGTAGGTACTGATTTAACATAAGCAGGTAATTTAATATTTTGATTATCAACATTTACTTTAGTGACTTTCTGATTTAATTGGGGATCTTTATATAATAACTGCAAAAATTCTTTAGAATGCAGACATTTATGACTATGAAATAATATATAGTTGTCTTTACTCATATTTCTATAATCTAAGAAGAATAAAATATTGAAGCATTATTAACGCATGAATGAAAAACTTTTAAATGATTGATATTAATTATTTCTTTATTATCATAAATAAAAATTTAAATTAAATTTTAATTTAAAATAATTTCCTTAAAAAAAAATAATAAATTGATTATTATTAATTTAAAATAGAATTTCTAATAATTAATATACTTATGAGTTTTATTAATATTCAAAATAAAAAAAGTAAGGGGCAAAAAGATTCAAAATCTTCCCCTATTTTATCATTTCAAGTAAATAATGAAAATAATGATTTTCTTATTAGTTTTATGAATGGATTGCGAAGAACAATTTTATCAGATATTCCAATTTGGACAATTGATGAAGAAAAAATTGAATTTAGTGAAAATAATTCAGTATTGAATAATGAATTTTTGAAACATCGTTTAATTTTAATTCCTTTTTTAAATGAAGATCCATCTATTTCTTATGATCATATTCGAGTAGAATGTTCAGTAAAAAATGAATCAGAAAATATTAAAAGTATTTATGTTTCTGACTTTAAATTGTTTAACGAAGATACTGAAACAGAATTAGATATCAAGAAATATTTATCTACAGATTATGAGGATATATTGTTTGCTAAGCTAAAATACAATGAATACTTCTCATTTCAAGCAAAGTTTACTCAAAATACATCGCATCATGGAGGAGCTCAATATTGTCCCGTTTCAACATGTAGCGTGACTTTTGAACATGATGAATCCGAATTAATTAACCAACTCAAACAAATGGATAAAAATGAACAGAATATCTTTAAAATAAATAATCAGCAAAAACTATATAAAAAAAATAAATTTGGAAATCCTCATACTTTCCTAATGAATATTGAAAGTATTGGATATTTAACAAACCATCAAATAATTAAAAAAGCACTTTCTATCATTAAACAAAAAATAGAATCGTATCAAGAAAAAATAAAAGATTATACTTTGGAAAATGGATTTTATTTGTTATCTTTAGATCATGAAAATGATACACTTGGAAATCTTATTTCTTCCTATATAAATGATGAAAAAGATATATCCTTTAGTGGTTATAATATAGAACATCCATTGTATGAAGTCGTAAAATTGAAAATAAAAACAGAACTTTCTAAAGAAAAATTAATAGAACTTTTAACGAAAAAAAATAAATTTCTAATAGATCTTATTGATAAATTTATGAAAGAATTTAAATAAACTTTATTATTTTAATTTACAATATTTTAATTTTAATTTACAATATATTAATTTTAATTTTAATTTTAATTTACAATATATTATACTGTTTATTTCTTAGATTTACTTAATTCATAAATGATATTTGCATTATCTACTAATTTATTCTTATTTATATAATATGTAATTACTCCTGAAATAACTATTAATATAGGTAAATTTCCTAAAAATTTAATAAAAGATACAAAAATATAGAATATAATAAATACAACAATAAAAGTAGTCATAAATTTACTATCTGATATTTCTTTTTTTAAATCTTCTAATTTAATCATTATAATTAAAGTAGATATATATATTTTTTTCAGCTTTTTTTTGTATTTAATATTAATATTGGATTATGTTTTTTATTAATAAAATTACGGAATCCTATTATAATGATTATTATAAACAAATTTTTAGAAATATATTAGAAAATACATCAGAAAATGAAAAAGTTTGTATAATTAATTTAAATTATTTTAATCTTTTTGAACATTTTTCTCATTTTATAAAAAAATTCAATGTATATTTTACTCTTTTTTTTAAAAATAAAGATTATCAGAAAAAATTTTTAGATCAAATAGATGGGGAAGAATTACAGGATCATGTTGATTGTGACTTTGATTCTATCAAAGAATTAATTAAATTACCATCTACAACCATTTTTTCTAAGATTATTTTATTTGATATCCAATCTGAATTAAAATTAAATCAAATTCTACATAATTTATATACTTATGTGCACAAAGAATCAATGATCTATATTTATATTAGTTTGGCAGAACATTCTTCCTCTAAAACACAAACAAGTATTCGTCAATTTATTAATCGCAATAGTTCATATGAATTATCAAGTATATTAAATCATAATGATTTTTTTGATAATTTACATCGAAATAATTATTTTATGGTTGATAAAATCAAGGTATTTCGAGATAATTACTACATGATTTATGGAGAAAGTAATGTATATGAAATTATTTTAATTCCCAAAAAATAATAGGTGTAAAAGATTTAAAAAGTATTTAAAGAAATGCAACTATAATTATTTATTCCTCGCATAGCTCAGTTGGAAGAGCAATTGACTGTAGTGGTTTTTATTGATGTACTAGTTATCAATAGGTCGAGTGTTCGAATCACTCTGCGAGGATAAATATACTTTATATATTTTTTATATAAAGTATAAATTTTATTTTATGTTTATGTAAAATTATAATTTATTTTCAATGAAATAAAAGAATAGATAATTCCTGCTTCATCATCTAATAACTAAATGTCTAGTAGTTTATTTAATAACATGGAATTCGCCGTCACTAGTCCAAATATCATAAATAATATTTTTGAACCTAAATAAATAGAATATATATCTGCCACCACCCGAAACTCCATATTGTGCTACTAAATGATTATTATTATTATGAAATTCCTGTTGTACTTTAGTCATATAATTATTTAATGATGGCATAGGATGTAAACGTGAACTTGAGTTAGTAGATTCACTAAAAATATAATCATTAACTGTATCCTCAAGTGCTTTAATCATTTGTGGTGAATATTCAAAATGTACTGAAATATCACTCATTTCTAATAAATAAAAACTTATTCAAAAAAATAATTAAATGTATTTTGTAATATACTTCGTGTTAAAAAATGATTAATCATTTTTTTATTTTTAGAAATATGATATATCATTTTGTCATATGAAATTCTATATTATGCTACTATATCATCATTATTAATTTTTTTATTCTTCTTCCATAAATGTATTCATTGCTTCTTCAGTAGTTGTTATTACTGTTTCATTTTTAATCACATTTATTACTTTCGTATTTTGTTTATCATAATATTTCTTTAAAAAGAGTAAAATACATGAACATAATAAACCAACAACATAGATAAATACATGGAAGTAATATTCTTTATATAATACTACAAATAAGAAAATAATTTGCGCAATCATAAATAAGAAAATTGATATATATGGAATATTATGTGAATATCTTTGCTGAATAACTTCAAAAACTAATGGAATAAAAGCAAAATTAATTATAAAATTAGCAAATAAAAGTAGATAATAAAATATTGTTTTATCAATCATAATCTATAATATTAGATAATAAAATAAATAAAAAAATAAAAAAAATAAATGGAATGATTTTTTAGAATAAATTAGTTTTTATAATTTTAATATGTTTCTATTTTTATGTATTTTTTCTGTATTTTTTCTGTAGTTTTTCTGTAGTTTTTCTGTAGTTTTTCTGTATTTCATAATATACATTACTATACAATTTAAGATTCCAAGAGAATATGAGTTTCTTGTTTCATAAATTCTTTTTCAAATTTAGTATGATAATTTTGAATAAAAGAATCTTCAATTTTTTTTATTTTTTCTTGAATGTAATAGATACATTTAAGTAGGTCCGATTTTTCCATTTCTTTATCGTAACTTAACTCTAGTAATACTGTATCATCAAATTCGCTTAAAATTACCTTATAAGATACATTTATTTCATTATATATAATTGATTCTTCCAACTTAATTTCATCAAGCTGCAAAAAATAATTGTTTTTTTTATAATCATGGTTTTCTAACTCACTAAAATCCAAATAATAAAGTAAGTTGTTAATAAATTTTAAATTAGGACTTAAAAATTTAGCTGTAAACATTCTACTAATTGTTATAATATAAACTATCATTCTATTCTTTAAGTTTATTTAAATTAATATTTTATTACCAAAAATCATCATCTTGATCATCATCGGAATAATCATTATTTTCAAAATCATCTCTATAATCAAGATTTCCATTTCGACTGTAATCAGAACTTTGATAAGAAGAAGATTGTTGATTTTGATAATCATTATAGGAAGAATAATTATTAGAAACATCTTTACAATATTCATAAAAACTTTCTTTTGAATCGTAATAATTATCCCTTGATGGATCTAGATCGAGTATAAATGCTTCTATATATTTTGCTAATTTTTGTAATTGTTTTTCGGGTAAATGTTTATTATATTGTATATTTACTTTAAGTA